>JADMIO010817144.1_pt1 | contig 50759 bp, 43 predicted proteins | sample 8958161 | NCBI WGS metagenome assembly JADMIO01 (sample SAMN16585339, study PRJNA669376) | soil metagenome | isolation source: Crop rotation soil | place: USA: Cullars Rotation, Alabama | collected 2011 | reverse complement strand
GCCGCGACTTCAAGTCACGTGAATTCCAAGCTTCGGATCCCACTGTGCTGGAAAGAGACCAAGCTGACGTCCGAATTGTCGTTTTACCGCTCGGTTCTCAGCGACGACATTCTGGCCGTCGGCAGCGGTCTGCCCGGATTGCAATATTTTCGCAACGTCGGCGGCACCCTGCGCCAGGGCATCGACCTCAAATTCCGCCTGGCCTGGGCGGAGCGCCTGACGGCCTACCTCGCCTATTCCTACATCGACGCGGAATTCCAAACCGGGTTTACAGAGCAGAACGAGGACAACCCGGGCGCCGATGCAAACGGCAACATCTTCATCCGGCCGGGCAACCGCATTCCCAGCATTCCGGAGCACGTGCTGAAATTTGGCGCCGACTACAAGATCAGCGACAAATGGACATTCGGCGGCAGCGCGCTGGCAGCCAGCGGACGCTATCTATTTGGCGACGAAGCCAACCTGACGCCGCGGACGCCGCCCTACTTCGTCCTTAATCTGCACTCGAGCTATTGGATCGCCAGCAACGTCCAGGCATTTGGCCTGATCAACAATGCCTTCAACGCCCAATATTACACCTTTGGGACATTCGGTCCGACCGCCGCCGTCCCGATCGCACAGGCGCCCGGCGCCACCAACCCGCGGCAGTACAGCCTCGCCGCCCCGATCGCCGTGAAATTCGGAGTTCGTGTCACGTTCTGACCCGAATGTGCGTTGCAGGCCCAGAGCAGGCTGCCGGCACATCAGCGCTCGGTGAAGGCGGGGCGGGACCGAATGATGGTCAGGGCGATAATGCTGAGCAGCGCCGTCGCCATCAGGTAATAGCTCGGCGACAGGTTGTCGCCGGTGCGGGCGATCAGCCAGGTCGCGAAAAACGGTGCGAACCCACCGAAGACGGTCACCGAGATGCTGTAGCCAAAGGCGACTCCGACCGCCCGGGTCTCGACCGGGAATTGCTCCGACATCAGCGACGGCAAGACCCCGCTATACCCTCCCTTGACGAGGTTGAGCCAGGCCACCGCCAATACCGCCGTCGTCACCGACGGCCACGCCACCATCATCCAGAACACCGGGTACGAGGTGAGAAAGAACAGCCATGCCGTCCACAGCATGATGCGCGGCCGCTCGGTCCGGTCGGACCAATGGCCCGCAACTAGCGCGGCGCCGGCGAGCATGACGCCGCCCGCCAGGGTCGCGATAAAGCCGGTCGAGGCATGCAGATGCAATGTCTTGGTCGCATAGGTCGGAATGTACAGCAGGAGATAGTAGGACGCGTTCGAGACGACCGATGCGCCAATCGCGAGCAACAGCCGCCCCGGCTGGCGCTTCAGCAATTCGCGGATCGGCATGCTGTGCGGACGCGCCTCGGTAAAGGCCGCGGTTTCGACAACCTGCGAGCGGATATAAAGACCCGCGGGGCCGATCAGCAGCCCGAAGATGTAGGGAATGCGCCAACCCCAGCTGACGAGCTCGTCGTGGGTCAGCGTCGTCGTCAGGACAATGCCGAAGAGGGCGACAATGATCGACACCATCCCGGTCGATGCCCATTGCCAGCTCGCGGCATAGCCCTTGCGCCCGCGGCCATGCTCGGACAGGAACGCCACGGCGCTGCCGAACTCGCCGCCGACCGAAAATCCCTGCAGCATCCGCGCCAGCATGATGATCAGCGGCGCGGCCACGCCGATCGTGGCATGGCCCGGCGTCACCACCATCAGCGCCGTGCCGATCATCATCAGCCCGATCGACAGGGTCAGCCCGGCCTTGCGGCCCGCGCGGTCGGTGTAGGCCCCGATGACCATGGCGCCCAACGGACGCACCAGATAGGACAAGCCGAACGTGCCGAAGGTCAGCAATAGCGACACCGTCGGATTGTTCGCCGGAAAGAACACCTCGGCGATGGTCACGGCGAAGTAGCCGTAGACCAGGAAGTCGAACCATTCGAGGACGTTGCCGATCGTCGCGGCGACGATGACTTTGCTGAGCGGCTGTTCCGCCGGCAGGGTCCCGACTAACGTGGCATCAGTAGGCATGTCCCAGTTTCCCCGGTCTTCTTGCCGATATTCGACGGGGCGCCGGCCCGCTGAACCGATCCTCGGTCTCCGAAAGCTCCGCTGCAACCAAAATCAGGGACCGCCAATGCTTGCCGGCATCGCCGCGCTTGCCTACGGTGCCGTGAACGCCGAGGGCGACAAAGCGAGGCCGTGATGGCGGACGGAGGCAAGGCCTGGACGGAGCGGGCGGCGCGGCATTGGCCGGCGGCGGGGCCGTCGCGTGTGCCGAACTGGGTCTACACCGACGCGGAAATCTTTGCCCGCGAGCAGGAGCGCATCTTTGAGGGGCCGAGCTGGCTTTATGTCTGCCTCGAGGCCGAGATCCCCAATCCTGGCGATTTCACCCGCAGCCGGCTCGGTACCCGCGAGGTCGTCGCGGTGCGGGGTCAAGATGGCGCCGTGCGGGTACTGCTCAACAGCTGCGCCCATCGCAGCATGCAGCTGTGCAGCGCCAATCGCGGCTCGGTAAAGGAATTCATCTGCCCCTATCACCAGTGGGCCTACGACCTTGAAGGCAAATTGCTCGGTGTACCGTTCCGGCGCGGCTACAAAGGTCAGGGCGGCATGCCCGAGGATTTCCGCCCGGAGGAACACGGCCTCCAGCAGCTCGCGGTGGCGGCGCGCAACGGCGTCGTCTTTGCCAGCTTCGCCAAGCCGAATGAGACATTCGAGGATTATCTCGGGCCGCTGATGCTCGGCTATTTCGACCGGGTGTTCGACGGCCGCGCGCTCAAAATCCTCGGCTATCAGCGTCAGCGGCTGCCGAGCAACTGGAAACTGATGTTCGAGAACATCAAGGACCCGTACCACGCCAGCCTGTTGCATGTGTTTCTGGTCACGTTCGGGCTGTTCCGGCTGGACCAGGAATCCGCCATCGAGATGGATCAGACCGGCCGCCATGGCGTCTTGGTCAGCCGCCGCGGCGAACAGAAAATCAATGAGGCGACGGCGCAGATGAGCGCCTTCCGCCAGGATCTGAAACTCGCCGACCCGCGCCTGTTGCAGCCGGTCAAGGAATACCCCGGCGAGATCACCGTCGTGTTGCAGACGATCTGGCCGAACCTGATCGTGCAGCAGCAATCCAATGGCCTGGCGATGCGTCAGATCGTGCCGCTCGACGCCGGCAATTTCGATCTGGTTTGGACGCATTTCGGTTATGCCGACGAGCCCGCCGACATGACCCGGCGGCGGCTGCGCCAGTCCAACCTGTTCGGCCCGGCCGGCCTTGTTTCGGCCGATGACGGCGAGGCGATGATCCTGTCGCAGGCCGGGCTCGCCGCCAATGCGAGCGGCGAGTGCCTGGTCGAGATGGGCGGGCGCGACGTCGCCAACACGCCGCATATGGTGACCGAGACCGCGATCCGCGGCTTCTATCAGCACTACCGCGCCGTGATGGGGCTGTAATCCGCCATGATCGCGGCGGCGCCGGGCGTGACCGCATCTCTCGAATTGCGCGCGCGGCTCGCCGATCTTTATGGCGCCTATGACGAGGCGCTCGGTGAAGGCGAGTGGGAACGCTGGCCCGGTTTCTTCACCGAAGAATGCGTCTACAAGATCATCCCGCGCGAGAACCACGATGCCGGCCTGCCGGTCTGCGTTATCGAGGCGGAGAGCCGGGCGATGCTGGTCGACCGGGTTGCCGCCATCCGCAACACCACGCTCTATGCACCGCGCCTGGTGCGCCGCTTGACCGGCAGCGCCGTGTTGCGCGCGATCGAAGCGGGCAATCTGCACCTGTCTTCCAGCTTCGCGAGCTTCCAGACCATGCTCAACGAGGCGACCGTCCCGTTTCTGAGCGGACGTTTCTACGATCGCGTCGTCGAGAATGGCGGTGAATTGCGTTTCGCCGAGCGCATCTGCGTCACCGACTCGACGCTGATCCCAACCTCGCTGATTTTCCCGCTCTAACGGCGGTTATGGCTTACGACGATCCGCCGCCCGACAAGCTGCCCGAACCCGGCTTCCGCTACCATTTCAAGCACGCCCCGAACGGGCCGCTAAACAATTATGGCTATTGCATCTATGGCGTCGGCCGCCACACTGAGGGCGACTGCCGTCCCGACGACGCCTTTATGCAAGTTTATCGACCGCCTTACGAGACCGCCTATGCCTACCGGCATGGCGGGCCGTTCGATTTGCGGCCGCTGCGGATGTTTTATGAGCCGGGCCAATTAGACTAAGTTGGCCGGCATGGCCCGGTTTGCGCCGACGACCCTGAACGAATTGCGCGACGCCGTGGCGACGGCGCTCGCCCCCGAGGAGCCGCTGGAGGTGCTCGGTGGTGGCTCGAAGCGCGGCCTCGGCCGGCCGTTACAGACGCCGCATCTGCTCGATGTCTCCGGCCTTTCCGGCATCGTCGATTACCAGCCGAACGAACTGGTTCTGACGGCGCGCGCCGGCACGCCAATGAGCGAGATCGAGCGGGTGCTTGGCGAACACAACCAGATGCTGGCCTTTGAGCCGCCGGATTGGCGCGGCCTGCTGGGCAGCGAGGGCGCGCAGACCTTGGGCGGGGTGCTGGCCTGCAACCTGTCGGGGCCGCGGCGCATCAAGGCGGGGGCGGCGCGCGACCATTTCCTCGGCTTTCGCGGCGTCAGCGGCCGCGGCGAAATCTTCAAGGCCGGCGGCAAAGTGGTCAAAAACGTCACCGGCTATGACCTTTGCAAATTGATGGCCGGCTCCTACGGCACGCTCGCGGTGCTGGAAGAGGTCACCGTCAAGGTATTGCCGCGTCCGGAGGCGAGCGAGACATTGCTGTTCGCGAATATCGAGCCAGCCGCGGCGATCCGGTTGATGAGCGCCGCGCTGGGCTCGCCTCACGAAGTGTCGGCGGCGGCATATCTGCCGGGCGGGAGCGCCCCGCCGGCCGGCCCACCCGGACGCGGGCTGGTCGCGCTTCGCGTCGAAGGGCCGGCGCCGTCGGTCATCGCGCGGCGCGACTCGCTGGCGCGCGAAAACGGCGCGCCGGAGGTCCTCGCCGGCGCCGCCTCACTCGATTTCTGGGCGGCAGTCGGCGAAGCGGAGCCTCTCGGCTCTGTACCGGACAAGGCAGTCTGGCGCGTGTCGGTGGCGCCCGCCCGCGGCGCCGCGGTGGCCAAGGCGATCGGGCATGCGCTGGAAACGAAGTGGTTTCTCGACTGGGGCGGCGGTCTGTTGTGGCTTGCCGTGCCGGACGCCGATGACGGCGGCGAGGCCGTCATCCGGGCGGCGATCCGCGGCGCCGATAGCCGCGGTACCGGCCATGCGACATTGGTCAAGGGCTCCGCCGGGTTGCGGCGCGAAGTGCCGGTATTCGAGCCGCAGCCGGAACCGCTGGCGGCGCTGTCGCGGCGGGTCAAGGAGGCGTTCGATCCGCGGCACATCCTCAACCCCGGCCGCATGATCGACGGTAGCTGAGCCGTGCAGACCGATTTCACCCTGGCGCAGCTCGCCGACCCGGATGTCGCGGCGTCGGAAAAAATCCTGCGCGCCTGCGTCCATTGCGGCTTCTGCACCGCGACCTGCCCGACCTATGTGCTGCTCGGCGACGAGCTCGACAGCCCGCGCGGCCGCATCTACCTGATCAAGAACATGCTGGAGCAAGGCGGCGCCGTCACCCCGGAGACGGTCAAGCATGTCGACCGCTGCCTCTCCTGCCTGTCGTGCATGACGACCTGCCCCTCGGGCGTCAATTACATGCATTTGGTCGATCACGGCCGGAAGCATATCGAGCGGCATTACCGCCGGCCCTGGAGCGAGCGCGCGCTGCGCAAGCTGCTCGGCACGGTTTTGGCCCGGCCGGGGCTGATGCGCGGCGCGTTGCTTGCCGCTCGCCTGGCAAAACCCTTCGCCGCATTGGCGCCAGCCCGTCTGCGCCCATTATTCGAGCTGACGCCGGCAACGATACCGGGACCATCCGACGTCGATCGGCCGCAAATTTTCCCGGCCGAGGGCACCCGGCATATGCGCGTCGCGTTGCTGACCGGGTGCGCCCAGCAGGTCCTGGCGCCCTTGATCAACGAGGCGACGATACGCCTGCTGACACGGCACGGCTGCGAGGTCGTCGTCGCCGCGGGCAGCGGCTGTTGCGGCGCGCTGGTGCACCATCTCGGGCAAGAGGACGAGGCGCTGCGCCTGGCACGCGCCAATATCGACGCCTGGACCGCCGCGAAAGCGTCCGGGGGGCTCGATGCCGTTGTCATCAACGCCTCCGGCTGCGGCACGACGGTCAAGGATTACGGGTTCATGTTGCGCACCGACCCGGTTTATGCGGAGAAAGCGGCCGAGGTCGCCGCGCTCGCGAGTGACATCAGCGAGGTCCTGGCGGGGTTGGGCCTGCGCCAGCCTGTGCCGGGCATTCCTGGGTTACAGGTCGCCTACCACTCGGCCTGCTCATTGCAGCATGGGCAGCGGGTCGAGCGCGAACCGCGGGCCCTGCTCGCCGCGGCCGGGTTTGCCGTTGTCGAAATCCCGGAAGGGCACCTCTGCTGCGGCTCGGCCGGCACCTACAACATTCTGCAGCCCGAGCTCGCCCGCGCATTGCGCGACCGCAAGCTCGCCAATATCGCGACAACCCGGGCGGATATCGTCGCGGCCGGCAATATCGGCTGCATCACCCAGCTCGCCGGCGATGCGCCGGTGCCAGTGGTGCACACGGTAGAGCTGCTCGATTGGGCGACCGGCGGCCCGATGCCGCCCGCGCTAGCTACGCGACAGGCACGCTCCGCATCCGGCGCCGCATCAGGGCCGGGATCGCCAGCGACAATGCCAGCGCCGTAAGCCCTATGAGGCTCGGCCAGAGCACGTCCTGTCGCCAGTTGCCGGTGCCGAGCAAGGCGCGGCCGCCGGCAGCGCCGAGATCGGCATAGGCGATCGTCATCGGCAACTGCCCGAGCAGCGAGCCGAAGGCGAATGCGCCAAGCCGCAGCCGCGTCAGCCCGAGCGCGTAATTGGTCAGACTGTGCGGGATGACCGGCACCAGCCGAATAAACACCACCATGCGCCAGCCGCCGCGCTCGACGCGATGCAACAGCGCGGCGACACGGGTCGGGTTGGCGCGCGCGACAAACCCGGCATCGATGTAACGCGCCACCAGAAACCCGGCGACGGCGCCGGCGACGCTGCCGGCCGCGGCCCAGACGACGCCCCACCACATGCCGAACACGATGCCGGCAATCACGGCGAGAAAGGTGCGCGGCACGAAAAACAGGCTGGCGAGAATATGCAAGGCCAAGAAGGCCAGCGGCGCCGCCGGATGTGCTGCGATCCAGCCGGTCAATGCCAGCGGATCGAACAGGCCGCGCCACCGCCAGCAGGCAAATACGCCGGCGGTGACAGCCAGCAGCGCAGCCGCGCGCAACAACATGGTTCGGGACAGGATCATGCAACCGGTTCCGAGACCGACCGCATTGCAGCAGTCCGCTCGGCCGAAACCGGCGCGACACTGGTCTGTCGGTCGCCGGCGTCGAGCAGGACCGGGCGGCTCGACCGCCGGCGCAGCCAGATGACGCCGAGCAGGTCGGTGATCCCGACCAGGGCGCGGTCAAGGACGCCGTATTTCGAGGTACCGAGCTGCCGCGGCCGGTGGTTGACCGGCACCGAGCGCACCATGCCGCCGGCGCGCAACACCAGGGCGGGCAGAAACCGGTGCATGTGATCGAAATACGGCAGGTCGAGAAACAAATCGCGCGGAAACAGCTTCAGCCCGCAGCCCGTGTCCGGGGTGTCGTCGTGCAGCAGGCGGCGGCGGATCGCGTTGGCGAGGCGCGACGCCTGGCGCTTCGACCAGCTATCCTTGCGCCGGGTGCGATGGCCGGCAATCAGTAGGGGCTGTGCCGCCGGGCTGGCCGCGGCCAGATCGTACAGCGCCGGGATATCGGCCGGATCGTTCTGCCCGTCGCCGTCCAGGGTCGCGATCCAGCGCCCGCGCGCGGCGCGCACCCCGGTGCGGACCGCCGCGCTCTGGCCGCAGCTCGACGCATGCCGTAGCAGCCGCAATTCCGGCATGCTCGCCTGCAATGAAAGAATCTCGGCAGCGGTCGCGTCGTCGCTGCCGTCATCGACATAGACGATCTCAAAGGCGAGCCGGCCACCCAGCGCGGCGGCAATCTCGGCCACCAGCGGCGCGATGTTGCCGGCCTCGTTCTTGACCGGAATGACGACCGAAAGCTCCATTCGCCGCGAAACTACCCTGGCCCGGCGTGTTATGCCACAGGCTGCGACGCGCCGCCCCGGCCAGGGGTCGGGCCGGTGTGTCGTCCCAGGACCCGCGGTCCAGCCAGCCCGAATCCAGCCCTAGCTGCCCGGAACTTAAGCGGGCTGCTCCGGCTTAGTTCAGATGAGATGACGGAACAGGAAATCACAGAACTGGCGGCGATCTTGGTCAATGAGCACGGGCATACCGCGCTCGAAGTCGCCGAGCGGCGCAAGGCACAATACGCACAAGAGCCGCATTCGGACGGCTTCCTGCTCTGGTCGCGGATTGCCGCGGCGACCGCCCGGCTGCTGCGGGTGCGGGAAGCGCATTATGTCAGTGCGACCAGCGGCGGCTCCCGGCCCCGAATGTGATCTATTCGGCCGCCATTCGCGGCGAAGTCGCGTTGACCGCCGCGGCGATGCTGCGGTGATAATGCTGCAGGGCCGGCTCGTTACGCCCGAATACGATCGAATCCTGCGCGCCTGAATAGAAACCGCGCTGCATTCCCTCGCAGGTCGGGAAGTCCTCGCATTCGACGGTCGCCATCAACAGGTCGAAGTTCCGGTCCCAGTGTTCCTGGGCTTTCGGGTTATCGACCGCCTCGGGAATGTATAGCGAGACATACATTACGGTTTCGTCGACATTGTCGCCCGGGAACATATGCCAAGTCTCGACATGGTCGCGCTGAAAGGTAAAGACCGTGTTGGGGAACAGCACGCAGATCACTACCGTATTGTCGAATACATCCCAATCCTGCTCCGGGACGGCGCGCAGATCGTTCATCGTCTTGCGCGCCGCCACCATGCGGTGGTTCGGGCCGAACGGCTTGAACGTGCAGCGGTTGCTGTAGAATAGCGGATCGACCGTGTTCGGGTGCAGGTGTTGCAGGTGATAGGTCTCGCCAAATGTGTCTACGGCGAGTTTCCAGTTCATCTTCCGCCGCAGCACCCGGGTTTCGTAGTGGTGGTAGGTGTCGAGATTGTATGCCGCGAGGTCGACGCCGAGGCCCCCGAGCAATTCGTCGACATCGAAATGCGCCTGCGGGTTCGCCGCGGCCCAGATCATTCCGTATTTCTCGACCACCGGCAGCGGTTTCAGCCCGTGCGTCGCACGGTCGGCGCCGGCGAAGAACGGCTCGGACGGGCGCGCGATCAGGCTGCCGTCGAGACCGTAGCACCAGCCGTGATACGGGCAGCGGAAGTCCTTTTGCCCGCTCCCCCTTCCCTCGGCGACCCGGGCACCGCGGTGCCGGCAGGCATTGAGAAACGCGCCGAGCGAGCCGTCCTGCCGCCGCACGAACAGCATCGGCACGCCGGTATAATCGTGCGTCATCCAGTCGCCCGGTTCCGGCAACAAGGCACTGAGGCCGATGTTGATGGCACCGTTGCGGAAAAACAGCTCTCGCTCGCGCGCCGCCTGCTGCGGGCAGGTATAGTCGCTGACAGGATTGCGATAGATGCCGTCCGCCAAGGCCGTGGTCCGGTTTTGCAAATGGTCGAGAAGCTGTCTGGCTTCCCCGATCTGGTCCTCGCGCCGCATCGCGGCCTCCTTGAGCAACCCTTCTTTGCCTCAGGATAACACCAAAACCGGCCGGCCGCGCCCCGCTCGCATTCGCCTAATGACGGATACGGTAATATGCCATTCCGACGAGTTCATGCAGCGCGCGCAGGCTGTCCTGCAAGCCTGAGAGATGGGGCAGAAAATCGTCCCAATCCTCGGCATGCAAGGCCGTCCGCGGCGCCGGCCAGGCCAGCGCCCGCAATCCGGCGCGCTCGAAGGCCCAGACGGCGCGCGGCATATGCCAGGCCTGCGTCACCAGCAGCACGGTCTTGACCCCGGCAGGCTGCAACATCGCGGCGCTGAATGCGGCATTGTCCCAGGTCGTGCGCGAGCGGTCCTCGTTCCACCGCGCCGCAATGCCAAATTCCTGCTGCAGCGCCCGCTTCATCAAGATGCTTTCGCTGGTATGCCCGGCCCGCAGGTTGCCGCCGCTGACCAATACCGGCAGGTGCAATTTTCGCTGGGCGTCGGCGGCGAACGCGACCCGCTCGAGCGACACGGGGCCGAGCACGTCCGGGACGTCCTCGCCATTGCCGGGAATGACCGCGCCGCCGAGCACGACGATCGCTTGCGCCTGGGCCAGGTCGCCGGCGGGCGGCAGGCCGGCTTCGGCCCAGCGCAGCAGAATGGAGGACGCCACGGGCGTCGAAAGCACGAACAGGCTGAGGCTCGAAGCGAGCACGAGGGCCGTCCCGCCCCAACGCCATAACGGGACCAGCAAGGCGCCGATCAGGCAGAGCGCAACCAGGATCATTACGCCCCGACGCGCTCGCCGGCCGAGGCGCCGCCTCCGGGAAAGGTGGTGCCGGTCAGGCGCCGCGGACGTACCGGGTGCAGACGACGCGCAGATGATCGCGGAAATGCGGCCGCATGCGCTCGGTCCAGGGTGTGTTGGCCGCCTTTTTCCAGGAATCCGTCGCCTGAATGTCGGGTGACACCAGGTGGTACAACGCGACATAGCGGCGGTTGGCGCTGGTCGCCTTGAAGCGGCGGGCACAGAGCACTCCGGGAACAGCGCCGAGCATCGGGATATGCTCGGTGTTGTACCATTCGTTGAACTCGGCTTCGGCGGCCGGGTCGACATTCATCGAGTTGAGCAGCAGGCCGCCGGCATTGTCCGGCGGCAGCTTGTCGCCCGGCAATACCTGATCGCCCTCGAACCGCATCAGCCGCTCGACCTGGCCGGTGACGCGCTTTGACCAGGGCGACAGGTTGGCGCCGCCGATCGCCGCATAGCCGGGGCTCTTCAGCACATCGATATTTTCGAGGTCATAGGTGGCGATCGAGACGCGCCTGTCGGCCGTGCCCATCCAGCGCTGGCAGAGCAGAAAGCCAGGCACGCGCTGCCGCTCGGGCAGATGTTCGGTGTCGTACCAGTCGTGGAATTCGTCATCGGCGGCGTTGCCGATATTCATCGCCGCGATCAGGATACCTTTCGCCATAGCGTCCTCCCGATAGTGCAGGTTGCCGTTTATGCGCCGCCATAGACCGGGATCACGGCGCCGCGCGTGACCATATTGTCGGGCGACGCCAGAAAGGTGATCACTTCCGCGACGGCTTTTGGCGCGACCCAACTCGAATAATCGGCTTTTGGCATCGCCGCGCGATTGGCCGGCGTGTCCAGGATCGACGGAGCGACGGCGTTGACCCAGATTTCCTCGCCGGCGGTTTCCTGCGCGATCGCCTGGGTCAATGCGGCCACCGCCGCCTTTGAGGCCGTGTAGGCGACCATACCCGAGCCGAGCCGCGGCTCCAGCGCCGGCCGCGCCGCGACATTGACGATGCGGCCGCCCTTGGCGCCGCCCGGACCGGCTTGACCGCGGGCGCGAATGGCGCGGATCGCCGCCGCCGAGCACAAAAAGGCGGAGAGCGAATTCATCTGCAACTGATCGACAAAGGCGGCGCCGGAGGTTTCCGCCACCGGCGACATGGCGAAACCACCCGCCAGGTGCACCGAGCCCCAGAGCGGCGGCAGTCCGGCATAAAAACGCTGCACCGCGTTCTCGTCGGCAAGGTCGAGGCCGGTTGTGATCTTCACGTCCGGGTCGTTGCGGTGCGCGTAGGTTTCAAGCTCGGCGGCGACCATGTTGGTAACGTGGCAAACGGCGCCGGCGGTGCGCAAGGCGGCAACCACCGCCGTGCCCAAGGCGCCGGTCCCGCCGGTCACGACGACATGCGAGCCCTGAAACGCCACCATTGCCGCCTCCGCCTCAGAATCAGAGGCGCCGTGATAGCACGCACGCTCGCGCTATTCCAACCGGCTCCACGCTAGGCGATCGCCCCCTCCGCGACGACGATGTCGTGGCGCCGTTCGGCGGCGACGGTCAGGATGATCTCGATGCCGCGCGCGATATCGGCAAGCGCCATCGAGGGCATGCCGTCGTGAGGCGCCGCCTGCGCCGGCAGATACGGTACGTGCAGAAAGCCGCCGCGCAGCGCCGGGCGCCGCGTCGCGGCAAAATGCAATAAGCCGTACATCACATGATTGCAGACGAACGTGCCGGCGGTGTTCGAGACGATTGCCGGCAAACCGGCCGCTCGCAGCGCCCGTGCGGCGGCCTTGACCGGCAATGTCGCGAAATAGGCGGACGGCCCGGTCTTGACGATCGGCCGGTCGATCGGCTGCTGGCCGTCATTGTCGGGAATACGCGCATCATCGATGTTGATCGCGACGCGTTCCAGCGACAGCGCCGGCCGGCCGCCGGCGAGACCGACGCACAACGCGATATCCGGCTCGACGCTGACAAGGGCATCTTCCAATACGGCGATGGCCCGGCCGAACACGGTCGGCAACACCCTTGTCTCGAGGACGACGCCGCCTATCCTCGCCGGCAACAAGGCGAGCGCCTCGAATGCCGGATTGACGGCATCGGGACCAAACGGTTCAAAGCCTGTCACCAGGGCTCGCATCGTCACCTGCATGGCACAGCATTGCCACGGCGCTTACACCAACCGCGATTGTCTGACCAGCCCGGCTTCGTCCCGGTGCTCGGTCGCTTCGAGTAGGTGGACAGGGCTGCGGACCTGGCCGCTCGATCTCACCCCGACGAAGGCGGGGTGAGATGATGTCAGGCTGCGAGTGCCCTAACCGGGGTTGCCGCTGCCGCTGCCCATGCCGGGGCCGACCGACAAGGCGACGAACTGGCTGGCGCCGTGCCGGTTCAACAGCAACAGCAGGTTGCCTTTCGCCGCTGCCTGTTTCAGTTCGCTGGCGGCTTCCTGCGGGTTGCGCACCGGCCGCTGGTCGACCGACTGGATCACGTCGCCGGGTCGCAGACCCAGCCCGGCCATCGGACTGTCGCGCTCGATATGGGTGATCACCACGCCCTCGACATCGCGGGGAATGCGGAATTGCCGCCGCATCTGCGGATCGATCGAGGCGAGTTGCAAGCCGAGCCCGGCGGCGCCTTCGTCCGGCGACGCGGAGCCTCGCGCGAGACGTTCGGCATTCTCCGGCATCTGCGCGATATGCGCGGCCAACGCCATTTCCTTGCCGCCGCGCAGGACCTTCAGGTCGAGGTCCTTTCCGACCGGCGTGTCGGCGACCAGGCGCGGCAGGTCATGCACCGCCTTGATCGGGCGGCCGCCGGCGCTGACGATCACGTCACCCTGCTTGACACCCGCCTTGGCCGCGGGGCTGTCGGGGTTGACCGATGCGACGAGCGCGCCCTCCGGCTTGTCGGGGTTGAGACCAAGGCTGCGGGCGATTTCCGGCGTGATCGCCTGGATCGAGACGCCGAGCCAGCCGCGGGTAACGTGCCCGCTATCCTTGAGCTGCTTGATCACGCTCTGGGCGGTTGCCGACGGGATCGCAAAGCCGATCCCGACCGAGCCGCCCGATGGCGAATAGATCGCGGTGTTGATGCCGATCACTTCGCCGGCAAGATTGAAGGCCGGTCCGCCCGAATTGCCGCGGTTGATCGGCGCGTCGATCTGGATGAAGTCGTCATAGGGGCCTTCATTGATGTTGCGGCCCAGCGCCGAGACGATGCCCGCGGTCACCGTGCCGCCAAGGCCAAAGGCGTTGCCGACCGCGACCACCCAGTCGCCGACCTTGACGCCGTCGCTGTTGCCCCAGGTGACAAACGGCAATTTCTCCTTTGTCTCGACCTTGATCAGCGCGAGATCGGTCTTCTCGTCGCGGCCAATGATCTTGGCGGGATGCCGGCTGTTGTCCTGGAACACAACCGTGATCTTCTGCGATTTGCCGACGACATGGTTATTGGTCACGATGTAACCGCTTGGGTCGATGATGAAGCCCGAACCGAGCGCGGTCGCATGCATGCTCGAACGCGGCATGCGGTTCTCAAAAAAGCGTCGCAGCATCTCATCGAATGGCGAGTCGGGGCCCCCGTCATCCGATGACGACTGATCCGTATCCGCGGCGGCATCGCCGTCGAGTTCGGCCGATATGTTCACGACCGCCGGCGACACGCGCTGGACCAGCGGCGAGAGGCTGGGCAGGTTCACGGCCGGCGCCTGCTGGATCTGCGCCGTGATGTTTTTCTGATCGGATGATGATTGCGCGGTTTGGGCACCACCGACAGCCGGCGCCAGCAGCAGCGTCAGCCCCGCGACGCCTCCCAGCAGCACTTTGGGCAGAACTTTGGCTCGCAAGCGGGAACTTGTATTTACAATCGGCATTCGCATCTGGGCGCTCGCTTCAGTCCGTTGCCGCGGGGCGGCGGTGGATCAAAAGCGGGCCGCGGCCGCGGGATTGTCGAAATCATTGAGGCCAACCCATGTAGAGAAGCGTAGTTCCGCGTTTTGCCGGTGCAAAATCCCCCTGCGGCCTTTTTGCCGCCCGTCCGATGCCGCCGGGGACGCGCGACGGCAACGTGTGTTTTCGACAGCAGCAAGCAGGAGCGCTGCCGCGATGTCATTAAGCACCGACCTGGCTGGCCCGGTCGGCGACACGGAGACCGAGCCTCCGCGCCGTTTCGGCGCCGGGTCCCTGCTGCCGCGATGGTTCCGCGAGGCCGCCGCCGATGCGCTTGAACCGACGATCTACCGGTTCATCCTGCGCTACAGCTGGCGCGACCAGATTTATCTGGTCGCGGTCACATTGCTGTCGTTTCCGTTTCTGTATTGGTCGCTCGATCTGCCAAAGCAGATCGTCAATGACGCGATCGGCGGCAAGCATGCACAGCCGCAGCACGAAATCCTCGGCTACCAGTTCGGCCAGATCCCCTATCTGGTCCTGCTCTGCCTGTTGTTTCTGTTTCTCGTTCTGATCAACGGGGCGTTCAAATATCACCTAAATGTGCGCAAGGGCCGGGTCGGCGAGCGCATGCTGCGGCGCCTGCGCTACGCCCTGTTTCAGCGCGTCCTGCGCTTTCCGACCAACCATTTCGACCGCACCGCGACCGGCCAGATCATTGCGATGCTGACGGCCGAATTGGAGCCGGTCGGCGGTTTTATCGGCGACTCGTTGGCCTTGCCGATCGCACAGGCCGGCACATTGCTGACGATCTTTATCTTCATGTTCGTGCAGAACCCGGTGCTCGGTCTGGCGGCGGTCGCGCTCTACCCGATACAGGGCTATTTCATTCCCAAGATGCAGCGGAAAATCCGCGCGCTCGGCCGCGAGCGGGTGCGCAAGATGCGCGTGTTCTCGGACCGGATCGGCGAGACGATCGCCGCCCAGGTCGAGATCCGCACCAATGGCGGCGCCCAGCATCAACTGGCGGACATCGCTCAGCGGCTTGGCGAAATCTACAACATCCGGTTCGAGGTCTATAACCGGAAGTTCTTCGTCAAATTTCTCAACAATCTGCTGAACCAATTGACGCCGTTCTTTTTCTATCTGATCGGCGGCATTCTGGTCATCTATGGAGACTTGTCGTTCGGCGCCTTGGTCGCCGTGCTCGCCGCTTATAAGGACTTGTCGTCGCCCTGGAAGGAACTGCTCGACTTTTATCAGAACCAGCAGGATGTCGCGATCAAGTACGAGCAGGTCGTCGAGCAATTCCAGGTATCCGACCTGCTCGATACCCGTCTGCTGCTCGATTCGCCGGACCAGGCACCGCCGCAAGACGGCGATATCGAATTCAACAATGTCAGTCTGACGGATAGCGACGGCATCAGGCTCTTGGACGGGGTCAACTTCACGCTGCCGCTGGGTCAGCATGCGGCGCTGGCCGGCCCGACCAACAGCGGCAAGAACGTCATCCTGGAATTGCTGGCGCGGATTTATGTGCCGACGGCCGGCCGCATCTCGATCGGCGCGGTCGATCTGAACACCTTGCCGCTAACCGCATCGGGACGGATTGTCGGCTATGTCGGGCCGAATACGCATCTTTTGTCGGTAAGCATCCGCGACAATCTGCTGCTGGGCTTGCGCTACCAGCCGAACGGCCTGCGCGACGGCGATGACGTGGCAAACCGCGAGGCAGTGAACGAGGCGCGCAAATCCGGCAACTCCGATCTCGATATCACGGCGGACTGGGTCGATTACGGTCAGGCTGGCGTCGCCGACGCCGCCGGTCTCGACAAGCGCATCGGCGAGGTGCTTCGCCTTGTTGCGTTCGACCGCGACGTCTACCTGTTCGGCCTGCACGGCCGTCTCGATCAGGAGCGGCATGTCTGCGCCGCCGAACGCTTTCTCGACGCGCGCCGCCATCTCGACGATCGTCTCCAGCGCGACGGGCTGACCGGCTTTGTCGAGCGCTTCGATCCCGCGCGCTACAACGAGAATGCCTCGATCGCCGACAATCTGCTGTTCGGCACGCCGATCGGACATACCTTCGAGGGCGATGCGCTCGCTGCGCATCCTTACGTCCGGCGCATCCTGGATGAAACGGAGCTGACGGCGGAGTTGCTGCGGATCGGCGGACAGCTCGCGCAGCTGCTGGTCGAATTATTTGGCGATCTGGCGCCGGAACACGGCTTTGCCGAGGAGTTCGGCTCGCTCGGAAACGATGAGCTGCGCGCGCTCGGCCGGGTCCAGTCGCGTCTGCAGCGCGGCGGCAGCGCGGCGCTTGACCGGGAAGACACGCTTCGATTGCTCGGGCTTGCGCTGAAGCTGGTGGCGGCGCGCGACCGCGTGGGATTGATGACCGACGACTTGCGCCGCCGCATTGTCGAGGCCCGCCAGCGCTTCGAGCAGGAATTGCCCGACGACCTGCATGCCGCCGTCGAATTCTTCGATCCGGACAAATATAACGCCGCCGCGCGGGTCGAGCAGAACATCCTGTTCGGTACGATCGTCGCGCGCGAAGCCGACGCTCGCGAGCGGGTCGAAGCGGCGATCTGCGAGGTTCTCGACGAGCTCGATTTGCGCGACACGGTCATTGCGATCGGTCTCGACTACATGGTCGGCACCGGCGGCTCGCGCCTGTCGCCGGCACAGCGGCAGAAAGTAGCGATCGCGCGCGCGGTGCTGAAGCGGCCGCTGGCATTGGCGCTCGACGAAGCGACCTCGGTGTTGGACCCGGCGGCGGAGCATCAACTGCTCGAGGCATTGCGCCAGGAATTCCAAGGGCGCAGCGTGCTGGCCGCGCTGTCCCGGCCCGAGGCATCGCGCGGCTTTGACCGCGTATTGGTGACCGAGCAGGGCCGCCTCGCCAGTGACAGCGGCTATGACGAGGCGGTGCGCGCCGATGGCCCGCTTGCCCCGCTGCTTGCCGCCGCCTAGCGAGAGAAGCCAACCTAGTGATCTGGCGGCCTGTGATTGATCCTCCCCCGTATTTACGCGTATTTACGGGGGAGGGGGACCGTGCGTAGCACGATGGAGGGGGCGTCGAGCGCCTGCGGCCCCCTCCGTCGCGCTACGCGCGCCACCTCCCCCGCTGCGCAGGGGAGGATCACTCAAGATACAGAACCGACCGAAGCGGCTTTTTCACTCGACGCAATCTGTTCCATGTGTTCCCATTCGATACAGAACAGATGGAACAGATTGGCGATTTCGCGGCCGACTGCCGCCGCGTGTTTGGCCCGGAGCACGGACGGCGCTGGAAAAGCGCGGCGGCGGCTGCCCTCGCGATCGGGCGAACCAGCCTTTACCGTTATCTGAGCGGCGAAACGCCTGTTCCGAAAGAGGTGCGGGCCGCCCTGGCAACACTCGCCAGAGCCGAGCGGCCGGCCAATCCCTTTACTCGCAAATTCGCGCTGGGAGACGACAGAATGACGCCCGAGCAGCATATCGGCGCGGCGCGCCGGCCATTTACCGGGGCCGAGTATATTGAGAGCCTCAAGGACGGGCGCTGCGTCTACATCAATGGCGAGCGGGTGCGCGATGTCACGACGCATCCGGCGTTCCGCAATTCGGTGCGGTCGATGGCGCGGCTTTACGATGCCCTGCACGACCCGGAAAAGCAGCAGGTGCTGACCTGCGAGACGGATACCGGCTCGGGCGGCTTTACGCACCGTTATTTCCGGGTGGCGCGGTCGCGCGACGACATGGTGGCGCAGCAACGGGCGATCGCCGAATGGGCGCGGCAGACCTATGGCTGGATGGGCCGGACGCCCGACTACAAGGCGGCGCTGATGAACACGCTCGGCGCCAATGCCGAATATTACGGGCAATTCGCCGGCAATGCCCGCGCCTGGCACGCCCGCGCCCAGGATTCCGTGCTGTTCATGAACCACGCGATCGTCAATCCGCCGGTTGATCGCGGCCGCCCGACCAACGAGGTCAAGGACGTCTATGTGACGATTCAGAAGGAGACCGACGCCGGCGTCGTGGTGTCGGGGGCCAAGGTCGTCGCGACCTCGGCCGCGATCACTCACTATAACTTCCTCGGGCAGAACGCCGCGACCGCGACCAACGACCCGGATATGGCGATCATGTTCATCATGCCGATGGACGCGCCGGGGGTGAAACTGATCTGCCGCAACTCCTATGAGGAGATCGCCCGGCTCGGGACGCCTTACGACTACCCGCTGTCGTCGCGTTTCGACGAGAACGACGCGATCTTTGTGCTCGATAATGTGCTGATCCCTTGGGAAAACGTGCTGGTTCACCGCGACACCGAGAAGATCCTGAGCTTTTACCCGCGCTCGGGTTTTCTGGTCGGCGCCTTGTTCCAGGGCTGCACCCGGTTCGCGGTAAAGCTTGATTTTATCGCCGGGCTTGTCGCGAAGGCCCTGCGCGCGACAGGTGGCGACGAATTCCGCGGCAACCAGGCGATGCTGGGCGAGATCGTGGCCTGGCGGAACCTGTTCTGGTCATTGTCGAATGCGATGGCGCACAACCCGCAGCCCTGGGTCGGCGACGCGCTGCTCCCCGACTTGCAGGCGGCGATGTCGTACCGGGTGTTCGCACCGGACGCCTATTCCAAGATCAAGGAGATCATCGAAAAGATCGTCGCCTCGGCGCTGATCTTTCTGCCGTCATCGTCGCGCGACTTCGCCAACCCCGAGGTCGATCCGCTGTTGCAGCGTTATCTGCGCGGCTCGAACGGCATCGGCTATCGCGAGCGCATCAAGGTGATGAAATTGCTGTGGGATGCAATCGGGACCGAGTTCGGCGGCCGGCACGAGCTCTACGAGCGCAACTATGCCGGCAATCACGAGGACATCCGCATCCAGACCCTGACCGGCGCCCGCCGCAGCGGCGCCTTGGATGCCATGATCGGCCTCGTCGATGGGTGCATGGCCGATTACGACGAAGAGGGCTGGGTCAACGACACCTGGACGTGACCGCCTCGAAATCCGTCATTTGAGATCGGGAATATCCCGCGATTGGGGATGGCCCTGAAAAACATCTCGCCCGCACACATAGGTATGTGATACCCTACTAAAGGTGGTATCCGGTCGCACCTTCTTGCCCTTCGCGTGCGATCGCTCACCTGCTCGCCGCGCCGCACTTCCGCCCAGCAAAGCCATGGGGAGGAGTTCAATGCGGTACCTATCCTTGCGCGGACACATCAGCAGAGCCGGCGCACTTTTTTTAATCGCACTGGCATCCGCGACAGCGGCCTGGGCGGACAACGACAGAAACGATAAACACGATAACAACGGGCCCATCAGCCTTGTGACCACGGTCCCGATCCCGCCAACCGCGCACAACGCCACAAATGGAAACCTGTATTCCTTTGACATCAGCTGGGTCGACCATTCGAGACAGCGCTATTTTCTAGCGGATCGTTCCAACGCCGCCATCGATGTCCTGGACGCCGAATCGGCGAAGTTCATCGGCTCGATTGACGCTGGCTTCGCGGGCGTCGCCGTCGTCAATGGCAGCGTCCAGAATGGCCGATCCGGCCCCAATGGCGTCGTCACCGGCGGGCATTGCCTGTTCGCGACGGACTCGCCCAGCCGCGTCGTGAGTTTCGACCTGAATGCGTCCTTTCCGCCGCCCCTTGTCAGCAGCGTAAATACCGCCCAGGGCGATCCTCTTCGTGCCGACGAACTGGCCTACGCGGCCGGCCCCGGCATCCTGCTCGTCGTGAACAATGCCGACACGCCGCCCTTTGCGACATTGATCGCTGTCAACAAGAGGACCTGCGCGCTGACGGTCGGGAAACAGATTCTTTTTGGCGCGGCCACGAACGGCGCGGAGCAGCCGCAGTGGAACCCAAGGGATAACTTGTTTTATCTGTCGATCCCGTCGATTTCGGGAACGACCGCGAGCCCGGGGCCGACCGGCGCCGTGTACCGCATCGATCCCACGAGCGGCAGGTTCGACACCGCGGCCACAATCGATAACTGTGGACCTGCGGGTCTCACGATAGGTCCGAATGGCGACCTGCTTGTCGGGTGCAATACGACCTATGATGTCAACGGCAATGTCTGGGATTTCACCAAAAGCGTGCCTGCGGCGCCCCGCAACATCATTCTCAGAACCAAAACCGGAAAAGTCGATGAAATCGTGGTCGGCGCCGGGGCGGGAGACGAGGTGTGGTACAATCCCGGTGACAATAAATACTATATCACCGGCAGCGGCAGCCCCTATCGTCCGCTGCCCGCGACATCGCAGGGCTCCACACCATTGGGCGTGATCGATGCCACCGAGGAGAAACTGGTGCAGCTCGTGCCCACATTTAACGTGCCTGCCGTTGGCGCCGGCAATAATACTACCCAACATCCCGCCGGCACAGCTCACTCGGTTGCGGCCAATGCCAAAAACAATCTCGTATTTGTACCTCTGGCGGCGAACAACGCATTCCCGAATTGCGTGCAGGGGTGCGTCGCGGTGTTTGGCCGCCAGGATAAGGAATAGCGCCGACCGGCCGGCTTGCATTCCGGTGCAAGCCGGCCGGTTCTCACCGGACGCAATGCTTACGGCGCAAGCATATCGCCCCTAAACCCCGGTCCAGTCTATCTGCGCATCGAGTCGTCCCGCATGCGTGGCGGAGCAATGCCCGGTAGCAGCATCAAGGCCGGTACGACGGTCGCGCTGCGTTAATAATTAGGTAACCCTATCCGGGGTAAACCCAAGCCCAGGCACCGGGTGCTTTGATAATCGCGATAACCGGTGGCCGTTTTAATAAAATGCCGGGCAATAACGAGGATTTGAGTCGCGATACCCGGGAAACTTCCTGATCAGCTTTACGACTTGTTTAGGCTGAGCGGACAGAATGCAACCTGTAGACCACCTCAGAAGGGATGTTTCCCAATGTTTATCAACTTGAAGCGACTGGCAAAAAACGAAGATGGCGCGACCGCGATCGAATACGGCCTGATCGCGGCGCTGATTGCGGTGGCCGCCATCGCCGCGTTTCAGCTGGTCGGCAGCAATCTCAGCACGGTGTTCCACAACATCGCGACCCAGCTTTAGGCGAAACCGGCCCCACGGCGGCGGCCCGGCCTTGTTGCCGCCAGCCGCCGCCGTGAACCTTCGCCCGCCGCTGCAATCTCAAAAACGCGGCAGGCCGGGATGCGGCAGACGGCCGCCATGCACATGCAATCGGCCGAGTTCGGCACAGCGGTGCAGTTCAGGGAAAACCTTGCCGGGGTTCAGCAGCCCATCCGGGTCAAAGGCGCATTTCAGGCGCTGCTGCTGGGCAAGATCGATCTCGTCAAACATCGTGCCCATCAGGTCACGCTTTTCGACTCCGACGCCGTGTTCGCCGGTCAAAACTCCCCCGACTTCGACACATAGTTTCAAGATTTCGGCGCCGAATTCCTCGGCCCGCTCGATCTCTCCCGGCTTGTTGGCGTCGTAGAGGATCAACGGGTGCAGGTTGCCGTCGCCGGCATGGAACACATTGGCGACCGCGAGGCCGAACTGTCCGGATAACTCGCGCATACGCGCCAATACCTGGGCGAGGCGCGCCCGCGGGATCGTCCCGTCCATGCAGTAATAATCGGGCGAGATGCGCCCGACGGCGGGGAACGCCGCCTTGCGGCCCGACCAGAAGGCGGTGCGTTCGGCCTCGCTGTTGCTGATCCGGATCGAGCGCGCCCGGTTGGCGCGGGCAAGTTCCTCGACCCGGCCGATCAGGTAATCGACCTCGGCTTCCGGTCCGTCGAGTTCGACGATCAAGAGCGCCTCGACATCGAGCGGGTATCCGACTTTGACAAAGGCCTCGGCGGCATGGATCGCCGGCCGGTCCATCATTTCCATGCCGCCCGGAATGATGCCGGCGCCGATCACGGCGGCGACGCAATTGCCGGCATCCTCGGTCTCGCCAAAGCCGATCAGCAAGGCCCGCGCCGTGGACGGCTTTTTCAGGATGCGGACGGTGACCTCGGTGACCACCCCGAGCAGCCCTTCCGAGCCGGTCATGATCCCCATCAGGTCATAGCCGCCGGGATCGAAATGCTTGCCGCCGAGCCGCACCACCTCGCCGTCGATCAACACCATTTCGAGACCGAGCAGGTTATTGGTGGTGAGGCCGTATTTGAGGCAATGCACGCCGCCCGAGTTCTCGGCGACATTGCCGCCGATGGTGCAGGCAATCTGGCTCGACGGATCGGGCGCGTAGTAGAAGCCGGCGCCGGCGACGGCGTGGCTGATGCCGAGATTGGTCACGCCCGGCTGCACGACGACGCAGCGATTGTCGTAATCGACCTCCAGAATCCGGTTGAACTTGCCCAGGCCGAGCAAGACCCCGTCCGCCAAGGGCAGGGCGCCGCCGGACAATGACGTGCCGGCGCCGCGCGGCACGATCTTGATGCCTTCGTCCTGGCAATAACGCAGGACCGCGGCTACCTGCGCGACGGTCGAGGGCAGCGCGACAACCAGTGGCGGCTGCCGGTAGGCCGTCAGCCCGTCGCTTTCATAGGCCCGCCGCTCCGGTTCGGAAACGATCACCCCTTCGCCCGGGATGATGCGCCGCAGCGCCTCGGCGATCGCGTCGCGCCGCGCGATGACAGCCTGATCGGGCGCCGGCATTTGCATCGGGGAAATGTGGCATCGCGCGTGATGCCGGGCAATGCCGCGATTCTCGCAACATCCTCTTGCCGCCGCCGGTGCGCCTCGGCGTTGCCAATGACTACAATAATACGCGACGCTGCCTTAGGCAGCGGCGATGGGCCTCAAGACCAGCATGCCGGTTTTCCTTCTAAGAACGAGCATTTCGGATGCACGACACGGCATTTGAAATCGGCCGCCGATTTTTCGAGCTATATTGCGGCGGGGCAGAGCTTGGTGAGGCTCGGGCCGAGATCCTCGAAGTCGGAGCCGAGATCGTGAACGGCTCGCTTCGGGATGCCGCTCCGGCGAACGTGCGGTATACGGGAATGGATCTAAGCCCAGGCCCGGGTGTCGACGTCGTTTTGAACGATCCGACCCGGTTCCCGTTTCCGAATGCCCAGTTCGACGCCGTCGTCTCGTCGTCATGCCTGGAACATGATCCGATGTTCTGGATCACCTTTCTGGAGATGGTTCGCGTTCTGAAGGAAGGCGGCTTTCTTTATGTAAATGTCCCGTCGAACGGCGAATATCACCGCTATCCGACAGACAATTGGAGATTCTATCCAGACTCGGGCCTGGCGCTGATGAAGTGGGCGCGCCGGCAAAATCATCATCTTTTCATGGCGGAATCGTTTGTCGCCAGACGCTCCGCCGATCAGTGGAACGACTGCGTCATGGTGTTCCGCAAGGATATCCCGGCGGCCGCCGGTCAGCGCCGGATCGCCGACACCCTGCCGCCTCCCTACAATGTTCACAGGGCAGAAGACGGCCCGATCGAAAACCAGTCGCGGCTGACCGAGGATATGGCGCTGCTGCTGCAGCTTCGCGCCGAACTCGAATCGAGCCGGGCCGAAATCGCAAGATTGACCACCGAATTGTCACGCCAGCGCCAGGCGGCCGCGACCGAACCGGTCACGATCGGGTTCGAGTAATGACAAAGGGTGGTGCTGCCGGACAGGATTGAACTGTCGACCTCTCCCTTACCAAGGGAGTGCTCTACCACTGAGCTACGGCAGCCTGCTGGGCATTTGATGCGCCGCTGAGGCGTTTCCGACCGGTCGGGCCCAACCGGTTGGGGCCGGCACATTGCCGTGTCGCGCCCGGTGTGGCAAGCCGGTTCGCCTGAGCCGGATCATCGCGTTGCCGCGCCGGCTTTTGGTGTAACCTCGCGAACAGCAATCGGGGAGAGAGCCATGGAGTTAGGCGCGCTGTTGCCGCTGGGCGATATCGGCGGCGAGCCGCAAACCGTGCGCGAATACGCGCTGGCGGCGGAGGACATCGGCTACCACTTCATCGAGGCGCCGGACCATGTGCTCGGGGTCAACGCGGCGAGCCGCCCCGGCTGGGACCGCAACGACAACGACGACCTGTTCCATGATCCATTCGTATTGTTCGGCTATCTCGCCGGCTGCACCGGCAAGCTCGGGTTTTCGACCGGCGTGCTCATCCTGCCGCAGCGCCAGACGGCACTCGTCGCCAAGCAGGCGGCCTGCCTCGACGTATTGTGCGGCGGCCGGTTCCGGCTCGGTATCGGGGTTGGCTGGAACGAGGTCGAGTTTGTCAGCCTCAACGAGAACTTCCACAATCGCGGCCGCCGCTCCGAGGAGCAGGTGCAGGTCATGCAGGCGCTGTGGGCCAACCCGCATGTCGATTACAAGGGGCGCTGGCACACGATCGACGATGCCGGCATCAACCCGCGCCCGGCCAGCGGCCGCGTCCCGGTGTGGTTTGGCGGCCATCACGAACGCACCCTCGAACGCATCGCCAAATGGGGCGACGGCTGGATGCCGAACGCCTACCCGCCGGACCAGAGCGCGCTCGACATTTTCGGCAAACTGCGCTCATTGACCGAGCAAGCGAGGCGCGACCCGGCACAGATCGGCATCGAGGTCTGGGTCGCGATGGGCGACGGCAATGAGGCGGATTGGGCCCGCGAGGCGCGTTTCTGGAAACAGGCCGGCGCGACGCATCTCTGCCTGACAACGACATTCAACCGCCGCCACCACAAGCGGATCGCCGGCCATACGCTGTCGGATCACCTGGGGGCGCTGCGCCGCTATCACGCCGCTGTCGCGGATGCGCTGTAGATTTACCGGCGCGGTCGGGTGGAGTGATGGCGAACGAGTGGGTTGAGAGGGGGCCATGAAAATCAACTTCGAGGTCGACTGCACGCCTGAGGAGCTGCGCGATTTTTTCGGATTGCCGCAAATCAAGCCGATGCAGGAGCAGCTGCTCAAGGACATGGAGGAGCGCCTGCGGGCCGGGATGACGGCGCTCGACCCGGAAAGCATGCTCAAGACCTGGCTGCCCTCCGGCATGCAGGGCTTTGAGAAATTGCAGGAGATGTTTCTCAATCAGATGGCCGGCGCCGCTTCCCGCAAGAAATAGGCAGACGTGACGATCTTTCTGGTCCGGCATGGCGAAACCGAATGGAACCTGGCCGGGCGCTATCAGGGCTGGAGCGATTCGCCGCTGACCGAGCGCGGCGTCACGCAAGCGACCGCGATCGGGCGGCGGCTGCGCGAGATGCCGGAGGCGGCCGCCGCCCGTCTTGTCACCAGCCCGCTGGGCCGGGCCTATCGCACGGCGACAATCATCGCCGAGATGCTCGGCCGGTCCGACCCTCCGTTTGTCGATGAGCGCCTGCGCGAAATCTCGCTCGGCTCCTGGGACGGGGTCGACCGGGCGCAATTGCGGGACATGCTGAAGGAAACGCCCGAGGGCTACCACCGCTACGAATGGTATTTCCGCAGCCCCGACGGCGAGAGCTATGAGACATTTGCCGGCCGCATCGGCGCCTGTCTCGGCGAGCTCGGCACCGAGCCGGCAATCGTTGTCTGTCACGGCATCGTGACGCGGGTGTTGCGCGGTCTGCACGCCGGATTGCCGCGAGACGCGGCGCTCAGCCTGCCGGTCCCGCAGGACCGCGTGTTCCGTTTGGCCGGCGGCGGAACGATCGAAGAATTTATCGCCTGACCGGGTTGACAAGCAGGTAAGTGAGTACTCACTTATCGCGCGTAATGGCACAGACCCGGTTAGATAGCGACGAACGGCGGCGGGCGATTGTCCAGGCCGCGGTGCCGTTGTTTGCCCGCAAGGGGTTCCGCGGTACGACGACGCGCGAATTGGCGGAAGCCGCCGGCATTTCGGAGGCGCTGCTGTTCCGCCATTTCCCCAGCAAGCAGTCGCTGTACCAGGAAATATTGCGGCTCGGCTGCGAGGGTGATCCGGCGTTGGAAAAACTCGCAACCCTGCAACCTTCCAGCCAGACATTGGTCTGCATGGTGCGGTTCATGGTGGGGTATTTCGCCCGGCATCGCGGCGGCGGCGGGCCGGATGGTCTCGACTGCCGGCTGCGCCTCGTCCTGCACAGCTTTCTCGAAGACGGGGAATACGCCCGCGAATTGTTTGAAACGGTTTGCGGCCGGGTCGCGCCGCTGTTCGAGGTCTCGCTTGCTGCGGCGGTCGCCGCCGGCGATGCGGAACCGCGCCCCGACGCCGCAGCCGACCGCTTCTGGTTTGCCCAGCACGTTGCCGCGATGATGGCCTTCGGGGGGCTGCCCGGCCGCAATTGTTTCCCATATCAGGGTACCCTCGACGAAACCGTCGAGGCCGCCGCGCATTTCATCTTGCGCGGCATCGGCATGACGGATGCGGCCATTGCCGCCGCCGCGGCACCCGAACAGATACTGGCCGCGAACTAGCCCGGAGCAGTTATGGACGGCGATATCAAGGTAAACACGCTTACCCCTGCCGACGTTACGCTGCGCGACGGGGAACGCACCCGGCGGCCGGTCAGCCGCAGGCGCCGCGTTGTGTGGTTTGGCATTGTCGCGCTGTTGCTGGCGCTCGTGATGGGGGTGCTGTACGGCTACGACTGGTACCGCGCCAAGATGACCGCAGCGTTCTTCGCCAATATGAAGCCGCCGCCGGCCCAGGTCACCGCGGTCAAGGCGGGCACGGCCTCGGTGCCCCGGTTTGCCACCGGCATCGGTTCGCTGGCGGCGGTGCACCAGGTCACGATCATGCCCGAAGTCGGCGGCCGCGTGACCGAGATCAAGTTTGAGGCCGGGACGCATGTCAAAGCCGGCGACCTGCTCGTCCAGCTGAATGATGGGCCCGAACGCGGCGATCTTGCGAATTACCAGGCGCAAGCGCGCTGGGCCGGAGTGTCGTTGCACCGGGCGCAGATTCTGGCCGAGCGGCAGGTCGGCTCGCGCGAAAACGTCGACCAGACGCAGTCGCAACTCGATCAGGCCAATGCGCAGATCGCCAAGACCGAGGCGGTCATCGCGCAAAAGATGATCCGGGCGCCGTTTGCCGGCGTGCTCGGGGTGCGCCAGGTCGAGGTTGGGCAATACCTCAATCCCGGCGCCGCGATCGTGAGCCTGACAGACCTGAAGCATCTCTATGTCAACTTCACCTTGCCCTCGACCCAGCGCGAGCAGATCAAGCCCGGCCAGAAGGTCAATGTCACGGCCGATGCCTTCCCCGGCCGCAGTTTCGAGGCGGAGATCACGACGATCGAGCCGCAGGTGCGGGCCGATTCACGCACCATGACGGTGCAGGCGACGATGGCCAACCCCAACGAGGAATTGTTGCCCGGCATGTTCGTGAACGCCGCCGTGGTGCTGCCGCCGGAGCCGGACCGGGTGGTCCTGCCGGAGACGGCGGTCGATTACACGCTCTACGGCGACAGCGTTTTTGTCGTGCACGAGGAAAAAGGCGCCGACGGCAAGACGGTCCTCAAGGCGGTGCGCACCCCGGTCAAGGCGGGTATGCGGTGGGACGGCAAGGTCGCGATCCGCTCCGGTGTCGAACCGGGGGCGCAGGTCGTCGCCGCCGGACAGGTGAAGTTGCAGGACGGCTCGCAGGTCATCGTCACCGACAACCCGCCGCCGCAGCCGCCGGCCAATCCGACCACCCATTGAGCTAATCCGGCCGCTCACCCCGGCGCAGGCCGGGGCCCATCGGGAAGCTTGGGAGTTGCTGAAGCGTGGGCCCCGGCCTTCGCCGGGGTGAGCATAAAGAGTTTCGAAAATCCGTGCGGCTGAGGCCAGAACTGTCCTTTCCGCCGGCAAGGACGTACCAAATGAGATTTACCGATATCTTTATTCGCCGGCCGGTGCTGTCGCTGGTGGTCAGCCTGCTGATCTTTCTGATCGGCCTGAAATGCATGCTCGGCTTGCAGATCCGGCAATATCCGCGGCTCTACAACACCACGATCACGGTCACCACCGCCTATCCCGGCGCCTCGCCCGATCTGATCCAGGGCTTTATCACGACCCCGGTCGAACAGGCGGTCGCGACCGCGGAGGGCATCGACTATCTGACATCGAGCTCGATCCAGGGCACCAGCACGGTCACCGCCTATATCCGCCTGAATTACGACCCGAGCCAGGCCCTGACCGACATCATGGCCAAGGTGCAGCAGGTCAAATACCTGATGCCGGTCGAGGCTCAGGACCCGGTGATCCTCAAATCGACGGGTCAGACGACCGCGGTCATGTATATCGGTTTCGCCAGCTCGCAATTGTCGAGCGCGGCGATCTCTGACTACCTGACCCGGGTGGTGCAGCCGTTATTGGCCACGGTCGACGGCGTCGCCTCGGCCGATATTCTCGGCGGTCAGACCTTTGCCATGCGGCTGTGGCTCGACCCCGCGCGCATGGCGGCGCGCGGCATCTCGGCAAACGATGTCGGGGCGGCAATCCGGGCCAACAACTACCAGTCGGCGCCTGGCCAGGTGAAGGGCTTCTACACCGTCACCAATATCGAGGCGCATACCGGGTTGACCGATGTCGCCCAGTTCAAGCGCATGGTGGTCAAGTCGGTCGGCGGCGCCCTGGTGCGCATCGAGGATATCGGCGATGTCGATCTCGGCGCCCAGAGCTGGACCTCGAGCGTGTCGATGAACGGCCAGCACGCGGTTTTTATCGGCGTGCAGGCGACGCCGACCGGCAACCCATTGTCGCTGGTGCAGGGTGTGCGCAAGTTGCTGCCCGAAATCGAGCGCAACCTGCCTGCCTCGGTGAAGATGCAGGTCGCCTACGACTCGACCAAGTTCATCCAGGCCTCGATCGATGAGGTGCAAATGTCGCTGGGCCAGGCCGTGGCCATCGTCGTGGTCGTGATTTTCCTGTTCCTCGGCAATTTCCGCTCGGTGTTGATCCCGGTGGTGACGATCCCGCTGTCGATGGTCGGCGCCGGCATCATGATGGCGGCGTTCGGGTTCAGCCTGAACCTGCTGACCTTGCTGGCGATGGTGCTGGCGATCGGCCTCGTCGTCGATGACGCCATCGTCGTGCTCGAAAACATCTATCGGCATATCGAGGACGGCATGAGCCCGCCTCAGGCCGCCCTGGTCGGGGCGCGCGAGATCGCCGGCCCGGTCATCTCGATGACCCTGACCTTGGCCGCGGTCTACGCCCCGATCGGCTTTCTCGGCGGCGTCACCGGCACCCTGTTTCGCGAGTTCGCCTTTACCCTGGCCGGTGCGGTGATCATCTCCGGAATCGTCGCGGTGACCCTGTCGCCGATGATGTGCTCCTTATTGCTGAAGCACACCTCGCAGGGCTGGTTCGGGCGGCTGGTCGACCGTCTTTTCACGCGGCTGGCCGCGGCCTACGGACGGCGGCTCGACCGCTCGCTCGAATACCGGCCGGTGACGATGCTGTTCGCCGCCGCGGTGCTGCTGTCGCTCGGCTTTATGTATATGAAGACGAGCAAGGAACTGGCCCCCGAGGAGGACCAGGGCGTCCTCTTCGCGCTGACCAAGGCGCCGCAATACGCCAACCTCGATTACACCGACAAATACGGCGACGAGCTCGAAAAGGTCTTTGCGTCGGTGCCGGAATCCGATCTGCGGTTTGTCGTGAACGGCCGGTTCGGGCCGAACCAGGGGATTGCCGGCGCAATCCTGAAACCCTGGGACGAGCGAAGCCGCTCTGCCCAGTCGCTGAAGCAGGTCCTGCAGCAAAAGGCCAACGCGGTTGAAGGGATGAGCGCCTTTGTCTTCTCGTTGCCGCCGCTACCCGCCTCGATCGGCGGTCTGCCGGTGCAGATGGTCATCAGCTCGACCGGCGACTTCAAGACGATCTACGAGCAGATGGAAAAGATAAAGGCGGCGGCGCGCAAGTCCGGCAAATTCATGGTGGTCGACAGCGATCTCGCCTTCAACCAGCCGACGATCCAGATCGACATCGACCGCAACAAGGCGAACGATCTCGGCATCACGATGCAGGCGATCGGCAACACCCTGGCCCTGCTGGTCGGCGAAAACTATGTCAACCGCTTCAACCTGAACGGGCGTTCCTATGAGGTCATCCCGCAGGTGCCGCGGCTGGAACGTCTGAGCCAGGATACGCTGACGAATTACTATGTAAACTCGGCGAGCGGCGAGCAGGTGCCGCTGTCGAACCTGGTCCGCGTCAAGACCGTCACCGCGCCGAACGCCTTGACCCGCTATAACCAGCTCAACTCGGCGACCTTTAGCGCCGTGCCGATGCCCGGCGTGACGATCGGCGACGCGGTGACGTTCCTCGAGGGCCAGGCCAATGCTCTGCCGACCGGGTTCAGCCACGCCTATCTGTCGGATTCGCGGCAGTACGTGCAGGAAGGCAATCAGCTGGTGATCACCTTCGTGTTCGCGCTGATCGTGAATTTCCTGGTGCTGGCGGCGCAGTTCGAAAGCCTGCGCGACCCGATCGTGATCCTGGTCAGCGTGCCGTTGTCGGTGTGCGGTGCCTTATTGCCGCTGTTCATCATCAACGGCAATTTCATGGGCATCGCCGTGCCCGGCACGACGATCAACATCTACACCCAGGTCGGACTGGTGACGCTGATCGGGCTGATCAGCAAGCACGGCATCCTGATGGTCGAATTCGCCAACCAGTTGCAGATCAACGAAGGCCTCAGCCGCCGCGCCGCGATCGAGCGCGCCGCGCGGGTCCGGCTGCGGCCGATCCTTATGACGACGGCAGCGATGGTCGTCGGCCTCGTCCCGCTGGTGCTGGCCACCGGCGCCGGCGCCGCCAGCCGTTTCTCGATCGGCGTGGTAGTGGTCTCCGGCATGTCGATCGGCACGCTGTTCACATTGTTCGTATTACCGGCGGTGTACACGATCCTCGCCAAGGACCACGTCGCCGCCGCCCACTCCGCCCGCGCCCGCGAACTGGCGCAGGTGACGTGAGCCGAAAGCGAGCGCTATAACCCTCTCTCCCGCACCGCGGGAGAGGGGGACCGCTCGCGCGAGCGAGCGGTGGGTGAGGGTCTAACAGAGAAATTTTTATCAGAAGAAGACCCTCATCCGTCTCCGGCCTACGGCCGAAGACACCTTCTCCCGCAATGCGGGAGAAGGGCTTGACGCGGCTCGCCCGCTCTGACTAAGCGATAAACCGGTCGATCTTGCGGTAGCGGAACAGCCAGGTGCCGCCTTGCTTGACCATCTGGTCGGCGTAGCCGCCGCCCGAGCTAATCTTCGGCCCTTCCGGGCTGTTTTGCACGACAGTCCAATTCGACCGAACTTCGGCTGTGTCGCCGGTCAGCTTGATCGCGATATTGGTCACCAGATGCACGGCGCGCGGGCGGTTGTCGCCGGCGCGGGCGCGGATGTCGCGGGCCAGCGCGGCGATTGCCGTGCGGCCGGTGCCCTTGCCAAAGGCGGTGTCCCAGGTCCCGTCTTCGGCGAACAAAGCAGCCATGCCGTCATAATCGCCGCCGTCCAGCCGAAAACAGTATTCAGCGAAGACCTCGCGGATGGCATCCTTGTCCTCTATCGCGGTCGGCATCGTCGTTCCTCCTGAATTGGCGAGCCCGACTTTAGCCGCTGCAACGAGGCAACACGTTCGCAAATATTTGGGAGTAGGGCTATGGCAGCCGCCGCTGGAAGCCGGGTCGCGCTTTACGCGAGTGTCGGACCCGATCTGACGCATTACGCCGTCGATGTCGATGCCGCGACCCTGACGCGCCACGGCACGCTGACAATGCCGGCCAATGTCCATTACTGCTGGCCGCATGCGTCACGGCCGATCCTCTATGTCGCGTCGAGCGACAGCGATTCCGGCGTCGGCGGCCGCGTCGGCAGCAACCACCACGTCTCAGCCCTTCGCATCGATCGCGCCACCGGCGCGGTGACGAAAGAGGGCGATCCGATTCCCTTGCCGACCCGGCCGATCCACATGACCACCGACATCCCGTCGCAACATGTGCTGGTCGCGTTCAGCAACCCGAGCGGGTTGCGGCTCTATCGCATCAACCCCGACGGCACGCCCGGCCGCGAGGTGGCCCAGCCGGAGACGATCGACCCCGGCATCTACGGCCATCAGGTTCGGGTCAGCCTCGACAACCGCAAGGTCATCCTCGTGGCGCGCGGCCATGACGCCGCCAGCGGCAAGCCCGAGGAGCCGGGTGCGCTCAAGGTGTTCGATTACGCCAACGGCGTGGTGACGAACGAGGCCTGGATCGCACCCAATGGCGGCTATGGCTTTGGCCCGCGCCATCTCGATTTTCACCCGGCCAAGCCGTGGGTCTATGTCTCGCTGGAGCGGCAGAACCGGCTCGATACCTACGCTTTCGATGGCAATGGCGCGCTTTCCGCGGAGCCGCTGTTCCAGGCCGGTACGTTGCGCGAGCCAGACAATATCCGCGGCCGGCAGGCGGTCGGCACGGTCAAGGTGCATCCGAGCGGCAATTTCGCCTATGTCGCCAACCGCGCCTCCTCGGCGCATGAAGTGAACGGCCAACGCGTCTTTGTCGGCGGCGAAAACACGCTAGCCGTGTTCTCGATCGACCAGATGACCGGCGAGCCGCGGCCGATCCAGCATGTCGACACCCACGGCATTCATTGCCGCAATTTCCATATCGACCCGAGCGGACGGCTGCTGGTCGCCTCGCACATCATGGGTCTGCCGGTGGAGGAGGACGGCGCGATCCGCCAGGTGCCGGCCTGCCTGTCGGTATTCCGCATCGGCGGCGACGGCAAGCTCGACTATGTCCGCAAATATGATGTCGAGGTCGGCGCGCGGCAGATGTTCTGGATGGGCATGGTGACGCTATAACAGGTGCTCGACCGCCTAGATCAGGAGATGACGATCGTGGATGCCCCCGCCAATAGCGATGTGTTCGCCACCGCCCAACGGGTATTGCCGGGCGGCACGTTCGGCAATTTCGCGCCCGAGGTCATCATTCGCGAAGGCCGCGGCGGCCGCGTCTGGGACGAGAACGGCAAGGAATATGTCGATTTCCTGCTCGGCTCCGGTCCGATGCTGGTCGGTCACGCGCATCCCGAAGTGACTGCGGCAGCGCAGGAGCAGATCGCCAAGGGCACCACTTTCTTTGCCAACAACCGGCTCGGCATCGAGCTCGCCGAAAAGATCGTCGAGGCCGTGCCCTGCGCCGAACAGGTGCGGTTTGTCTCGTCCGGCACCGAGGCCGATCTGTATGCGATGCGCGCCGCCCGCGCTTTTACCCGCAAGGACAAGATCCTGAAGTTCGAAGGCGGCTATCACGGCATGAGCGATTATTCGCTGATGAGCCTGGCGCCGAAACGCTCGGGCAATTTCCCGATGCCGGTCGCCGACTCGGCCGGCATCCCGAAAAGCGTGCGTGACGACATGATCATCGCACCGTTCAACGATGAAGACGCGGTCGCCAACCTGGTGCACGAGCATCGCGACGAACTCGCCGGCGTCATCGTCGAACCGTTCCAGCGCATCATCCCACCGGCGCCGGGTTTTCTCGCGGCACTGCGCAAGATCACCGAGTTTCACGGCGTGCCATTGATCTTTGACGAGGTCGTGACCGGCTTCCGCCTCGCCTATGGCGGGGCACAGGAATATTACGGCGTCACGCCCGACCTCTGCACCCTCGGCAAGGTGATCGGCGGCGGCTTCCCGCTGGCGGCCATAGCCGGCAAGACCGAGATCATGGCGCATTTTGACAAGAACCAGGTCAGCGACGAGAATTTCCTGGTTCAGATCGGCACGTTGTCGGGCAACCCCGTGGCCGCCGCCGCGGGTCTCGCGACGCTGGAAATCCTGCGCCGGCCGGGAGCCTATGAACAGATACGCGGCACCGGCCGCAAGCTGATGACGGCGCTCGGCGAGACGCTGAAAAAGGTTGGCATCGCAGCGCAGATCACCGGTGAGCCGCCGCTATTCGATGTCGTGTTCACCGCGGACCCGATCCGCGATTACCGCGACACATTGACCGGTGATGCCGACATGATGCGCCGCTTCAACGCGCTGCTGCGCGAGCGCGGCATCCTCAAGGGCGAGTCGAAATATTACATCTCGCTCGCCCATACCGACGCGGATATCGAGTTCACGATCGAAGCCTGGCAAGCCGCCGCCGGCCTGCTGACGTTCTAGGTTCTCATGATCCTCCCCCGTTTTACGGGGGAGGATTCAATTCAATCAGGCGGCGCGGCGGCGGCTGCGGACGCGGTGGCCGGTGGTGGTTTCGTCCTCGAACAGGTCGGCGAGGCGTTCGAGCATGACGCCGCCGAGCTGCTCGGCATCGACGATCGTCACAGCGCGGCGATAATAGCGCGTGACGTCGTGGCCGATGCCGATCGCGGTAAGCTCGACCGCCCCGATCCGCTCGATTTCGCGGATCACCTCGCGCAGATGCTTTTCGAGGTAGTTGCCCGGGTTGACCGACAAGGTCGAGTCATCGACCGGCGCACCGTCGGAAATGACCATCAGGATGCGCCGCTCCTCGGTGCGGCCGAGCAGCCGGTTATGCGCCCACATCAGCGCCTCGCCGTCGATATTCTCCTTGAGGATGCCCTCGCGCAGCATCAGCCCGAGATTGCGGCGGGCGCGGCGCCAGGGAGCATCGGCGGATTTGTAGACGATGTGCCGCAGATCGTTGAGCCGGCCCGGGTTCGGCGGCTTGCCGGCGGCGATCCAGCGTTCGCGCGCCTGGCCGCCCTTCCAGGCCCGGGTCGTAAAGCCGAGGATTTCGACCTTGACGGCGCAGCGTTCGAGCGTGCGCGCCAAAATGTCGGCGCTCATCGCCGCGACCGTGATCGGCCGGCCGCGCATCGAGCCGGAATTGTCGATCAGCAAGGTGACGACCGTGTCGCGGAACGCCATTTCCAGTTCGCGCTTGTAGGACAGCGGCAGGACCGGGTTTGTCACGACGCGTGCGAGGCGCGCCGCGTCGAGGATGCCTTCCTCGAGATCGAACTCCCAGGCACGCGTCTGCTTTGCCAACAGGCGCCGCTGCAATCGGTTGGCGAGGCGGGCGATGACACTCTGCAGATGCGACAATTGCTGGTCGAGCAAATGGCGCAGGCGGCCGAGTTCGTCGCTGTCGCAGAGCTGGTCGGCCTCGATCACCTCGTCGGCCTGGGTGCTGAAGGCGCGGTAGACGGCATTCTCGTCCGGGCGGCCGCGCGGCTGCTGCCCCGGACGGCCGGGCCGGCCGGGATCGTCGTCGCTGGAGCCCGGCATCATCTCGCCGTCGGCTTCCGCCTCGCCGTCTTCCTCGGCATCGGCATCGGCGCTGTCGGCCGGTGACCCATCCATCGAAGGCTCCGCCCCCGCCGAGGCGCTTTCGCCGCTATCGGACTGGTTCTCGCCCTCGGCTTCGTCGCCCTGGCTCTGATTGTCATCGGACGACGAGTCGTCGACCTCGCCGAGGTCGATATCGAGGTCCTGAATCAGCCGCCGGGCAGCGCGGGCATAGGTATCCTGGTCGAGGATGCTGCGGTCGAGTTCGGTGATGTCGCGCGCGATCTTGCCTTCGAGCCAGGGGCGCCACATATCGACGACCTTGCGCGCCGCCGGCGGCGGCGGCTCATGCGTCAAGGCCTCGCGCGCCAATAGCCGCACCGCCTCGGCCAATGTCCCCTCGGTGCGTTCGGTAACGCGTTCGAACCCCTGCCGCCGGTACTGCTCATCGAGCAGGGCGGTCAGATTGGCCGCGACCCCGGCCATGCGGCGGGCACCGAGCGCCTCGACCCGCGCCTGTTCCAGCGCCTCGAACACCGACCGCGCCATGGCGCCGCCGGGCACGCGTTTGCTGTGCACGCCGTTGTCGTGATAGCGCAGACGCAGGGCCAGACTGTCGGCGGCGCCGCGCAGTTGCGCGGCCTCCTCCGGCGGCAGGTCGCGCGCCGGGTTCGGCAGTTTGACCTTGGTGCCGGCGAGGCCCGGCGGCTCCGGCCCAAAGCCGATCGTCAGGTCGTCGCGCTCGGCGATCGCCCTCAGCGTCGACGCCGTGGCGCGCTTGAACAGTTCGGTGGGCGAGAGGTCCTGCGCCATGTTCGATCCTACATCAGCGTCGCGTTGACGCCGGTCTCCGGAAGATCGGTGCCGAAGCAGCGCTGGTAGTACTCGGCGACCGCCGGCCGCTCCATCTCATCGCATTTATTGAGGAACGTCAGGCGGAAGGCGAACGCGACATCGCCAAAGATGCGCGCGTTCTCGGCCCAGGTCATGACCGTGCGCGGCGACATGACGGTCGAGATGTCGCCGTTGATAAACCCGGCGCGGGTCAGATCGGCCAGCGCGACCATGGCGCTGACCCGGCGGCGCCCGTCATCATCGTTGTAGCTCGGCACCTTCGAGACGACGATGTCGACCTCGGCGTCGTGCGGCAGGTAATTCAGCGTCGACACGATGTTCCACCGGTCCATCTGGCCCTGGTTGATCTGCTGCGTGCCGTGGTAGAGGCCCGTGGTGTCGCCGAGGCCGACCGTATTGGCCGTCGCAAACAGCCGGAAGCCGCGGTGCGGCCTGATGACGCGGTTCTGGTCGAGCAGGGTCAGTTTGCCTTCGACCTCGAGGACGCGCTGGATCACGAACATGACATCCGGCCGGCCGGCGTCGTATTCGTCGAAACACAGGGCGACCGGGTGCTGCAATGCCCAGGGCAGGATGCCTTCGCGGAATTCTGTGACCTGCTTGTCGTCGCGCAATACGATCGCGTCCTTGCCGACCAGGTCGATACGGCTGATATGGCTGTCGAGATTGACCCGGATGCAGGGCCAGTTGAGCCGCGCCGCGACCTGCTCGACATGCGTCGATTTGCCGGTGCCGTGATAACCGCAAATCATCACCCGGCGGTTGAAGGCAAAACCGGCGAGGATCGCCAGCGTCGTGTCGCGATCGAAACGGTAGGCGTCGTCGAAATCGGGAACGAACTCGCTCGCGGTGCTGAATGCCGGAACCTCGAGATCGCTGTCGATCCCGAAGGTCTGGCGCACCGAGACTTTGATGTCGGGCTCGCCGACCGGGGTCGGGGTCCCTGCCCCGTTTGTAGTTGCTGCCATTGTGCTGAGCTTTCCGGTTTCGTTGGGATGTAGCGGCGCGGCGATCCTCGGGTTCGGTCAGCTAAAGATAGCTGGCCTTTAGGGTCGCGTAGGCCTGGTTGATGATCTTTAACTTCTCCTCGGCGGCCTTGTCACCGCCATGAGCATCCGGGTGGTGCTGTTTAACCAGCACCTTATAGCGTGCTTTTAGCTGCACCGCAGTCAATGGCGGTTCAAGGTCGAACACCGCCAAAGCCTGGTCCCGGGCCGAGAGCGCGCGTGCCGAGGGGTCGCGGGGATTGTCGTCGCCGCGACGCCCGGCCTTTGCCTGCTGATATTTCTCCTGAAAGCCGAACGCGTCGCGAATATGCGGCCGGCCGCCATGCCGTTCGCCGAGCTTCCAGCTCGGCCGCTGCCACACCGTGTCGCGCCGGATTTCGGCCTCGACTTCGCGCTCGTTCATTCCGGCGTAATAGTTCCAGGATGCGTTGTAGGCACGAACATGCTCAAGGCAGAACCAGCGGTAATGATCGAGCTCGAGCCGGGATTTCGGAGCCCGATACTCGCCGCCGGCTTCACAACCGGGATGGTCGCAAAGACGCACCGGAATTTCCGGCTCAATCGTCAAAATCGGGTCAATCGGTTGCCGACGCATCGTGCGCAGTATGGGTGGCGGGGTGCGGCCTGACAAGGCGTCGCGGCCCGCTGTTGCGGTGCGAGAACGGCATTGCACACCTGCGTTGCATCGCCGTGGCTCGCGCCTGGTGAAAGAAGGTACGGCCGGCAAAAAACGGCCCGCCCGCGGAGACCGCGGGCGGGCGTTTTGTCTTGCGACTGGGTACCGACGGAACCGGATTAGAAGTCCATCCCGCCCATGCCGCCGCCCGGCGGCATCGCCGGCATCGCCGATTTCGGCTCCGGCTTTTCGGCAACCATCGCTTCGGTGGTGATCAGCAAGCCAGCGACCGACGCGGCGTCCTGCAAGGCATGCCGGACGACCTTGGTCGGGTCGATGATGCCGGCCTGGATCAGGTCGGTGAACTCGCCCTTCTGCGCGTCAAAGCCATAGTTGACATTGCTGCTTTCGAGCAGTTTGCCGACCACGATCGAGCCGTCGGTGCCGGAATTCTCGGCGATCTGCCGCGCCGGCGCCTGCAGCGCCTTGCGGATGATCTCGATGCCGACCTTCTGGTCCGGGTTGGCCGGGGTGATCTTGTCGAGCGCCTTGATGGCGTAAAGCAGCGCGGCGCCGCCACCAGCGACCACACCCTCCTCGACCGCCGCACGCGTCGCGTGCATGGCGTCGTCAACCCGGTCCTTCTTCTCCTTCACCTCGATCTCGGTCGCGCCGCCGACGCGGATCACCGCGACGCCGCCCGCCAGCTTGGCCAGCCGCTCCTGCAGTTTCTCACGGTCGTAGTCCGAGGTCGTCTCCTCGATCTGCTGCCGGATCTGCGTGCAACGGCCCTCGATGTCGTCCTTCGAACCGCCGCCGTCGATGATCGTGGTGTTCTCCTTTTCGACCCGCAGCCGCTTGGCCTGGCCGAGCATGTCGAGCGTCACGTTCTCGAGCTTGATGCCGAGGTCTTCGCTGATCACCTGACCGCCGGTCAGGATCGCGATGTCCTCCAGCATGGCCTTGCGGCGATCGCCAAAGCCCGGCGCCTTGACCGCGGCCACCTTGAGGCCGCCGCGCAACTTGTTGACGACCAGCGTGGCAAGCGCCTCACCCTCGACATCCTCGGCCACGATCAGCAGCGGACGCGAGCTCTGCACCACCGACTCGAGCACCGGCAGCATCGCCTGCAGACCCGACAGCTTCTTTTCGTGGATCAGGATGTACGGGTTTTCGAGTTCGGCGATCATCTTCTCCGCATTCGTCACGAAATACGGGGAGAGATAGCCGCGGTCGAACTGCATGCCCTCGACGACGTCGAGTTCGGTATCGAGGCTCTTTGCCTCTTCAACCGTGATGACGCCTTCGTTGCCGACCTTTTGCATCGCGCGGGCGATCATGTCGCCGACTTCGCGCTCGCCATTGGCCGAAATCGTGCCGACCTGGGCGATTTCCTCATTGGTCGAGATTTTCTTGGAGCGGGACTTGAGGTCCTCGACGACCGCCTCGACGGCGATGTCGACGCCGCGCTTCAGGTCCATCGGGTTCATGCCGGCCGCGACCGCCTTGGCGCCCTCACGGACGATGGCTTGCGCCAGCAGCGTCGCGGTGGTGGTGCCGTCACCGGCCTGGTCGTTGGTCTTGGAGGCGACCTCGCGCACCATCTGCGCGCCCATGTTCTCGAACTTGTCGGCCAGCTCGATTTCCTTGGCGACCGTCACACCGTCCTTGGTGATGCGCGGTGCGCCAAACGACTTGTCGAGGACGACGTTGCGGCCCTTCGGGCCCAGCGTCACCTTGACCGCATTGGCAAGAATGTCGACGCCGCGCAGCATCCGGTCGCGGGCGTCACCAGAGAATTTTACGTCTTTAGCAGCCATGTTTGCCTACTCCTTAAGCGACGATGCCCATGATGTCGGACTCTTTCATGATAATCAGGTCTTCGCCGTCGAGCTTGACCTCGGTCCCCGACCACTTGCCAAACAGCACCCGGTCGCCGGCCTTGACATCCAGCGCCGTCAGCTTGCCGTCATCGCTCCGCGTCCCTGGACCGACCGCAACCACCTCGCCCTCCATCGGCTTTTCCTTTGCCGTATCGGGGATGATGATGCCGCCCAGGGTCTTCTCCTCCGCTTCCACGCGCCGGATCAGCACGCGGTCATGCAACGGACGGAATCCCATATGAACCTCCTCGCACGTCTTCGAATTCGGGTTAGCACTCTCTACCCGAGAGTGCTGCTGATCTAAGGGGCTTGCTCTTGATTGTCAAGCGGAGACAAGTTGTTACGGCTTGCAGGGTCCGCGCGGCCCGCTTGCGATAGAGGCGCGACCCTGTTGCGGTGCGGTCGACCGACCGGCGCCGTGGCCTTGATATTGTGCCGGTGCGGCTATCCTCAACCGGCTTCGGCCGGAAAGCGGTGCGTTGTCGCACATATGCGATTATCCGCCCGAAAGGCGGGCTTCAGCCGCCCGCAGTGTGAGTTTCCCGCATGGGAGGGGCCGCGGTAAGGTCCGGCACCCGCGACCCCGCAGCTGGTTCATCGTGGCCGAGCAGGCAATTCCACGACCGCAAGAGCAAGCCGACAATGACGCGCGCCAGATCACGCGCGGCATCGTGTTTTTTGTCGCAGGCGTATCGCTGTTCCCGTTTTTAAACGCGGCCGTAAAGCTGCTCGGGGCGAGCTATCCCACCTCGCAGATCGTCTGGGCGCGGTTCACCGGGCATCTGATTGTCATGCTGGCGATTTTTCTGCCGAACCATGGCTGGCGGCTGCTCGTGCCGCGGCGGCCGGGAGTGCAGATCGCGCGCTCATTGCTGATGCTCGCCAGCAACTCGCTGTTTGTGGTGGCGATCGCGCGGGTGCCCTTGGCGACCGCGTCGGCAATCGGCTTTACGTCGCCGTTGCTGGTCACGGCCTTGTCGGTGCCGCTGTTACACGAGAGTGTCGGCATCCGGCGCTGGAGCGCCGTGTTCATCGGCTTCGCCGGCGCCCTGCTGGTGATCCGTCCCGGCAGCGGCCTCAACGATCCGGCCGTATTGTTGCTGCTGCTCGGGTCGGCGGCCTATGCGCTGTACCAGATCGCGACGCGCTGGGTCAGTCATTACGACGACGCCGCGACCGGCATCGTGTTTGCGGCGCTGTTCGGCTCGCTGATCATGAGCGGCGTGCTGCCCTTTGTGTTCACGATGCCGCACTCGCTATTCGACCTGGCGCTGTTTTGCAGCCTCGGCGTTTTTGGCGGCGCCGGTCATTATCTGGTGATCCGCGGCTTTCAGATCGGACGCGCGGCGGTGATGGCGCCGCTCGGCTATGTCGAACTCGTCGGCACCGCGACGCTCGGCTATCTGATCTTCGGCAATTTCCCGGACCTGCTGACCTGGATCGGGGCCGGCATCATCATCGCCTCCGGCATCTACATCGCCGTCCGCGAACGCAGGCTCCGCGCCGCCGGCCGCTAAGCAAGCAAAAAGCCCCTTCCCCGCGCGAACGGAGAAGGGGCCATAGGCGTGACGCAGGCTTATTTTGCGTATTTGCCGGTCAGCTGCGGTGTGATGTCCGGGTAGAGGCCCGGCGTCTTCTCGTTCGCTTGTTCGTGCATCTGGAGGCGGGTCTTGCGCGCCCAGGTGCGCTTCAGGTCATCCTTCACATGAAAGGTGAGCTTGCCGAGACCTTCGGTTTCGAGCTCGACCTTGTCGCCGTCCATGAACGGGTTGAGACCGCGATGGTTGGTGCCGGTCGCGACGATGTCACCCGGAACCAGCGTGTGGATCGACGACAGCCACGCGATGCATTTCGGGATTTTGTGCCCCATGTCGTCGGTGTTGAAGTTCTGCATGACCTGGCCGTTGTTTCGCAGCGTGATCTGCAATTTCTGCGGGTCCTTGATCTCGTCCTTGGTGACGATGAACGGCCCGATCGGCGCAAAGCTGTCGCGCGACTTCATCTGGAAGAAGACGTTGCCCGGAGGCGGCAGGCCTCGCGCCGAGCCGTCGATGAAATTGGTGTAACCGAAGACGCAATCCATCGCATCGGCTTCGCTGACATTGGTGCATTTCTTGCCGATTACGACCGCCATTTCGGCCTCGCCCTCGAAGATCGAGGCAGGCACGTCGGGCAGTACCATCGTGTCGCCGTCGCCGATGATCGCGCTCGGCGATTTGTGGAAGGCGTTGATCGGCGCCGGCGCACTGCGGGTGCCGTCTTCCATGTAGTTGACCGCCATGCAGTCGATTGTCGCCGGCTTTGGCAGAGGCGGCCGAATCTTGACGCTCGACAGCACGACGCCGGTGCCGCTGGCGGCCGCCTGCTCGATCTTCGGACGGTATTGATCGAATTTGGCGATCAGCCCGTTCATCAGATCGCCGGGGTCGACATGCGGGATGTCGCTGACGGCCGCGGTCACATCGACCACGGTGTTGTCGCCCTTGACGACCCCCAGCCGGTAATCGTTAAAAAAACAAAGCTTCATCTCTTGCTCCCTGGCTCTTGCGAGCCGGTTGATCGCCGCCGGCCTCCCCGCCAGCGGCGCGCGATCAGCTTACAACGTATTGCTCCGCCGCGAGAACCGGGTTTCTCAAAGGTCGCGCCACGGGGGTGCCGTCAAGGCGGCGCGCAGGACACAACTGATTCGGTGTAAAGATTGCCCGCACAGCAACACCAACGGTTGCATAGCCCTGATAACTTATTGTAGGAATTTGCAGAATTGTTGATGCTCGACGCGCATCGCGGGCGCGTCGCATGATGCACCGCGGCGCGGTATGAACGCTGAGCCGCCGGGGGGTTTAAGGGGGTCGGTGCGCACAGTATGAAACGCTCAACTGCGGCGGCATCCCTGTTTTGCGCACTCGGTCTCGTCACCCTGACGGCGTGCGAGGACGCACCCTGGCATATCGACCCGTTCAATGTCGATGGGCGCGACGGCGGCGGCAAGCCGCTCAATTATCCGACATTGATGCGCATCGGCGCCGCCGCGCATGCGGCAGGTGATCTGGCAAGCGCGGTCAGTGTCTACCGGAAGGCCGCCGCGGTCGATCCGCATAATGCGGCACCCTTTGTCGCGATCGGCAATACCCTGATCGAACAAGGCAATGTCAACGAGGCGATCATCGCCTATAATTCGGCGCTGGAACGCGACGCGCACGACCCCGAAGCCCTCCGCGGGCTGGCGCGCGCCTATCTGATGACAGGCAGACCGGAACTCGCCGGCCAGCCGTTGTCGGTCGCATATCAGGATACGCCAAACGACCCGAAGCTGCTGCAGTTGATCGGGGTCGCCGATGACTTTGTCGGACAGCACGAGGAAGCCCAAGCACGCTATCGCCGCGGGCTGGAGTTGCTGCCGCTCGATCCGGCGTTGTCCTTGAACCTGGCGTTGTCGCTGGCGCTGACCGGCAATTATCCCGAGGCGATCGCGACATTGCGGCCCATTGCGTCCGGGCCTGCCTCGACTCCACGGGACCGGCAAACGCTTGCGTTGATCTATGGGCTCGCCGGCGACCGCGCCGCCGCGGAGCAGATGGCAAAGATCGACCTGGACCCGCAGGGGGTCAGACGCAATCTCGCCTATTACGACAGCCTGCGCCGTCTCACCCCGGAAGGCCGGCAGCGTGCGATCCAGAGCATGACCGTGCAAGGCAGCGGAACGAAGATCACGCGCTCCTGAGCGGCTCCGCGACGGACCGCTGCCCGGCGCCACGCGCCGCCTCCGAGGGCGGGTTCCTTACACCTGTGAGATGTCACCCATGTCGCCGGCCGCCGATGTCGGCGCCCGATCATTGACGACAACGATCATCGGTGTGGCCTCGGCGATCTTGCGGCCGGCAAAGGTATCCATGACGCTGAGAATAGCCGGGCCGAGCAGGACGATAAAAAGGGTCGGCAGAATGAAAAGAATCATCGGCACGGTCAGCATCGCCGGCAGCCGGGCTGCCTTTTCTTCCGCGCGGGTGATGCGGGCCTCGCGGAACTCGGCCGCCAGGATGCGCAGCGACTGGGCCAATGGGGTGCCGAATTTGGCGGTTTGAAGCAAGGTGTTCACAACACCGCGGATCGAGGCCATGTTGGTGCGGGCGTTGAGGTTGTCGAACGCGAGCTTGCGTTCCGGGAGGTAGGTCAACTCCGCGGCGGTGATGCCAAATTCCTCGCTGAGTTCGGGCCAGGTATTTTCCAGCTCTCGCGATACCCGCATTAGCGAGGCATCGAGGCTCAGCCCCGCCTCGGCACAAATCACCAGCAGGTCGAGCGCGTCAGGCAGCCCCAGCTCCATTTGGTGCTGACGTTTCTTGGCCAGGTTTGAGATGAAGACGCCGGGAGCGAAGAACCCGATCACGCCGCCTACGATCGCGCCGAGCATCCGGGCATTTTCGGGGATCGGCAGGATATGCGAGCCGTACTGGTCCATAAGGACCAGAACGAAAAACACCACCGGGAGAGCGACGCGCGCGAACAGGTAGCGGATCATCGCGTCGTTCGAACGCATGCCGGCTTGCGCCAGCGTGTTGCGAGCGCCGATCGCGTGCTGTGACCGCATCAGGTTGAGCCGCGTCACGACATTGTTCATGAGGCCGGCGGCGGTCAGCTTCTGGCGCCCTTTCTTGGTGTCGAGCGCCGTCTGGCGAAGCGTCTCTCGGCGCTGCGCCACCTGAATGAAGCGACGGGCATAGGGGTCGCGCTCGCGCAATGCCTGCCACACGGCCAGGAATGCGACGAGAACCGCGGCCGCGGCCAAAAAGGCGATCAGATCGTTGGGACTGAGCCAGTAAGGCAGCCAGTCCTCAAGGCGGAAATCGGAAACGCGGTTGCTGTTCATATCTCGAACCGGGCCATCTTAACCATCACGCCGATGCCGAGCAGCAGCATGCTGACCGCGACGCCGACCAGCACGAGACCGCGAACATCGGTAAAAAGCGGGGTGATGTAGGTCGGCGAGGTGATCATCAGAATAACCGTCACCAGGATCGGCAAGGAGCCGAGAATTGCCGTACTGGCACGCGCCTCGCTGGCCATGGCGCGCGCTTTTGCCCGCATCGCCCGGCGCCGGCGCAGCACCTCGGAGAGGTTGCTCAGCGTCTCCGCGAGATTGCCGCCGGTTTCCCGCTGCACGCTCAGCGCAATGATAAAAAACCGGAACTCCGGTGCCGGGATGCGTTTGGCGATGTCCCACAACAGCGAGTCGAGATCGCGACCGAGGCGCATGCCGGCCTCGATGCCGCGGAACTCGGCGCCGACCGGATCGCCGATTTCCTGACCGGCATTGACAATCGCCTCGCTGATCGGCAGGCCGGCGCGGAGCGCTCGTACCATCAGGTCGATCGCTTCCGGGAACAGGTTGATAAAGGCGAAGGCGCGGCGGCGGCCCATGCGTCCGATATACCAATGCGGCACCAGGATGCCGGCGGCGGTCCCCAATGCGAGGCTCGCCAAGAAACCGAGCCCCAGGAAGATCATGACGAGGATCGTGAACACCAGGATGGCGCCCAGCGTCGCCAGCATGTATTGCCCGACGCTGATCTCGTGGCCGGTCCGCGACAAACGGTCGACCAGCATTTCGCGCCGCGGCAGCAGCCGGAACACCCGGTCGATGCCGGGGGTGGCGCTTTCGCGGCGGGTCAGGGTCCGCTGCCGCGGCGTGCGGGATAGCGGGCCGCGCACGGTCGCCTGGTTGTTAATCCGCCCGGTGACTTCCCGCAGGCGGCGATTATAGCGCGCCCCGCCACCGGACAAGACCAAGCCGGCAATGAGGATCACCGCCCCGCTGAAAACACCGATGGCGAGCGCAAGCACCGTTGCGGCGTCAAACCCGGCCATCGGTCAGATCACCTCCAACAGTGCCCGATCCAGCCCGTAATATTCCGCCCGAGGCAGAAAGGCCGGGCGGATGCCGCTCGGCTGGAACACGCCGCGCAGCTTGCCGTCGGTGCCCTCACCGGTGAACTGGAAGGTGAACAGGTCCTGGGTGGTGATGATGTCGCCTTCCATGCCGACCACCTCGGTCACCGAGGTCACCCGCCGCTGCCCGTCGCGCATGCGGTTGACCTGGCAGATCAGGTGCACCGCCGAGGCGATCTGAGTGCGCATGGCCTTGGACGGCAGATTGATCCCGGCCATGCCGATCATGTTTTCGAGACGGGTCAGAGCTTCGCGCGGGTTGTTCGCGTGGATCGTGCTCATCGAGCCGTCGTGGCCGGTGTTCATCGCCTGCAGCATGTCGAGCGCCTCTTCGCCGCGGCACTCGCCGATGATGATGCGGTCCGGGCGCATGCGCAGTGCGTTCTTGAGCAGGTCGCGCATCGTGATTTCGCCGGTGCCTTCGAGGTTGGCAGTGCGCGTTTCGAGGCGGACAACGTGGGGCTGCTGGAGCTGCAATTCGGCGGCATCCTCGATCGTCACGGTGCGCTCGCCGTTGTCGATCATGCGCGACAGCGCGTTGAGCAGCGTCGTCTTGCCGGAGCCGGTACCGCCGGAAATCAGGATGTTGAGGCGGCAGCGGGCGGCGATCTTGAGCATCGTTGCCATCGCGGGCGAGATGCTGTTATTCGCTGCCATCGTGTCGAGGGTGATCGACTTCTTTGAAAACTTACGAATGGAGATCGAGGCGCCGTCGATTGCCAGCGGCGGGATGATGATGTTGACGCGACTGCCGTCCGGCAGGCGGGCATCGACTAACGGCCGCGATTCATCGATGCGGCGGCCGATGCGGGTGACGATCTTGGTGCAAATGTTCATCAAATGCTGGTCGTCGCGGAATGTGACATCGGTCAATTCCAGCTTGCCGCGCCGCTCCACATAGACCTGCTTTGGCCCGTTGACCATGATGTCGCTGACGGTCTCATCGGCAATCAGCGGCTCTAACGGGCCGAGCCCGAGCATATCGGCGATCAGCGATTCGACCAGCTCGCGCTGCTCGGTAAAGTTGAGCTGAATCTTGGTTTCGGCGAGCAGTTCCTTGACCCAGCCGGTCAATTGCGCCTCGAACGCGGCACGCGGCATTTCCGCCGCCGCCGTGACATCCATGTGTTCGAGCACGAGCGGCTGGATCTGCGCCTTCGCCGCCTCGATCGCCGCCTTGTGCGGATTGCGCCGGTTTCCCGTATCGCCGCCGCCCGGGGTCAGCAGCGTCTGCATGATATCGGTGACGAGATCGCGCCGTGCCAACGGATTGGCTTCGATCGTGTGGCGCACGAAATAGGCCTGCACCGCGGCGTCGACGATCTTCGCGAGATCGCCGCGGCTCAGCAGCGCACGCCGCTCCGGCCGGATTTCGGCGCCGAGACGAGCGCTCAATTCCTCGCGGGCAATGGCCAGCCGGTCCTCGATCGGCGCCTCGGCATCGATGATCGGTACCGGCGTGATCATCTTTTCCGGCGGCGGCGCATTCGCGAGCACCAGGCCATTGCCGTTTCCGGTGCCGGGAGCCGGCGTATCGCTGCGGGCGCGCCGGGCCGAAAGCTCGGCGATGCGCGACTCGAGCCCGCCGCCTTCGCCGCGGCGTCCAAACATTGTTACCATCGGGGGAACCCAAAGAGTTTACGTTTCGGGGCTTCGCCGGCGCCGGCAAGGGTCGTGATCAACTGCTCGATTTCGCGCACCACCGGGCTGCGCGGAGCCGCGACGGGCAGCGGTTGGCCGGCATTCGTCGCCGCGCCGGTCGATTTCGAGTCGCTTGACAGCACCATGTCGAGCGGCTTGCCAACCGCCTTTTCGAATTCCGACTTGCCGACCGTCGCGCGCTCCCCGCTCGCGCCGGCATCGAGCAGGACCACCTGCGTTTGCGGCGCGTGTTCGCGCATCAGTGTTTGCAGCCGGATCGTGTCGCGCAGCCCCGCCAGACTGCGCTCGCAGAGGATCACGACCTTGCTGGCGGCGCCGAGAACCACGCGCTGGGTCGGCGTGACCCAACGCGGCAGATCGATGACCACCCAGGAGAATTTGCGGCGCAGCTCATAGAGCAGGACGTCGATTGCGCCGGCATCGATCATCAGCGTTTCGGCGACCGCGGCTTCCGAGGCAAGGATGCGCAATGTGTCGGAAACCTTGACGGTCGCGCGATCGACAAACAGCGCATCGATGCGCGACGGCTGCTCCAAAGCCTCGCACAACCCGTTGCCGGGATCGCTGTCGAGATTGAGCGCCACAGTGCCGAAATGCAGGTCCAGATCCAGCAGAGCGGTGTTTTCCTTGTGGCGGTCCGACAATAGCCATGCAAACGAGACCGCCGTGGTCGTGACGCCGACGCCGCCGCGGCTGCCGATAAAGGCGACGACCTGACCAAGCCCGCCGCCCGGCCCACCCGTAGACGTGCCGCCGCGCTTTTCCAGACCGACCGCCAAGGCCTCGCGGCTGACCGGTTTGACCAGATAATCGGAGGCGCCGGCCGCCAGAAGATCGCGGAACAGGCCGACATCGTTGACCGTGCCCAAAGCCAGGATTTTGAGGTCCGGCCCGCCGACGGATCTTGCGGCGCTGAGCTCGGCGATCGGCGCCGTCGAGTCCGAAACATCCAGGATCAGAATGCGCGGCGTGCCGCCTTCGCGGATCCGCCGCAGTGCCGCGTCGAGGGTCGGCTCAAGGTTGAGATCGTCATCGAGCTGCAGTTCGCGGATGATATTCTGGACGCGGTCAAGGGTCGCCTGGTCCTGCAGAACGGCGACTATACCCTCGCGATCGGCTTTTCTGGCAGGAGCGGGAGCGGGAGTTGCCGCCGCAGCTGGCGCTCTCATGGCGCACTCCCAGCGGTGCCCGCACCGGTGGCGCCGCCGCCCGCTGGTGCAGTGTTGGTCCCCGCGATCGGCGAAAGGGTCGCAGCGGTGGGTAATACAACCCTTTCCGCCTGATAACGCTGAACGGCCGCGGCAGCGGGGATCGCATCCGCATAGCCGACCGGACGGCCTTCGGCCAGGTCCGCGGGATATGCGACCATCATCCCAAGATTGGACATGGTGGCGCAGCCGAAATTGCTCGACAGCGTGTTCGTGAAATCAAGGCTGGATTGCTTACTCCAGTTTGGACAGGGTGGTAAATTCACCATGTAGCGCCCGCTTTGAATGACCGCGCGGTCGGCCGCCACGCCCGCGAGGGGCGCCTGGCTGGCTGTAATTCCATAATGCAGCAACTCCGAGGCAACGGCCGAAAAGCGTGCGTTGGCCAGCGCCGGGGTTCCGCCGGCGGCAACCGTTACGCGGTCAGTCGACGTTAGGGCTCCTTGCGCGATCGCGGCGCGCAACTTCGCCGCGTCGGCCGCCACCAGATGGCTGGAGCCGCGCGCAAACCGGACCTCCATGACACGCGAGGCATTATCGAGGGTCAAACGGTTCGGTGCCTCGCTCTCGGAGTATTCGGCGGCGCCGGGGCGGCACGCCGCCAGCACCACGCAAAGCAGCAGGCCGGCCAGGGAAGGATGCACTCTGATCATCTGCTTCCCCTTAATCCAGCCGGAACCCGGCGCCGCCGATCGGCGGCGTGCCGCCACCCCGGACGGCGGCCGCCGGTGCGGGCAGCGACTGACGCTGGGTACTGCCGCTAATCACTCGCTGCGCGTCGTGCGGCAACACGAAGCCGTCCGTCGGCGCCGCCATACTCGTCATAGTGGGCTTTATCAGATACGGCGTCACGATAATGACCAGCTCGGTTTCGTTACGTTGGAACTGCTCCGACCGAAACAGTTGCCCCAGGATCGGGATATCGCCCAGCCCCGGTATCTTCGAAATATTCTGAGTCGAGGTGTTTTGCAGCAGGCCGCCAAGCACAAAGCTTTCGCCGCTACCCAGCTCAACCGTCGTCTCGGCGCGGCGGACGGTCAGAGCTGGGATGTTGAAGCCGTTCAGCGTCACCGCGCCGTTTTGCGTCAGCTCGCTGACCTCGGGGCGGATGCGCATGCTTACGTGCTCGGGATCGATAATTGTCGGCGTCACATCAAGCTGCACGCCAAATTGCTTGAATTCGACAGTTACTGTTGACCCGCCATTCGGTCCGGCGTTGGACGCCGTCGGGACCGGGAAACTGCCGCCGGCCAGGAACGAGGCCGGCTGGCCGTTTGTCGCGGTCAGGTTCGGCTCGGCCAGCGTGGTCAACAAGCCTTCCTGCGCCAGGGCATCGATTTGCTGCAGCATTCGCGCGTTGTGCCCGCCAAGCGCCAGCAACAGCGTATTGCGATTGGTTATCTGATTGCCGATGACCGGGTTATCCGTCATGAACTGGATGTTGCCCTGGAGCTTCGACCAGTTGATGCCGAGCGATTTCAGGATGCTGCGATTGACCTCCGCGACCTTGACGCGAATGTTGACCTGGTTCGGCGTCGCCACCGCCATCCGGTTAACGACGGTTCCCTTGGTCTCGCTTGCAATCGAGGCCGCGAGGCTGCGCAAGCGCTCGGCCCGCCCGGCGCTCGACACGTTGCCGCTCAGCACCAGTGAATTGTCCAGCGAACTTACCGAGACGTGCTCGCCGGGAGCGACCACGTTCAGCCCCTGTCGTACCCGCGACAGATCGTGCTCGACCCGGACCGGCGAATTCAACAGCACCTGGTCATCGGCATCGACCGCGTAAAGAACGGTGTCGCCCGGCGTCTTGGCGCTGACGTAGATCAACGACGGCGACTTGATCTGCACATCGGCGATATCCGGATTGGCGATGAACACCGTCCCGGCGGCGCGATTGAGACGGATCAGGGTGCCCTTCCCAGCCTCCAGCACGATCGGCGGGCCGCTCGGGCGCACCTGTGTCGCGCGCTCGGGCTTGGCCGCCGGCGCGCCACCCGGCGGGGTAGCGGCGGCGGTGGCACCCGGCGGGGGAAAG
>JADMIO010799957.1_pt1 | contig 50773 bp, 35 predicted proteins | sample 8958161 | NCBI WGS metagenome assembly JADMIO01 (sample SAMN16585339, study PRJNA669376) | soil metagenome | isolation source: Crop rotation soil | place: USA: Cullars Rotation, Alabama | collected 2011 | reverse complement strand
GCCCTACCTGCCCCACCCGCCCTACCTGCCCTACCTGCCCTAGAGAACGATCTTGTTGAGCGGATACTCCACGATCCCCTGCGCTCCGGCGGCTTTCAGCCGCGGGATCAGATCGCGCACCGTTCGTTCCTCGATGATGGTGTTCACGGCCGCCCAGTCGTCATCGCTCAGCGCCGAGATCGTCGGGCGCTGAAGCGCGGGCAGCAGACCGAGCACTGCCGCGAGGTCGGTTCTCCGGACGTTCAGCATCAGGCCGACGCGTCCCTGTGCTTCGATGGCGGCCTTGAGCAGCAGCGCGATATTCTCGATCTTCGTGCGCTTGGCCGGATCGGCCATGACCGTGTGATTGGCAATCAGCTGGGTATTGGATTCCATCACCACGTCCAGGATCCGGAGACGGTTGGCGCGCAGCGACGATCCGGTTTCGGTGACCTCGACGATCGCGTCGGCCAGCATCGGCGGCTTCACTTCGGTCGCGCCCCACGAGAACTCGACCTTGACGTTCACCTGTTGACGCTGGAAATAGGCGCGGGTGGCGCGGACCAGTTCGGTGGCGATCGTCTTGCCCTCGAGGTCCTTCGCCGACCGGAAGGGCGAGTCTTCAGGTGCGGCGAGCACCCACTTCACCTTGCCGAAACTCTGCTTCGCGTAGATCAGATCCGCGATGCTGGTGAGCACGCCGGTGTTGCCGTCACCCGCCTCGTGCTCGGCGATCCAGTCCTGGCCGGTCAGGCCGGCGTCGAGCACACCGTCCGAGACGTAGCGCGCCATTTCCTGAGCGCGGATCAGCATGCACTCGATTTCGGGGTCGTCGATCGAGGGAAAGTACGACCGCGAGCTGACGTAGATGTTGAAGCCGGCGCGCGCGAACAGTTGCACCGTCGCGTCCTGCAGCGAGCCCTTCGGGATGCCGAGCTTGAGTGTCATGATGCCAGCGTCCGGAAGAAACAGGTGCGCTCACCGGTGTGGCAGACGTTGCCGTCGCCCAGCCGCTTGACCTTGAGCAGCACGGTATCGTCGTCGCAATCGACCAGGAGTTCGACGACTTCCAGTTTGTTGCCCGACGTTTCGCCTTTCATCCACAGGGTGTTGCGGCTGCGGCTGAAAAACGTGGCAAATCCGCTGCGCCGCGTCTCGGCGAGTGCGACCTCGTTCATGAAACCGACCATCAGGACCTCCGAGGTCTCGTGATCCTGAATCACCGCCGGAATCAATCCATCGAGTTTGCTGAAGTCCATGGCCAAGCCGCCCCAAAAAATAAAAAACCCCGCCGTGGTCTGGCGGGGCATCGTAGTCGCGAGTCTTTGGTCGTTCGTCGCTAGTCCAAAAACCTGATCACGCTGCCGCCGTCCTGTGGCGGAAATGGTGGCGCGCGTGATGATGAACCGTGAACATCGAGGCGCCAGATTAAGCGATCGCGAATTGGCGTGTCAACGCCGCCGTCCGCCCCTGGGACGGCGCGGTGCAGGGGCGTGCATCGGCGGCTCGGCGCCGCGCGCGATCATGACCTCGGTGGACTTGACGATCGCGAGCGCCTCGTCGCCCCGCCGCAGTTTGAGCTCTTCGACCGCGTCCCGGGTGATCACCGCGGTGAGCGTCTGGTCGCCGATGCGAAGGCGGACCTGCGCCAGCAGCCCTTCGACGCGGACTTCGTCGACATAGCCGCGCAGTTGGTTCCGTCCGCTGATGGCGACGATGAGGCCGGTGCGTTCGGGCGGAGCGGCGCGGGCCGATGCCGCGGCCGACGGGGCGAGCAGCCGATCGACCTCGGCATCGGGAATGCGATGATGGCCGCCGCTGGTGACGCGGGTGCGCACGCGCCCCTCGTAGATCCAGTGCTTCAGCGTCGAGTAGCCGATGCCGAGGCGGGCCGCCGCTTGTCTCACGGTCAGTAGTGTCATGGCGTGCAGGCTGATACCGTTGATGGAATCAGCTTGAATCATATTAAACTGTTCAGCATCGTGAACGTCAAACGGTTCGTGATGCTGGTCGCGGCGTGCGCGCTGGCGGTCGGGTGCGGCAAGGCCGCCGACCAGCCGGCCCGGCGCGGACGCGTTCGTGTCGCCGCGGCGTCGGACTTGAACGCCGCGTTCGGAGACGTGATCGTGCGCTTCGGGGCGTCGCACGACGTTGACGTCACGGTGTCGTACGGATCGTCGGGGAACTTCTACGCCCAGCTGCTCAACCAGGCGCCGTTCGATTTGTTTCTCTCGGCCGATGTCAGCTATCCGAATCAGCTGGCGGCGCGGGGGCTGACCGTGCCGCAAAGCGAGTTCACCTACGCGATCGGGCGCATCGCGCTCTGGGCCCCGTCCGGCTCCGCCCTCGATCTCGAGCGCGAAGGGCTGCAGGTCCTGGCCCAGCCGTCGGTCGGGCATGTCGCGATCGCCAATCCCGAGCACGCGCCCTACGGCCGCGCGGCGGTCGCGGCGATGCAGTCGGCCGGCGTCTACGGCCGGGTGCAGCCCAAGCTCGTGGCTGGAGAAAACGTCGCCCAGGCGATGCAGTTCGTCCAGAGCGGTGCCGCCGACGCGGGCATCGTGGCGTTGTCGCTGACGCGAGCGCCCGGTGCGAAGGGGCGCGTGTTCGAGATTCCGCCGGACACCTACCCGCGCCTCGAACAGGGCGGGGCGATTCTGAAATGGGCCGCCGATCTCGACGCGGCGCGGGCGCTGCGCGGATTCCTGCTGAGCGCCGACGGCCAGGCCATTCTCAAACACTACGGGTTCGCCACGCCGGATCGTTGAAGCCATGGACTGGACCGCGATCTGGCTCAGCGTGCGGCTGGCCGCCACGACGACCATCGTGCTGCTCGCGATCGGCGTCCCGCTGGCGTACTGGATCGCGTTCTCGCCGGCGCGATGGAAGGCGCTCGTCGAGGCGACGGTCGCGCTGCCGCTGGTGCTGCCGCCCACCGTGCTGGGTTTCTACGTGCTGATCGCCATTGGTCCGCTCAGCCCGCTTGGCCGAGCCTATGCGCGTGTGGCCGGCCATGGACTGCCGTTCTCGTTCGAGGGCCTGCTGATCGCGTCGGTGCTGTATTCGCTCCCGTTCGCGGTGCAGCCGTTTGCGGCCGAGTTCAGCTCGATTGATCGCCGCCTGCTCGAGGCGTCGTGGTCGCTGGGCGCGTCGCGGCTCGAGACCTTCCGCCGCATCGTGATGCCGCTGTCGATCCGCGGCCTCGTCACCGGCATCGTGCTCAGCTTCGCGCATACGCTCGGGGAGTTTGGCGTCGTGCTGATGGTGGGGGGCAACCTGCCGGGCGTCACCCGAACCGTTTCGATCTCCATCTACGATGCGGTGCAGTCGCTCGACTACGCGGCGGCGTCGCGGACGTCGCTGCTGCTGTTGATGGTCTCGTTCGCGATTCTGGTGTTTACCTACTCGGCGCAGCGATCGGCATGGCTGAAACCGCGTCGCTGAGCGTCGCCGTCGAGCAGCGGCTCGCCAGCGGCTTCGACGTCGCGGCGAGGCTCGACGCGGCGATGCGCCCAGGATCGGTCCTCGTGCTGTTCGGGCCGTCGGGCGCCGGCAAGAGCACCATCCTGCGCCAGATCGCGGGCCTGGAGCGCCCCGACTCCGGGAGCATCAGATTCGACGGCGAGACCTGGTGCGATATCCAGCGTCAGCTGTGGCGCCCCCCCCAGTCGCGCCGGATTGGCGTCGTCTTTCAGGAGCCGACGCTGTTTCCGCACCTCACCGTGCGTGACAATATCCGCTACGGCATCCGACAGGCCTCGAATCGCAATCGGGTTGATACTGGGTCGACGTCCGATGCAGATCGGATGAACGGCGGATGGACATCGGATGCCCATCGGGTCAGCGGCGGGTTGGTATCGAATACCGAGCGGGTTGCAGAAATTGAAATGATGCTGGGGATCGGGGATCTCCAAAATCGCTATCCGCGCTCGCTGTCGGGGGGAGAGTCGCAGCGCGTGGCCCTGGCGCGCGCATTGGCGCCGGATCCCCGGCTGCTGCTCCTGGATGAACCGTTTGCGTCGCTCGACTCTCCCGCCCGGGCGCGGCTGCGAGGTGAGCTGCGCGCCCTGCTGCGGACGACCGGCACGCCGGCGATCCTGGTGACGCACGACCGCACCGAGGCGCTGGCGCTCGGCGACGAGGTCGCGGTCGTGATCGCGGGGCGCGTCCGTCAGACCGGACCCGTCGGCGACGTCTTCAGCCGTCCGGTTGACGCCGTGGTCGCCGCCTCGCTCGGGGTCGAAACCGTGGTCGCCGCACACGTCGCCGGATCGGCGGACGGCGTGATCGAGATCGCCATCGGCGATCGCCGGCTGCACGCGGTCGAACGCGAGCCGATGCCGTCCGACTCGGCGGTCTACGTCTGCGTGCGCGCGGAAGACGTGACGCTGGAGGTCAGCGAAGCCGGACAGGCCAGCTCCCGCAATCACCTCGCCGCGCGCGTCGTCTCGATCGTCTCCGAAGGCCCTGTCGATCGCGTGACGCTGGACTGCGGCTTCCCGCTCGACGCGCTGATTACCCGCCGGTCACGCGACGAACTGCACCTCGGCCCGGGCTCGCCGGTGATCGCCGCCATCAAGGCGACGGCGGTGCACCTTGTGCCAAGGATCTAAGGCGGGAGCACGCGTCCGCGCGTCTCTTCCCCGAACGGCAGCAGCAGCAATCCGATCACGAACGCGATCGAGGTGAGCGCGACGGGTGTGCCGATGGTGTGGAAGTAGGACACGCCTGCGCCGACGAGAAACGTGATCCCGGCGCCGGCGAATCGGCCCACCGACGTCGCGAAGGCGAAGGCGCTGCCGCGGCACTCCGTGGAGTACTGCTCGGGCAGCCAGATCGTGTACATCGCGAAATTGGCGCCGCCCACGCCGAGGAGAAACAGCACGACGAAGAACGGCGCGAGCGCCGCGGGCAGATAAAAGACGTAGCCGAAACCGATCGCGATCGACAGGAACATCACGACGAAGTACAGGCCGAGCGTCAGGCGGCGTCCGAATCGCTCCGCGAGCGCCGGCAGGACGAGACAGCCGAGAATCGTCCCGATCGACAGCACCATCGTGCCGTAGGAGGCGAGCCGCGTCGCGTCGGCGGCGCCGACGCCTTCCCGCGCCGCGATCTCCCGCACCGACGTCGGCACGTAGACCGATCCCGCCCACAGGCCGACGATCGACACCAGCAGGAACAGCGAGTTGAGCAGCGTGCGCCGCGCGTAGAGCGGCGAGAAGATTTTCGCGAACGCCTTCATCATCGGCGGGTGCTGGTTCGACTCGGCACGCCGCCGCCAGGTGTCGGACTCGCGCACGCCGTAGCGGATGAACGTGATCAGCAACGCCGGAGTGCCGCCGACCGCGAACATCCAGCGCCAGCCATACCGTGCGCCGATCACGTAGTTGGCGAGCGCGGCGAGAAAAAAACCGAAGTAGTAGCCCGTGTGCATGTAGCCGCCGCCGGCCTTGCGCCGATCCTCGGGCCATTCTTCCGCGATGAACGTGCCCCCCATCGCCCATTCGCCGCCGATGCCGATGCCGGCGAAAAACCTGAGCGCCGCCAGCTGCCAGATTCCCGTCACCACGCCGCAGAGCAGGGTAAATAACGAGTAGCACAAGATGGTCAGCGTCAATGTCCGCACGCGGCCGAACCGGTCGGCGATCGGTCCCCAGATCATCGAGACGCCCCAGCCGATCAGGAACAGCGCGAAGAGCACGCTGCCATAGAAGCCGATGTTGCCGGGCGTTGCGGCGATGCCCGATCGCGGGAGCAGCTCGGTCAACGCCGGCACCAGCACGAGCGAGTAGATGAACGAGTCCATGCCGTCCAGCGCCCACCCGCCCCACGCGGCCCAGAATCCCCGGACTTGATTCGGCGTCAACGGCGTCGGACGGCCGGCGGAGGCAATCTGCGTCATCAGCGTGCGAAGTATACAGGCTCGGGCAGGCCGGACCGGCCTCGGCCAAGGCTTCAGCGGTCCGCCGTAGCGTCAGTGCAGGCGGAACGCCTGGACTGCACTGCGCGGATGCGCATCGCGATTCTCCTCCTGCTCGCCGCCGCTTCCATTTCACTGTCGGCGCAGTCGTCGCCGCGGCTGCCGGCCGAGACGCTGCTCGATCGCGCCGTGCTCGCGGCGCTCGACGACGAGCTGTCGGGTGTGGCGGCGAAGGATCATGTTGGACGGTTGACGCAGCTGCATCGCGTGCCGGCTTCGCCGGGCTTTCACGAGGCGATCGCCTACGTGATGGACCGCGCCAAGGCGGCCGGGCTGAGCGACGTGCATGTCGAGACCTTTCCCGGCGACGGCACCTCGTGGTTCGGCACGCTGCACGGCAATCGCGGCTGGCGGGTGGACGGCGGCTGGCTCGACGAGGTGCAGCCGCGGCCGCGCCGCATCGTGTCGTACGACGACGTCCGCCTTGCCGTCGCCGACAACAGCGAGAGCGCCGACGTGACGGTGGAGCTGGTCGACGTGGGCGCGGGCACGCGGCGCAGCGACTACGCCGGCAAGGACGTGCGCGGCAAGCTGGTGCTCTGCGACGCGACGCCGTCTGCCTGCCATCGTCAAGCGGTGGAGGAGCTTGGCGCCGCCGGCCTGGTCAGCTACAACTCCAATCAGGTCAGCGCCTGGTGGCGCGACGACCAGGACCTGATTCGCTGGGGCCACCTCGACGCGCGCGGTCGCAAGAACGCCTTCGCGATCATGATCTCCGTCCGCGAAGCCCGCGCCTTGCAGCAGCGGCTGGCCGGCGGCGAGCGGATTACGCTGCACGCCGTGGTGCGGGCGCGCAACGACGACACCCTGCCGTACGAAACGCTGGTCGCGACGCTCCCCGGCACCGATCCGGCCGCCGGCGAGATCGTCTTCAGCTGCCACCTCGATCACGAAAAACCCGGCGCCAACGACAACGCGAGCGGATGCGCCGCCAATCTCGAGATCGCGAGAACGCTGAAACGGCTGATTGACGCGAAGCGGATTCCGCCGCCGGTCAGGACCATCCGTTTCATCTGGCCGTCCGAGATGACCGGGACGATCGCCTATCTCACGAAGTACCCGGAGATCGCCGCGCGGATCCGGGCGGCGGTGCACCTCGACATGGTCGGCGCGGACCCATTCGTCACCAAGTCGGTGCTGCACGTCACCCGGTCGCCCTGGTCGATCGCCACGGTCACCGACGACGTCGCGGAGGTATTCGGCCGGTACGTGATCGACGGCGCGATGCGCGCAGCGGGCGAAGGGGACATGACGCACGCGATTCGCGCGCGCGGCGGGTCGAAAGACGCGTTCTGGGCCGACGTCACGCCGTACGAAAGCGGCAGCGATCACTGGATTTATCAGGAGGGCGGTTTCGCGATTCCCTCGATCTATCTGCGCGATCATCCGGACATCTATATCCACACCACCGGAGACCTGCCCGACAACATCGAGCCGACCAAGATCAAACGCTCGGCGTTCATCGCCGCGGCCAGCGGCTATTACCTGGCGGTCATGCCCGATCACGGCGCGGCGCTGCTGCGTCTCGCCTACGCGAATGCGCATGAGCGGCTGGCCGAGGACGGCCGACGCGCCGTGGCGATGGCCGTTGCGTCTCCCCGGTCGCCCGACCCGGCCAACCTCGTCATGCAGGGGCTGCAGCGCGAGCAGCGCCGGCTCCGGTCGATGGCGCGATTCGAACTCCCGGACGTCGATCTGCAGGTGGGTGTGGACGGTGTGAACCGGTTGGTCGCGGGGCTCGCCGAGGCCGCGAAAGGGCTGCTGGCGACGCTGCCGCCCGCTGCGCCACCCGCGGCGGCCGATGGACGCGTGCCGGTCCGCAACCCAGCCGTCAAAGGGCCCTTGGCCCCGGGGGGAGACTGGATTCGGGGGAAAACCAGTGCCGCGGCCGTCTCTCTTACGATCGCGGCGGTCCCGAACAGCGACGACGTCACCTATGAGCTGGTGAACTTCGTCGACGGGGTGCGCACGATCGGTGAGATTCGCGATGCGGTCAGCGCGGAGTTCGCGCCGCTCGAGCTCAAGGCGGTGGCCGAGTACTTCGAGCTGCTCGAGAAGGCGGGCGCGGTTTCGTTCAAAGGCAGATGAACGGCTCAAGAAGCTGGCAATGCCCTAGCAAAAAGGCTATCGTGCGGCTCGGCAGCAAATCCATGGAGGTCGTCCGTGCTGGGTACGTCGGTCGGCCCCTACCAGATCCTTGAACGCCTGGGCGCCGGCGGCATGGGGGAGGTGTTCCTCGGGAACGATCCCCGCCTGGAGCGCAAAGTTGCGCTGAAGTGCCTGACGCCCGAAGCAAGCGCCACCACCGAGGGTCATACGCGCGTCCTGCGTGAGGCGCGCGCGGTCGCGCGGATCACCCATCCCCATATCGCCGGCGTCTACGACGTTCTCGAACAGGACGGCCGAGCGTTCATCGTCATGGAGTACGTGGAGGGGGTCAGCCTCGCCGCGCACCTTGCGTCCGGGCCGTTGACGCCGGCCGAGGTCAGGATGATCGGCCGGCAGCTCGCCTCCGCGCTGGCGGCCGCACACGAACAAGGCGTGGTCCACCGCGATCTCAAGCCCGCGAACATTCAGGTGATGCGCGACGGATCGATCAAAGTGCTCGACTTCGGCGTCGCGCGGCTGATGCCGTCGACGCACACGGTGGCCGACACCACGGTTGGCGACGACCGGCTGCACTCGCTCGGCGGCAATCCGGGAACCGCCCTTTACATGGCGCCGGAGCAGCTGATCAATCACGTGGCCGATGTCCGCAGCGATCTCTACAGCGCGGGCGTGATCCTGTTTCAGATGGCGACCGGCCGCCGACCGTATCTCGAGACGACCGCGGTGACGCTGGCCCTGGCGATGACGGCCAGGTCGGCGCCGTCCGCGCGCGAGATCAACCCCCTGATTCCGCTCGAACTGAGCGAAGCGATCGGACGGGCGCTCAAACGAAATCCCGACCATCGCTACCAATCCGCGCGGGAGCTCGACTCGGCGCTCGCGTCGATGTCCGGCACCTCGTCGACCACTCGCACGGTCAACGACGCGCTCGTCGGCGACGCGGCACCGGCGGCCTCGCGGGCGTTCCCGCGCTGGACGTGGGCGGTCGCGGCCGTCCTCGGAGCCGCGGTCGTGATGGCCGTCGCGCGCCGGCCGCTGACCACCAGCCTCGGCCTTCGGCCGAGCGCGATCCCGTCGAGTGCGCCAACGCTGGCGATTCTGCCGGTGAACAACCCGACCGGCGACGAAGGCGCGGAGCGCCTCGGCGCGGCGATCGTGTCGATCGTCACCGCCAACGTGGCCGCCGTGCCCGGCATGACCGTCCTGCCGCGGGCAGCGACTGCGGCGTATCGCACCGAACGCCGCAATCCGGACGCGCTCGGCCGCGATCTCGGCGCGGGCCTTGTGCTGGACCTCACGTTGACGTCCGGTCCACCGCGAGGCGATCTGGTTGCGCGCCTGATGCGGCCCGGCGCCGCCGCGCCGATTTGGGAGCAGCAAATCTCCGGCGATGTGTTCTCGATCGAGGCGAAGGTGCTCGACGGCCTCGCGCGCGCGCTGGAAAACGCTGCCGTCCTGCCGCGACGTCTCACGAGCGCAGACCAAGAACGTTTACGCCGTCTGCCGTCGGCCAACGCGGCCGCATTCGCGGCCTACTCGGAGGCGCGTGCCCTCCTCGACCGCGCCGATGCGCAGGCGCGTGCCGGGGAAGCCGTCGCCTTGCTCGAGCGCGCGGTCGGCCTCGACCCGAACTTCGCGCTGGCGTATGCGACGCTCGGCGATGCGTACCTCGATTTGTACTCGGCGCGGCGCGAGCCCGCGGATGCGGCGAAGGCCAGTGCCGCGGTGACGCGCGCGCTGCAGATCAATCCCGGCGAAGCCTCGGCGTACTACACGCTCGGCAACCTGCAATGGGTCACGGGCCGATATCAGGAAGCCATCGCCTCGCTGAGGCGCGCCTTGCAGCTTCAGGCTGATAACGACGAAACTCACCGCCTTCTCGCGCGGGTGCTCGCCGGCGGCGGCGATACCGACGGCGCGATGGCCGAACTGCAGACGGCAATCCGGATCCAGCCCGACTCGTGGCGCAGCTACATGCAGCTTGGATCGGTTTCCTATTCCGCCGGACGGCTCCCGGAGGCGATCGAGGCCTATCGTCGCGCGTCGGAAATACAGCCGAACGATCCGGGCCCGTGGTCTGGCCTCGGCGCCATGTACCAAGTCCAGGGCGATCTCTCACAAGCCATCGGCAACTACGAGCACGCCGTGCGGCTGGGCGCGAATGCGACCACCTACTCCAATCTGGGGCTGCTGTACTACTCGGCGGGCCGCTTCAGCGACGCGCTCGAGGCCTGGCGACAGGCTGCCGGGATCAATCCCAACTCGATGCTCTACCGCCGCAATATGGGCGACGCCTTCCGGCGGCTGCGCAAGCCCGAGTCCGCCGCCAATGAATACCGCGAGGCGGTGCGGCTCGGCGAGCAGGCGCTGAAGGTCAATCCGCGGGATGCCGACACGATTGCGCATGTCGCCGTCTGCGAAGCGAAACTGGGCCGGGCCGCGGCGGTGGGGCATATCGCGGAGGCGCGCACGCTCGCGCCGGAAAGTCGTCTCGTACTGCAGCGCAGCGCGGAGGTGCACGCGCTCCTCGGGCAGACGACGGAGGCCATGAAAGATCTCACGGCTGCGATGGATCGCGGTTATACCCGGCCGATGGCCGCCGCCAACGACGAGTTCGAGTCACTCAGGAAACTGCCGGCGTTTCAGGCGCTCGTGGCCCCACGCTCCGGCGACGTGAGGAGGTAAGCGATGGGCAAGAAGACTGGCAGGCACGTGTGTTACATCGTGGTGGACAGCGCCGGCAAGCTCGAGGATGTGGATCCGATTCGGGCCTCACCCGACTCCGTCATCTTGTTCATCATGAGCAACGAGCACGCCACCAACGACATGAAAGTCGAGCTCAAGGACTTCAAGCGCAAGGAGACAATGGCGCTGCTGAACCCGATTGCGACCGGCGGCAGCCTGACCAGAAATCTCAGTCCCGGCGAGGTCGACTCGATCAAGGTCAAGCTGCACACGAAGACGAAGTTCGGTTCGGGGCCGGGTCAGTTCCCGTACACGACGTACAAATACACCGTCGAAGTGACCGATATTCAGCTGGCGGTGACGACGCCGTACGACCCTGACATCGACATCCCGCCGTCGTAACGCCGGCGCCTTACGGCTGTTGGCCGGCAGTGCCTTTGGTTGCCGCCGGGAACATGTACCGATCGAACCACTCGAGGTTGTGATCCATCGTCGCGCGGTTGCTCTTGGGCTTGGTGGGGCCGTGTCCCACTCCACCGAAGCCCTGGTAGACGATCAGTTTGGCCGGGACCTTGTTGTCCTGGAGCCCGCGATAGAGCTCATAGGCGTTGGGGAGCGGCACCCGCTGATCGGCCGCGCCGTGTTGAATCAGCGTCGGTGTCTTCGCCTGCTTGATGTAGGTGATCGGCGACGTTTTCGAGTAGATCTCCGGATCCTCCCATGGCGTCGCCTTGAGGTACTGCCGCGTGAACGGCGTGATATCCGTGTTCACGTAGTAGGTCATCCAGTCGGAGATGCCGGCACCGACCGAGATCGCCTTGAAGCGCGCCGCATCGTGGGTCGCCAGATACGCGGAAATGTATCCTCCCTGGCTCCAGCCCATCGTCCCAACCCGGGCCGGATCGACGATGCCCTTCGCAATCAGTGAGTCGACGCCCGAGAGCACATCCCACGCGTCGCCGACGCCGAGATTGCGAACGTTGAGCGCGCGGAACTTTTCGCCGTACCCCGCGCTGCCGCGATAGTTCGGCTCGAGCACCAGGATGCCGCGGGGCACCCAGACATCGATCGGATAGATGGTGCTGGTGAAGGGAATCGCGCGCGAGACGCCGGTCGGCCCGCCATGGATCACGACCAGGAGCGGATATTTCTTCGCCGGGTCGAAGTCGGCCGGCTTGTGCAGCACGCCTTCGATGACGGCGCCGTCCTGGCTCTTCCAGCTGACGACCTCGAGAGTGCTTGTCGTCCAACCGGAGGCTTGCGCGTTCATGTCCGTCAGCTTCTTCGATCCGACATACACCTCGGCAATCGACTTCGCGTCGGCGCGCAGCGAGGCGATCGTCTGGCCGTCTTTGGAGAACGAGAAGCTCGAGTTGACCGTCTGCTCGGGCGCCGCCATCTTCGCGACGGCTTTCGTCTCCGGATCGAGCTTGTACAGGTAGCTGTACGTGCGGGCGGCTGCAGCGAAGTAGAGGCCGTTCGCTTTCCAGGCCAGCAGCTGGGGATCTTCATCGAACGCCGATGACAAGACGGTCGGCGAGCCGCCGCCGGCGGGAACGGTCGCAATCAGGCTGTTGGTATAGAAGTACGCCGGGTTGGCCATCGCGGTGACGAAGGCGATGCGCGTGCCGTCGGGCGACCATACGGGATTGTTGTCCGGCCCGTCCTGCGTGATCAGCTTGCGCACCGACGCATCGGCCACGGTGACGATGGAGATGTCGGCGCTGCCGCCGTTGGCCAACGCCGGATCGACGCGGTGGTCGAAGGCGATGCGCTTGCCGTCGGGGGACCACGCGAATGAGCCCACGGTAAATGCTCCGCTGGTCAGCGCTTTGGTCGCGCGCGTGGCCACATCCAGCGTGAACAGGTGCGTCATCCGGTGATCTTGTTCAGCGATCAGGAACTCGCCGTATTTCTTCTCCCGGTCCTTGATCGTCGCCGGCTTGGGCTCGGTCGCCGTGTAGGCGATCGTTTTGCCGTCGGGAGACCAGGCGAAGCTGCTGACGCCGTCCTCGAGCGTCGTCAGCGCCTCGGCTTCGCCACCCTGTGGGTTGATCAGATAGATCTGCCGCTTGTCGGTGCGATCCGAGACGAACGCGAGCTTCGAGCCGTCGGGAGACCAGGCCGGCGACTGGCTCGACTTCTTCGCGTTGGTGAGCTGGCGCGCCGCTCCGCCAGCCGCGTCGGCGAGCCAGATTTCTGTTTCGTACGCGTTCTCGTCCCAGTTGGCTTCGCGCACCGTGTAGGCCACCCAGCGACCATCGGGCGACAGCTCGGGGGAGGCCGCGCGCTTCAACGACAGGATTTGATCGACGGTCGGGGCCACTTTCGGCAGCGACATCGGCGTCTGCGCGTGTGGTGCGGTCGACGCGGCCAGCAGGACGGCGGCGGTGAACAGGGCGTGCTTCATACCGGGAGTATAGGACCAAGGCATTTGGCGCGGGGCTTGACTTGTTCTAATGAACTAGTACAATGGTTCATATGGCCCCCGGCCCGCTGGTTTCGGTCGACGCGAAAGATCGGACGCCGATCTATGCCCAGCTCGACCGCGGCCTCCGCGCGGCGATCGCCACCGGCCGCCTCCAGACCGGCGATCAGCTGCCGACCGTCCGCCAGCTTGCCGTCGACTTGCGCGTCAACGCCAACACCGTCGCGCGGGTCTACGCCGAGCTCGAGCGCGCCGGTGTGATCGAGACGCGGCGGGGCATCGGCTCGTTCGTCACCGCGACGCCGCAACAGGCACACCCCCCGGACCACCATCGCCGTCAGCTCCGCGCCTTCGTGACTCGAGTCATCGCGGACGCGGCCGCCGCCGGATTCAGCATCGACGATATCGCCGCCGAGATGCGGACGCATCGTCAGAAGGGAGCATGACCGTGGCCTTGATCACCTCGCGTCGCAGCGCTCAGTTCGTCGCCGACCCGTCGCGCGCCAACGTCGTGGCGATTTTGATTCTGCTCGGCTCGCTCGTCATCGGCGGGCTGATCACGGCCGCGCTGCGCAATCCGATCCCCATCATCGTGTTCGCCCTGATCGGCGTCGTGTTGATGCAATCCCCGCGCATCGCGCAGCAATGGGAACGGGCGGTGGTCCTGCGCCTCGGCCGGTTCGTCGGACTGCGCGGCCCCGGCCTGTTCTGGATCGTGCCGTTCATCGAGACCGTGTCCTCGTGGATCGATCAACGCACCATCACGACCAGCTTCGCGGCGGAGCAGACGCTGACGTCGGACACGGTGCCGGTCAACGTCGACGCGGTGCTGTTCTGGATGGTGCACGACGCGCAGAAGGCGGCGCTCGAGGTGCAGGAATACGGCCAGGCGGTGAGCTGGGCGGCGCAGACCGCGCTGCGCGACATCATCGGCCGCACCGATCTCACCGACCTGCTGCGCGGCCGAGAAAAGATCGAGGCCGAGCTGCAGCAGCTGATCGATCAGCGGTCGAACCCGTGGGGCGTGACCGTGTCGTCGGTGGAGATGCGGGACGTCGTCATCCCGGTGGCGCTGCAGGACGCGATGTCGCGCGAGGCGCAGGCCGCGCGCGAGAAGCAGGCGCGGATCATCCTGGGCGAGGCGGAACTGGCGATCGCGCATTCATTTGCCGAGGCGTCGCGCGAGTATCAGAACAATCCGACCGCGCTGCACCTGCGCGCGATGAACATGCTGTACGAAGGGCTGAAGGAAAAGGGCGCGCTCATGCTGATTCCGAGCAGCGCCGTCGAATCGATGGGGATGGGCGGTTTGATGGGCGCGGCCGCGTTGCAACAGCAGCAGCTCACGACCAAGCCTGGCGACACGCAGTAGGCGCGCCATGCCCCCGTGGGTGCTGTTCGTGGTCGTTGTCCTCGTCGTCGGATCGCGGGTGTCGTGGTTTCTCAAACGGAGGGGGAGACAATGAATACACACTATGTCGACCTGACCAACCTGAAGGCGCTGGCATTCCTCGCGTTGGTAGGCGCGATGGCCTACGTGGTCGTTGGAGGAATCCCGGTGGTGGCCGGCGGCCTTGCCGTGGCGGCGGGCCTGACCATTTACCACCACGCCCTGTAGGGCATTTCGTAGCGCGAAGGCTTCAGCCGAGCGAGCGCTGTGAACCGATCGCCGGCCGGCGCGTAATACAGGGCATGCTCGATTCCTGGCTGCAGGACTTCCGCTACGCGGCGCGGCTGCTGCGCCGTAACCCCGTCTTCGCGCTGACCGCTGCCGTCTCCCTGGCGGTCGGCATTGGCGCCAACACCACGATCTTCACGGTCGCAAACGCCCTGCTGTTCAAGACGCCGGTCGAAGTCGTCGAACCAGACCGGCTCGTGGACGTCGGCCGCACGCAGGAGGGCCAGGGGTTCGACAACGGGTCGTATCCGAACTACGCAGACATCCGCGCGCGCAATACCGTGTTCACCGGGATCTACGCCTACAAGCTGGGCGCCGAGCCGATGAGTCTTGGTGGACGCGACGGCGCCGAGCGCATTTTCGGCGACATGGTTTCCACCAACTATTTCGCCGTGCTCGGCACGCGGCCGCACATCGGCCGGCTGTTTTCGCCGGAAGACGGCGATCAGCCGGGGGCTACGCCGTTCGCCGTGCTCAGCCATCATTTCTGGCTCCGCCGGTTCGGCGGCGATCCAGCGGTGATCGGTCGAACCCTGCAGGTGAACGGACACGCCTTCACCGTGATCGGCGTCGCGCCGCGGGGATTTCACGGCACGACCGTGCTGACCACCGACATTTGGGTGCCGATCACGATGGTCGGCGAGCTGTCGGCGCGCCGTACCGGGTCGATGCTGACCAGCCGTGAAAGCGTGTGGCTGGTGATGGGCGCGCGCTTGAAGCCGGGCGTTTCGGTCGCGCAGGCGCAGACCGAGATGACCAGCATCGCCCGTGCGCTCGAGCAGGAATTTCCAGACGCGAACCGCGGCAAGGGACTCCGGGTTGCGGCGTCGGCGCCGATTCCCGGCAACGGCGCGCCAGTGGCCGCCTTCGTCGCGGTGTTGTCCGGACTCGTGTCGCTGGTGCTGGCGATCGCCTGTGCCAACGTCGCCGGCGTGCTGCTCGCGCGTGCGTCCGGCCGCCGCCGCGAGATCGCCGTTCGGCTCGCGATCGGGGCCGGTCGAGGGAGGCTGATTCGCCAGATGCTGGTCGAGTGTTCCCTGCTGTTCCTGATTGGCGGCGCGGCCGGGTTGGCGCTGGCTCGGGTCATGACCACCGCGCTGATCGCGCTGCTCCCGGCCTTGCCGCTGCCGATCGATCTCGCCTTGCCGCTGGACGCGCGTGCGCTCGCCTTCACGTTCGCGCTGTCGGTGATGGCGGCGATTGCCTCAGGGCTGGTGCCAGCATTCCAGGCGTCGCGCGCCGAAGTCATCGGCGGTTTGAAGGCCGACGCGCAGGGAGGGCCCGAGCGCATGCGCCTCCGCAACGCCTTTGTCGTGGGACAGGTGGCGTGCAGCATCGTGCTCGTGGTCGGCGCCGGCCTGTTCGTGCGCGGGCTGCAGCGTGCGGCCACGATCGATCCTGGCTTCGATCCGCGTGGCGTCGAGCTCGCATCGCTCGACTTCTCACTCAGCGGCTACAACGACACGACCGGTCCGGCATTCGCGCAGCGGATCACCGAGCGCGCGCGAGCGCTCCCCGGCGTCGCCGGCGCGAGCATGTCGGCGATCATGCCACTTGGGATGGGACGAATGGGCCTCGGCGGCTTGTCGCTGCCGGGGGCGCCAATGCCGACGCCGGGTGCGAGAACGCCGCCCCCCGGATGGCTCCGCGCCGACTGGAACGTCGTGGAGCCGGCCTACTTCGCCACCATGAAGACGACGCTGATCAGCGGTCGTGACTTTACGGCCGCGGATCGGCGCGGCGCGCCGTGGGTGGTGATCGTCAACGAGACGGCGGCGCGGCAGATGTGGCCGGGGCAGGATCCGCTCGGAAAGGTGCTCGTTCATCACACCGATCGCAGCGGCGGTCCCGACTCGCTGCGGCCCATGACGGTGATCGGCGTGGCGAAGGACGCGAAGTACGCGTCGCTCGGCGAGGATCCGACCGCGTTCATCTATGTGCCGGTGCAACAGCAGTACATCCCGCGCCTGACGCTGGTCGTGCGGTCGAGCGACGGGCGGCGCCTGGCATCGGAGATCCGCGCGCTGATCGCCTCGATGGATCCGAACGTGCCCGTCGTCGGCTCGCAAACGCTCGAGGAGTTCGCGGCGCTCGGCCTGATTCCACAGCGTGTGGCCGCGGCCGTGTCGGGCAGTCTCGGCATCGTGGGGTTGCTGCTCGCGGCGATCGGCATCTACGGTGTGACCGCCTACATGGTGTCGAGCCGGACGCGTGAGATCGGCATCCGCATGGCGCTTGGCGCGCACCGGACGACCGTCGTCGGCATGGTGCTGCGTCAGGGCATGAAGCTGGCGCTCCTCGGGGTCGCGATCGGCCTTGCGTTGGCGCTCGGCGCGAGCCGGCTGCTCGGCTCGCTGCTGTTCGGCGTCGCCGCCGCCGACCCGATCGCGTTCGTCGGCGCCGCCGTGCTCTTCTGTGCGATCGGGCTCGCCGCCTGCTACGCGCCCGTTCGCCGCGCGACCGAGATCGACGCGATGGAAGCGCTCAGATACGAATAGGTCAGGTAGGTCGGGTAGGTCAGGTAAGGCATGCCCACCCGACCCACCTGGCCCACGAGACCTACTGGGCCGCGGTGGCGCCCGTAGGTTTCTTGACGACCGTCACTGTCACCGCCGATGGGTACACCTTCGAGTGGTGGACCGCGTTGCGCGCGGCGACGCCTTTGCTCTCGTCGTAGTTGTTGCCGCCCGTGTTGAGGTTGCGATCGAAGCGAGGGAAGTTGCTGCTCGAGACTTCGATCCGCAGCTTGTGTCCCGCCGCGAAGTAGTTACTGGTCGTCAGCGGCTGCAGCGTGACCTTGTAGATCTTCCCTGATTCCATCCACGCGAGCGGCTTGTCGTAGCCGTCGCGGTACCGCATCCGCTGGATGGACTCGTCCAGGTTGAACGCACGGCCGTCGGGATACACGTCCAGCACCTTGACCGTGAAGTCGGTGTCCTTCGCATCCGACGAGACGTAGAGTGTCGGCGTGATCGGCCCGGTTACCTCGGTCCCTTCCTTGAACGCGTCGCTCGTGTAGACGAGCACGTCCTCCCGCGCCTCCATCCGCCGCTGATCGAACGAGCCGCCCTGCACCGCGTTGCCGGTGCAGCACACGTTGCCGCCGTACGACAGCACCGGGTTCATCGGGTCATAGGTGAACGCGTCGGCCTTGTCGACCTCCGGCGCCGCCGCGCTCAGCGCGCCGTCGCCGTAGAGCGTGTTCGCCCTGCCGCCGCTCGTCAGGTAGAAGGTGACCGGCTGCGCTCCCGCGGGCGGCCAGGTGTCGGCCGTCTGCCACTTGTTCAGGCCCATCGTGAAGTAGGTGACCTTCGGCAGCGTATCGAGGCGCGAGGTCTTCTCGCCCTTCAGGTAGCGATCGAAGAAGCCGTAGACGATGTCGTTGTAGTCGAGGCGCGCGTCACCCATGCTGCGTTCCCCGACGATGGTGTCGGCGGTGGCGCGCGTGTAGGAGCAGTGCAGCACCGGTGCGATCACGGCCCACTGCTCGTCGGCAACCGGTTTGGGCGCGGTCGCTCGCACGTGGTTGTAGAGCGCGAGGTTCGGGCCGGCCGACACGTCGTACCACGACATGAACCAGAGTCCGGGCACGTTCAGCTTCTGATCGTCGTGGTAGAGGCCGCCGCGGTACCACGCCGGATCGTTCGGCGCGCGCTGGATCATCCGGCCGCCGGTTTCGACCGGCATCGCCGATTCGAAGATGCCGCGCGGGCCGTCGACGTTCTTGATGATGTCCTGCGTCGGCAAGTGCCACAGCGCCTTCGACCAGTCCACCGGCGGCGCGTGCTCGGCGAGGTCAAACGCCTTCGACGCGCGGATCAGATCCTGCTGCGACGTGTTGGGCGGGAACATCGGCCGTACCTGATTCTGCTCGCCGTACAGCCAGGCAATGAACAGCATCTGCACCGCGCCGCCGCGGTACCAATTCCCCTGCTCGTAGTACGGGCCGACCCGTCCGACGCCGGCGCCGAACCCCTGGACGTTCATCGCGGCGAAGCCGGGATGACCGAGCGCCGCCACCCCCATCTGGTATTCGGCGGTGGAGGAGCAGCCGGTCGTGCCGATCTTGCCGTTCGACCACGACTGCTTGGTCAGCCAGTCGACGGTGTTGAAGCCGTCGGTCTTCGAGCCGAGGATGTCGTAGTTCCCCTCGGAGAAGAAGTGCCCGCGCTCGTTCTGGACCACGTAGGCGTAGCCGCGCTTGATCGCGGTCAGCTGCGCGGTCATGTCGGCCGGAACGCCGTTCTGAATGTCCCAGAAGTTGAAGTTGTACGGCGTGCGCACCCAGATGATCGGCACCTTGCCCGTGGCGTTCTTCGGCCTGTAGATATCCGTGGCCAGCCGGACGCCGTCCGGCATCGGCATCATCACCTTGCGCTCGACGATCGCGAGCGACTGCAGCTCGGCTTCGGTGTCGATTCGCCGCTGTTTGTCGGCGGCGCTCAGCCCTCCCTGCTGCGCTCGCACCAGGACCGTGGCGCACGATGCGGCGAGCAGGACGGCGGCGACAAGACGAGAGGCGTTGTGCTTCATATCATTTCTTCCTGGCGGCCTCGGCTTCCTTCTCGGCGAACCTCGCGCTTGTCAGCATGTTCTGCAGCCCGTAGTTGCCCTCGTGACAGGCGTACTCGAAGATCTGCGCGTCGGTCTTCGTCATCGGGTACGACGCCGTCCAGCGCGACGTGAACGCGGTCGGGTTGTCGACGGTGAACTCGTAGACCAGCGTCGCCGGACCGGTGCGCGTGAATCGCTCGACGAGACGCAGGTTCTCGTCCGATCCCCGGAACCGGGTCCGGTCGGTGAAGTTCGTCGTTTCGATCACCAGCGTATCGCCCTCCCAGCGGCCGCGGGCATCCCCCAGCAGCGGCCGGATCTGCGGCGGCAGATGCGGACGCCCGTCCGTCGGGATGATGCGCGCGTCGTGGATCATCTCGTTGAAGACGAGGACCGTGTCGCGCGTCTGCAGGATCTGAATGTTGTTGTTGTACGCGCCCGGAATGATCGGCGGCCCCGCGCCGAAGAGCACACAGCGCTCAGCGAGGCTGAAGGCTTCGGGACCGTCCGCGCTTCGCCGGGCCTCCGCCCGGGCGGCGGACTTCTGCCGCGCTGCGGGCGTCAGCGACGGCACTCTGCCGTCGGCCGGATCGACAATCAGGGACGTTCGCCGGCTGGCCAGGACGTTCTTGCCGTAATCCAGCCAGAACGACGGATGAACCGTCAGCGTTTCTTCGTTGCGTTCAGCCGCCTGTCGTTCGAATTCGGCGGCTTCCTCGGGGCTGAAGAATTCCTTTCCCGCAAAGGCGGCGGGGCGCTCGAGCGGCGTTGCGGTGCGGAAGTCCCAGGTGCCCTGGAAATCGGCGTGGCCGTCAGGCGTGCGCGGCGGCGTCCACGCACCGGCCGCCTTCCTCTGGCCGGCGACGGCGGGAGCCATCGCGAGAGCCGCGACGAACATCAGCCCGACGACGCGTCCGGACGAGCGATGGGGAGTCTGCATTGCGCCTCCGCTCTGGTCGGCCGGTCAGAGTTTACATGAGATATCGTGTGGCCATGCGCCTCCTGCCTCTGCTGCTCATCAGCCTTGCCGCCACAGCCTCCGCCCAGGACCGCACGCCTGTTTCGCCGTCGGCGTGCACCGTGGCGGCCGAACGGTGCACGGAGTGGGTCTCGCTCGGCAGCGGCCCCGCCCGGTCGCTGATCTATCGCAGTCGATCGCTCGATGCGCGCGACGCGAACGTTAGACGGGCGCTGATCATGGTCCACGGGACCAACCGGAACGCCGACCACTACTTCTCCACGGCGGTGACGGCGGCGTTTCTGGCTGGCGCGCTGGACGACGCGATCGTGATTTCGCCGCGGATTGCGTCGGCCGCGGGCAATTGCAAGGACGCGCTGGCGCCGAACGAGGTCAGCTGGAGCTGCACCGGCGACAGCTGGCGCTCTGGCGGCAACGCCGCGAGCCATCCCGATCTGACGTCGTTCGACTTCGTCGACGCGATTCTCAAGAAGCTCGCGAACAAAGCGATGTTCCCGAACTTGCGCGCGATCGTCGTCGCCGGCCACTCGGCCGGCGGGCAGTTCGTCGCTCGTTATCAGATGGCCAACCGCGTCCACGACACGCTCGGCGTCCCGATCACCTACGTCGTCGCCAATCCCTCCAGCTATGCCTGGCCGGATGCGACGCGGCCGCAGCCGGTGGGTGATGCGACGCCCGAGAACGCGAAGGGGGCCTGGGAGACGGACAAGCCGCACACCAACTTCTCGTACGGCGCGTTCGATGCGGCGGCCTGCGCCACCTACGATCGCTGGCCGGCCGGCTTCCAGAACCGCTCCGGCGGCTACACATCGGGAACCGGCGACGCCCAGCTCAAGAAGCAGATGGTGACCCGGCCGACGACGTTCCTCTTCGGGCAGGTCGATACCTTGCCGCTGGGCGGCTTCGATTCATCCTGTCCGGCGATGGCGCAGGGCGCCACCCGCCGCGCGCGCGGCGAGGCCTACGTCAAATACCTCAACGAGAAAATGGGCGCGAAGCACGCCATGCAGATCGTGCCCGAGTGCGGCCATAACGACCGGTGCGTCTATACGACCGATGCGGTGCTGCCGGTCATCTTTCCGAAGGATTGACCCTCCGTACGCATCTCACCAAGAAGCCTTGCGCATGAATGGTCCATTCGCATATTGAATGGGTTCAATCCGATCATTGTATTTTACTTCTGGCTGAGCGGCGGTCATAAGTGACAGTCCATGTCCACCGCTGCCCCAGGCCCGGCCGGTCTCTACGACCCGCGCGACGAGCACGACGCGTGCGGCGTCGGCTTCGTCGTGGACATCCAGGGCCGCAAGTCGCACGAGGTCATCGAAAAGGGCCTGCGGATTCTGCTCAACCTGCTGCACCGCGGCGCCTGCGGGTCCGAGGCGAATACCGGCGACGGCGCCGGCGTGCTCGTGCAGATGCCCGACCGGTTCCTGCGCAAGGCGACCGCCGGCCTCGGGTTCACGCTGCCGCCGCCCGGCCAATACGGGGCCGGCCTGGTGTTTTTGCCGCACGGCCGGGCCGAACGCGACCAGCTCCGGGCGCTGATTGAGGGAACCGTTCGCGCGGAAGGGCACCAGGTTCTTGGATGGCGCCTCGTGCCGGGCGACGACTCCAGCCTGGGCGCGGCCGCGCGCGCCGCCAAACCGATCATCGAACAGCTGTTCGTCGCCGATCGCCGGCGCGCCGCCGGCGACGAAGACGGCCCGGCGCAGCAGCGGTTCGAACGGGCCCTCTACGTCATTCGCAAGCAGATCGAGCACGCCGCCGATCGCCTGGCCCTCGTCGATCCCCGCGCGTTCTACGTCGTCAGCCTCTCGGCCGCCACCCTGATCTACAAAGGCATGCTGACGGCGGATCAAATCGCTCCGGCGTTCCCCGATCTGACCGATCCGGACATGGAGTCGGCGCTCGCGCTCGTCCACCAGCGCTTCAGCACCAACACCTTCCCGTCGTGGCCGCTGGCGCACCCGTACCGGTACGTCGCGCACAACGGCGAGATCAACACGCTGCGCGGCAACATCAACTGGATGCGGGCGCGCGAAGGCCTGCTGCGATCCGATCTGCTCGGCGACGACCTGCGGAAGATTCTGCCGGTGATTCGCGAGGGCGGCAGCGACACCGCGACGTTCGACAACGTCCTCGAACTGCTCGTGATGTCGGGCCGTTCGCTGCCGCACGCCGTCCTGATGATGATTCCGGAGCCGTGGTCGGGCCACGAGACCATGCCGCCGGACGTGAAGGCGTTCTACGAGTTCCACTCGTCGTTGATGGAGCCGTGGGACGGCCCGGCGTCGATCGCCTTCACCGACGGCCGCGTCATCGGCGCGGTGCTCGATCGCAACGGCCTGCGGCCGTCGCGGTACTACGTGACCAAGGACGGCCTCGTCATCATGGCCTCCGAAGTCGGCGTCCTCGACATCCCGGCGGAAGAGATCCTGGTGAAGGAGCGCCTGCATCCCGGGCGCCTCTTCCTGGTGGACACCGTCCAGGGCCGGATCGTCTCGGACGAGGAGGTCAAGCGCGAGCTGGCGGCGGCGCAGCCGTACGGCCGGTGGCTCACCGATCATCTGGTCGACATCGAGGATCTCCCGGCGGCCCCGCACCTGCCGCCGTTCAGCCACGAGCGCATCGTGCAGCGGCAGCTGCTGTTCGGCTACACGCAGGAGGATCTCTCGATCCTGCTCGCGCCGATGGCCGCGAAGGGCGACGAGCCGATCGGGTCGATGGGCACCGACACGTCGCTCGCGGTGCTGTCGGACCGGCCGCGGCTGCTCTACGACTACTTCAAGCAGCTGTTCGCCCAGGTCACCAACCCGCCGCTCGACGCGATTCGCGAGGAGCTGGTGACGACGATGGGTTCGACGGTCGGGCCTGAGGGCAACCTGCTCGAGGCGCGACCCGAATCGTGCCGGCAGATCAAGATCACGTATCCGATCATCGACAACGATCAGCTGGCGAAACTTCGGTACGTGTACGAGCCCGCGTTCAAGTCGATCACGCTGCCGATGCTGTACGACGCGCGCAAGGGCGGCCGCGGCCTCGCCGCCGCCATGGAGCGGCTCAAGAAGAGCGCGAGCGACGCGGTCGAAGCGGGCTACACCATCGTCATCCTCTCGGACCGCGGCGCCGATCGTGATCAGGCGCCGATTCCCAGCCTGCTCGCCACCGCCGGCGTGCACCACCATCTCGTGCGGCAGGGCACGCGGACGCAGTGCGGCCTGGTGGTGGAGTCCGGGGACGCGCGCGAAGTGCATCACTGCGCGCTGCTGCTCGGCTACGGCGCCGGCGTGGTCAATCCCTACCTGGCGTTCGAAACGCTCGACGACATGATTCAGCAGCGGCGGCTGGTCGGTGTCACGCACGACGAGGCGGTGATCAACTACATCCACGCGCTGAACAAGGGCATCCTGAAGGTGATGTCCAAGATGGGCATCTCCACGCTGCAGAGCTATTGCGGCGCGCAGATCTTCGAAGCGGTCGGCCTCGACCGCGCGTTCATCGATCAGTACTTCACCTGGACGTCGTCGCGGATCGGCGGCATCGGCATCGACGTCATCTCGGACGAGGTCGAACGACGGCACGCCCGTGCGTTTCCGTCGCGCGACGGCGGATCGCCGGACCTCGACAACGGCGGCGAATATCAGTGGCGCCGCGACGGCGAGTACCACCTGTTCAACCCCGACACCGTCTTCAAGCTGCAGCACGCGACCCGGAGCGGCCAGTACGCCATCTTCAAGGAGTACAGCCGGCTCGTGGACGATCAGAACACCCGCCGGGCGACGCTGCGCGGCCTGCTCGAGTTCTCGTCCGACGGGCCATCCATCCCGATCGATGAAGTCGAGCCGATCGAGCGCATCATGACGCGCTTCGCCACCGGCGCGATGTCGTACGGCTCGATCAGCCAGGAGGCGCACGAGACGCTGGCGATCGCGATGAACCGGATCGGCGGCAAGTCGAACACCGGCGAAGGCGGCGAGGATCCGGCGCGCCAGGTGCGCGACGCCAACGGCGACTGGCGCCGGAGCGCGATCAAGCAGGTCGCGTCGGCGCGGTTCGGCGTCACCAGCGAATACCTGGTGAACGCGGACGATCTCCAGATCAAGATGGCGCAGGGCGCCAAGCCGGGCGAGGGTGGACAGCTGCCGGGCCATAAGGTGTATCCGTGGATTGCGAAGGTGCGATACGCGACGCCCGGCGTCGGCCTGATATCGCCGCCGCCGCACCACGACATCTACTCGATCGAGGATCTGGCGGAGCTGATCTACGACTTGAAGAACGCGAACCCGCGGGCGCGTGTGTCGGTGAAGCTCGTCGCGATCTCGGGCGTCGGCACCATTGCGGCGGGCGTGGCCAAGGCGCATGCCGACGTGATCCTGATCTCGGGGCACGACGGCGGCACCGGCGCGTCGCCGCTCACGAGCATCAAGCACGGCGGCGTGCCCTGGGAGCTCGGCCTCGCTGAAGCGCAGCAGGTGCTGCTGATGAACAAGCTGCGCGACCGCGTGATCCTGCAGGTCGATGGCCAGCTCAAGACCGGCCGCGACGTCATCGTCGCCGCGCTGATGGGGGCGGAGGAGTTCGGCTTCGCCACCGCACCGCTCGTGGTCTCGGGCTGCGTGATGATGCGGGTCTGCCATCTCAATACCTGCCCGGTCGGCATCGCCACGCAGGACCCTGCGCTGCGCGCGCAGTTCTCGGGCAAGCCGGAGTTCGTGATCAATTTCTTCCGCTTCATCGCCGAAGAAGTCCGCGAGTACATGGCGCAGCTCGGCTTCCGCACGATGGACGAGATGATCGGCTGCGTCGATCGGCTGAAAGTTCGCGGCGCGGTCGATCACTGGAAGGCCAGAGGCCTCGACTATTCGGCGATTCTGCACCAGCCGGCGGCGGCGCGGGGCAGCGCCCGCCGCCGTACGCGTCTGCAGGACCACGGTCTCGACCAGGCGCTCGACAACGAGCTGATTGCGTCGTGCGGTGACGCCCTGGACAACCGGCGGCGGGTGGAGCTCACCCGGACGATCCGCAACGCGCATCGCGCCGTGGGCACGATGCTGGGATACGAAGTGACGCGGCGGTGGGGCGGGGCCGGCTTGCCGGAGGACACGATCACGGTGCGATTCAGCGGATCCGCCGGGCAGAGCTTCGGCGCGTTCCTCCCGCGCGGCGTCACGCTCACGCTCGAAGGCGACGCCAACGACGGCGTCGCCAAGGGGCTCTCGGGCGGGACCATCGTCATCGCGCCGCCGGCGGGTTCACCGTTCGCGGCGGAAGACAACGTGATCACCGGCAACGTCGCGCTCTACGGCGCGACGGGCGGCAGCATGTTCATCCGCGGCGTCGCGGGCGAGCGGTTCGCGGTCAGGAACTCCGGCGCGACCGCGGTCGTCGAGGGCGTCGGCGACCACGGCTGCGAATACATGACCGGCGGCCGCGTCGTGGTCCTCGGCCGGACGGGACGCAACTTCGCCGCTGGCATGAGCGGTGGTATCGCCTACGTGCTGAACGAGAACCAGGAGTTCGAGTCGCACTGCAACCATGAGCTCGTGGATCTCGAGCCGCTCGACCTCGAGGACCTTTCGTTCGTCCAGGGTCTCATCGCGCGTCACGTGGAGCTGACCGGCAGCCGCCTCGGCGCCAGGCTGCTAGCGGAGTGGGCGTCGGCCGGATTGCAGTTCACCAAGGTCATGCCCCGCGACTACCGGCGCGCGCTGACGGCGAGCCAGGGGGTCGAGCTCCTGCCCGTGTTGAACAACCTCCAGGTGGCCAATGGGTAAGGTCACCGGATTCCTGGAAATCCAGCGTCAAAAACCGCCGTCACGCCCGATCGACGAGCGCGTGAGGGACTGGCGCGAGGTCCCGTTGCCCTACGAGGCGGCGGCGCTGAAGGATCAGACGGCGCGTTGCATGGATTGCGGCATCCCGTTCTGCCACCAGGGCTGCCCCCTGGGCAACCTGATTCCGGACTGGAACGATCTGGTCTATCGGGATCGGTGGCGCGCGGCGATCGATCGCCTGCACGCGACCAACAACTTTCCCGAGCTCACTGGACGGCTCTGCCCGGCGCCCTGCGAAGGCTCGTGCGTGCTCGGGATCAACAACTCGCCGGTGACGATCAAGTCCGCCGAGGCCGCGATCATCGCGCGCGCGTTCGACGAAGGCTGGGTCACCGCCCGGCTGCCGGTTTCACGCACCGGCAAACGCGTCGCGGTGGTGGGCTCGGGGCCCGCGGGTCTTGCCGCCGCAGACCAGTTGAACCGCGCCGGCCATGCGGTGACCGTGCTGGAACGCGCCGATCGCATCGGCGGCCTGCTGCGGTACGGCATTCCCGCGTTCAAGCTCGAGAAGCGCGTGCTCGATCGCCGGCTGGCGCTGATGCGGGATGAAGGCGTCGTGTTCAAGACCGGCTGCCACGTCGGCGTCACGATGGATCCGCGCGATCTCACCCGCGATTTCGACGCCGTCGTGCTGGCCGGCGGATCCACGATCCCGCGGGACCTGCGCGTCCCGGGACGGGAGCTGGCCGGCATCCACTTCGCCATGGAGTACCTGACGGCCCAGAACCGCGCCTGCGAGGGGGATGCGGTCGACGTGATCGACGCGCGCGACAAGCACGTGATCATCATCGGGGGCGGCGACACCGGCGCCGACTGCCTCGGCACCGCGCACCGCCAGGGCGCGCGCAGCGTGCGGCAGCTCGAATTGCTCCAGCGTCCGCCCGATACGCGCGGTCCGCAGAATCCCTGGCCGACCTGGCCTAATATCTTCCGCGTGTCATCTGCGCACGAAGAAGGCGGCGAGCGCCACTACGCGATGGCGACCGAGCGATTCTCCGGCACGGCCGACGGCCGCGTGGCGCGGCTGCACGCCGTGCACGTGGACTCCAAGGCGCCGGTCGAGCTCGACGCCGATCTGGTGCTGCTCGCAATGGGATTCGTCGGACCTGAGCGCAACGGGGTCATCGACGGTCTCGGGATCACCCTGAGCGAGCGCGGCACCGTGGTGCGCGACGCCAACTGGATGACCAACGTGCCCGGCGTCTTCGCGACCGGCGACATGCAGCGCGGCCAGTCGCTCATCGTCTGGGCGATTGCCGACGGCCGAAGCTGCGCGCGCGGAGTCGATGCCTATCTGATGGGCAGCTCAGCGCTGCCGGCTCCCGTCGCCTAGCGGATGACCACCTCGCTGTCCGGCGTGGAAACCGGGCGCGAGGCGCTGCGCGCCGCGGCGGTGCGCGGCGCCGGTGGACGCGGCGAGCTCCAGCGATTCTCGGCCTGCGTCGACGACCTCCTCCGGCGGCTGTTCGACGAAGCGCCGGCCTCCAGCGTCCCCAACCTCGTCGTCGCGCTCGGCGGATACGGACGACAGCAGCTGTGCCTGCATTCGGACGTGGATGTTCTGCTCCTGTTCGACGGCAGAATCGGACCAGCCGAAGAGGCGCGGGTGCGCGCGATCCTGCACCCGCTCTGGGATCTGCGGTTTTCGGTCGGTCATCAGATTCGGCAGATGGACGACTTTGCCGAGCTCGAAATCGACAACCCGGAGTTCCTGCTGGCGCTGCTCGATGCGCGTGCGGTTGCGGGGGAGGCGACGCTGCTCGACCGCATCGCGGCCCGCGTCCGTACGCCGGCCGCGCACGCGCGCATCCTCGACGCGCTGGCGAGACTGATCGACGAGCGGCATGCGCGGTTCAACGACACGTTCTACCAGCTCGAGCCGGACATCAAGGACGCGCCCGGCGCGACGCGCGACCTCTGGGCGGCGCGGACGATCGCCGCGCTCACCGATCCGGCGCTGATCGACCGCGGCCAGGCCGATCGCGGCAGGCTCGACGAGGCCGAGGAATTCCACCTGAGAATCCGATCGCTCCTGCACGCCGAGCACAAACGCAACAACAACACGCTGAACCACGAGATTCAGGAACTGGTCGCCCGCGTGATGGGCTACGCCGGAGAGCCGCGGCGGCAGGTGGAGCACTTGATGGGCGACTACTTCCGCCATGCGCGGGTGGTCAGCCGCTCGCTGGGGTGGGTCCGGCAGAACGCGCCCGTGCCGGTGGCGGACAATCTCGTGCGGGCGCGGGACGGCATTCGATTCGTCGATCCCGTCTACGCCGACGCGCATCCGGAGAGCTGGCTGGGCTTGTTTCAGTCCGCGATCGAAACAGGGGCACCGGTTGCGGATGAAGCGCTGGCCTGGATTCAGCAGCGGGTCGAGCGTCACGCGCCCGAGGCGTTCTTCCCCGGGCCGTCGTACGGCGCGGCGCTGCTCGCGTTCCTGCGGCCGCGATCCGGACTCTACGCCCGGCTCTCCGAGATGCACGACTGCGGGCTCCTCGGACGGATGTTTCCCGAGTTCCAGGCGATCTTCTGCCGGGTGGTTCGCGACTTCCACCACAAGTACACGGTCGACGAGCACACGCTGCTGACGATCAGGAATCTCGAGCGGCTGGCGGCCCGGGCGGTCCGGAGCCGCGAGCGCTTTGGCGCGCTGCTGGCGGATCTGGCGCAGCCGGAGTTGCTGGTGCTGTCGCTGCTCTTTCACGACGTGGGCAAATGGCGGGATGACGACCACGCCGAGGAGAGCGTGCGCATGTCGCTCGACGCGATGCGCCGCGTGAGGCTTCCCGCGGAATCGGTGGCCCTCGTCGAGTTTCTCATCCGGCACCACACCAAGATGTCGCTGATCGCGTTCCGGCGCGACACCGAGGATCCCGAGATCGTCCGCCAGCTGGCTGATCTGGTCGGCATCGAAGAACGGCTGAAGATGCTCGCGCTGCTCACCCTGGTCGACGTCGAAGCCGTGAACCCGGAGACGCTGACCGTCTGGCGCGAGGAGCTGCTCTGGCGGCTGTACGTGGACACCTACAACCACTTGACGCTGGAGTACGCCGACGAGCGCATCGAGCAGCAGGAGTCGGGCCTCGACGCGCTCGTCACCGGGCGGCCCGACGACATGACCGGCGCGGAGATCCGGCACTTCGTCGAAGGGCTGCCCCGTCGTTATCTCCAGCTCTTCCCACACGACGCGATCTATCAGCACGTTCGCCTGTCACGCGACATCCGGCCCGACGACCTTCATGCGGATCTTCAGCCGCACGGTTCGCTCTGGGAGCTGACCGTGGTCACGCTCGACAAGCCGTTCCTGTTCTCGAATATCTGCGGGGCGCTGTCGTCCTTCGGCATGGACATCGCGCGCGGCCACGCGATGACGAATCCGAACGGCCTCGTCCTCGACGTCTTTCAGTTCACCGACCAGGACCGCTTCCTCGAGCTCAACGCGACGGGGAAGGATCAGTTCCTGACCGTCCTCGGGACGGTGATCGCCGGCGCCAGCGACGTCACCGAGCGCCTGCGCGCCCGCGAGCAGAGCGTGCTGCACCGCCGCCGCGCCGGCGTCACGCCGGTGCCGCCGGTCATTCACACCGACAACCAGTCGTCGCGCCGCTACACCATTCTCGACATCGTGGCGAACAACGCGCAGGGCCTGCTGCACCGCGTCAGCCAGGTCATCTCGCGGCACGGCTGCGATGTCGGCCTCGTGCTGATCTCGACGGAAGGTCAGCGGGCGATCGACGTATTCCACATTACCAAGGACGGCGCCAAGCTGACCGACACGGTCATCGCCGGGCTGACCGCCGATGTACACCGGATGCTGGAGGGATGAATGAAGCTGATCAAGGCCATCGTACGGCCCAACAAGGTGGACGACGTGAAGGAGGCGCTGGGGGTCGTCGGCCTGCCCGGCATGACCGTCACTGAGGTCCGCGGTCACGGCAAACAGAAAGGCCACACCGCGATTTACCGCGGCAAGGAGTACGACGTCAGCCTGCTGCCGAAGATGGAAATCGAGGTGGTCGTGCCCGACAACCTCGTCGACGACGCCGTCGCCGCGATCATCCAGGCGGCGCGGACGGGGGAGATTGGCGACGGACGCGTCTTCGTCATCCCCGTCGAGCAGAGCTATCGCATTCGTACCGGCGAACGGAGCGATCTGTGAACGCGGCCGACAACGCGTTCATGCTCGTGTCCTCGGCGCTGGTCCTGATGATGACCGGGCCGGGGTTGGCGCTCTTCTACGGCGGGCTCGTCCGGCAGAAGAACACGCTCGCGATCATGATGCAGAGCTTCGCGCTGATGGCGCTCATCACCGTGCTGTGGGCCCTCGTCGGCTACAGCCTGTGCTTCGCGGAAGGGACGCCCGTCATCGGCGGGTTCGGCCATGTGATGCTCCGGGGCGTCGGCCTCGAGCCCAACGCCGACTATGGCGGCACGATTCCGCACCAGACCTTCATGATCTACCAGCTGATGTTCGCGATCATCACACCGGCGCTGATCACCGGCGCGACCGCTGAACGGATGACGTTCCGCGGCACGGTGATGTTCATGACGCTGTGGTTCCTGTGCGTGTACGCGCCGCTCGCGCACATGGTGTGGGGCAAGGGCGGCCTGCTGAACGCGTCGCTCGGCGGACGGTTCCCCACGCTCGACTTCGCCGGCGGCACCGTCGTCCACATCACGTCAGGCGTCTCGGCGCTCGTGTGCGCGCTCTACCTGGGCAAGCGCACCGGCTATCCGAAAGAACCGATGCCGCCGCACAGCCTGGTGCTGAGCTTCATCGGCGCCTGTCTGCTCTGGGTCGGCTGGTTCGGCTTCAACGCGGGAAGCGCGCTCGCCGCGAACGGCCTCGCCACGAGCGCGTTCATCGCCACGCATTTTGCCGCGGCGGCGGCGACGCTCGGCTGGCTGGTGGCCGAGTGGGCGACGCGCGGCCGGCCGAGCGCGCTCGGCGCCATCTCCGGCGCCGTCGCCGGGCTCGTCGCGATTACGCCGGCGTCGGGCTTCGTGACGCCGATGCCCGCGCTCGCGATCGGCTTCACCGCCGGCATCGGTTGCTTTCTGATGGTGACCTACGTCAAGGGCATCGTCGGCTACGACGATGCGCTGGACGCATTCGGCGTGCACGGCGCGGGAGGCACGTTGGGCGCGGTGCTGACCGGCGTGTTCGCGACACGCGCCATCAATCCGATCTTTCGAGACCCGCAAGGCCGGCCGCTGCCGGTCGGCCTCTTGGATGGCAACGCAATCCAGCTGGGCTACCAGCTCGTGGGAATTGCGATGGCGTGGGCCTTCGCGCTCGTCGGCACCCTCGTCCTGCTGAAGATCACCGACCTCGTCGTCGGCGTGCGCGCGAGCGAGGCGCAGGAAATCGAGGGCCTCGACCTCACCGAGCACGGCGAAGAAGCGTACAACCTGGAGATGTAGCCGTACAGAAAAAGCCCGCGAACGCCTTTCGGCATTCGCGGGCCTTCACGAATTCTTAATTCCGAATTCTTAATTCCAAATTCTAGTACCGGTAGTGATCGGGTTTGTACGGTCCCTCCACCGGTACACCGATGTAGTCCGCCTGATCCTTCGACAGCTTCGTCAGCCTGACGCCGAGATGATCGAGGTGCAGCCGCGCCACCTGCTCGTCGAGGTGCTTGGGCAGCATGTAGACCTTCTTTTCATACTTGCCGGTGTTGGCGTGCAGCTCCATCTGCGCCATCACCTGATTGGTGAACGACGCCGACATCACGAAGCTCGGGTGGCCGGTGGCGCAGCCGAGATTCAGCAGCCGCCCTTCGGCCAGGATCATCACGCTGTGGCCGTCGGGGAACCGGAACTCGTCGTACTGCGGCTTGATGTTGATCCGCTCGACGCCTTTGTATTTCTTGAGACCGGCCATGTCGATCTCGTTGTCGAAGTGGCCGATGTTGCCGATGATCGCCTTGTCTTTCATCCGCGCCATGTGCTCGACGGTGATGATGTTGTGGTTGCCGGTCGCGGTGATGAAGATGTCCGCGTCCTTGAGCACGTCGTCGATCGTCGCCACCTGGTAGCCTTCCATCGCCGCCTGCAGCGCGCAGATCGGATCGATCTCGGTGACGATGACGCGCGCGCCCTGGCCGCGCAGCGCCTGGGCGCAGCCCTTGCCGACTTCACCGAAGCCGAACACCACGGCGACCTTGCCGCCCAGCATGACGTCGGTCGCGCGGGCGAGACCGTCCGGCAGCGAGTGGCGGCAGCCGTAGATGTTGTCGAACTTGCTCTTGGTGACCGAGTCGTTGACGTTGATCGCGGGGAAGAGCAGCGACCCGGCTTCCATCATCTGGTAGAGGCGGTGCACGCCGGTCGTCGTTTCCTCGGAGACGCCGCGGATCGACGAGGCGATCCGCGTATAGCGCCCCTTGTCCTTCGCGATCGACTTGTTGATCGTGTCGAGGATGACGCCCCACTCCTCGGGATCCTTGTCGGCGTTGAACGCCGGAACCTTCCCGGCCTTCTCGTACTCGGCGCCCTTGTGCACCAGCAGCGTCGCGTCGCCGCCGTCGTCGACGATCAGCGTGGGGCCGCTGCCGTCAGGCCATTCGAGCGCCTGCTCCGTGCACCACCAGTATTCCTCGAGGGTCTCGCCCTTCCACGCGAACACCGGCGTGCCCTTCGGGTTCTCGGCCGTGCCGCCCCACTCGGGCCGACCGACCGCGACCGCCGCGGCCGCGTGATCCTGGGTCGAGAAGATGTTGCACGAGACCCACCGCACGTCGGCGCCGAGCTCGACCAGCGTTTCGATCAGCACCGCGGTCTGGATCGTCATGTGGAGGCTGCCCATGATCCGGGCGCCGGCCAGCGGCTTCTTCGCGCCGTGCTGCTTGCGCAGCGCCATCAGTCCGGGCATTTCCTGCTCGGCGAGGCGCATTTCCTTGCGGCCGAATTCGGCCTCGGCGAGGCTGCGGACCTTGAACGGTTCGCGTCCGGCCGCCCTGGCGGCCTCGTACGGGTGCATCTTCGCGGTTGCTGTGGCCATCATCTTCTCCTGCCTGTTGCGACGAATAATCCCGGACCCTTTGCGCGCGGGTCCGGAGGAATGGCGACGATCCTGACTTCTTCGAATCCTGATTCCTGAAACATGCGGCGCACCTGCTCGTCGCTGAACCCGAGCCACGCGTGCCCCATCTGGTGTCGATAGCTCTCACGATCGTGCGGCAGCATGTCGACGACGACCGCGCGCCCCTGCGGTTTGAGGACGCGCGCCACCTCGCCGAGCGCACGCTCCGGCTCGGAGACGTGGTGCAGCACCAGCATCAGGGTCGCGGCGTCGAGCCGCCCGCCGTCGATCGGCAGCGCCTCGAGCTCGCCGCGGCGGAGGTCGACGTTGTCGAAGCCGCTCAAGCGCTTCTTTGCCGCCTGCAGCATCGCGGCGGAGGCGTCCACCGCGATCACCCGCTCGACGAACGGCGACAGCGCCGCGCTCACCTGTCCGGTCCCGCAGCCCAGATCGCCGACCTTCCACGCGGGGTCGGCAAACGCCGCCAGCGCGCTCAGGTGAAAACGATCGCCGAACAGCTCGTCGCGCACGCGGTCCCAGTGCCCGGCCGACGACGAGAAGAATTCCTGAGAGTTGGTGCGGCGCTCGGTCAGCAGCGCCTGCAGGCGGCGCTGGTCCTGTCCCGCCGCGGTGGAGGAGCCGACCTGCTCTCGGACGAGCAGCCACAGCCGGCGCGCCGGCGCGTCGAGCTCGTCCCGGGTCATCGTGTAGACGTTGCTGGTCCCCTCCGCGCGGGCGGCGACCCAGCCGCTGTCGGCGAGTGCCTTCAAGTGCCGGCTCACCGTGGACTGGGGAAGCTGCACGATTCCGCACAGCTCGGAGACCGTCAGCTCGTGGCGATCCAGCAGCAGCAGAATCCGGCTGCGGGTCGTGTCCGCGAGCGAGGCGAGATGATCCAGAATTGCCGGCGCCGACGCTTTCATCCGTATAACCGGATATAAGGATACTACGGGACCGCGGAGCTGGTCAAGCTGGTCAAGGGTGACGCTCCAACCGGTGTGCCGTCCACAGGTATCGGCTGGGGTCGTCGATTCGAACAGGAGGCGTTGAGGAGGCGTCGTCCTCGCTCAGCGCGCGGGGCGATTGGTGCAGATCTGAATTTGCAGCGCGTTCGGCTGCGACGCGCAGTAGGTGGCGATCTCGTGCTGGACTTCGGCGCGCGCGGCGCGCTGGTCGTGGGCGCGGGCCATGCTGCGGCCGAGCGCCAGCAGATCGACGCTCATCATCGGCATGGATCCGAACGCGGTCGACGGCCCCATCGGCGGGATGTGCCACAGAATCGGCGGCAACTGCCACGGTGGCTTCTCGAAGATCTCGTGCAACGGATGGATGGCCTTGATCTCGATCTTGAAGGTGGGTTGAGGTTCGGTGACGTCGAGCCGCAGCGGTTTGTGGGCCAGCACCGCGCGCATCCGGTCGAGCGACTGATCGGCGGCGGGCGTCTGTGCGCGCGGCGCCGCGCCGACGAGCCCGATCACCAGGGCGACCGCCGCGGCTCTCATCGCACCGGCGTGTCGCAGATCTGAATGCCGGCGCCGTTGTTCGGCTGCGACGTGCAGTATTGCGAGACCGCGGCGCGAACTTCGTCCCTCGCCGAGTTTTCCGCACGCGTTCGGTCGGCCTTCGAAATGGCGTTGCCGGCCTTGCCGGCGAGATACTTGCCGACCAGGTTCTCGATCAGGATCGTCAGCAGTTCGGATTGGCTGAACGCGCCGTACTGCTGCCGCGTCGGGTTGTCGACCGACGGGAACATGACGCGGTTCTGCTCGGCCATGTAGATGCCGCCCGCCGGCACCGGACCCGCCTTGAAGTTGAGCGTGGCGAGCAATTCTTCGATCTTCTGCCGCTCGCGGATCTGAATCCGGAACATCGGCCGCTCGTCCATCGTGCTCAGCGACAGCGTGGGCGTCGTCTGAAGCGCCTGCCGGATTTTCGCGAGCGAAACGGGAAGGGGCGCGCCGGAGTCCTGCTCTGCCAGGTCCGAAGACCGGTTGTCCTGTCGCCCGTCCGGTGCGGGTGACGCAGGACTCTGCTGTGCCGACGCGGGCAGGGCGATCAGGGTCGCCGTAAACAGCAGAAGCGCAAGGCGCATAACGATTTGGACGCCGCGGACGAGCCCGCAGCCTGTCCACAGGGTAACGTACTCCTTTCTGCACGACTTGCGCCATGACCCACCGTTCGAATCCGGACAGGTGCGGACCGGCCCCACGAGGCGTAGAATGCCTCGAAGGGTAGGCAGCATGCACCAGGTCCCTCGCGCCGATCAGATCGAGCTTGCCGATGCGATTGCGGAAGGCGCCCGGCGCCGTCCCAACCAGGCGTTCGGCGAATACTTCTCGACCAAAGGCGGATCGTGCGCGCTGGGAGCCGCCTACGAGGGGGCGTACGCACTGCCGCAGGACGCCGGCTCGATCCGGCCGCGTCTCGATCGCCTCTTCGACTGCCTCGAGAACGTGCGCCGCCGCTGCCCCGAGGGCTGCAACAAACGGCTGCCGCTCAACGCGATCATCCTTCATCTCAACGACGATCATCACTGGACGCGAGAGATGATCGTCAGCTGGCTGCGGAAGTAACTGCCGGAACTCCCCGACGTCGTCGTCTATGTCGAGGCGCTGACGCGCCATGTCGTCGGCCGCCCTCTCCAGCGCTTGATCCTTCACAGTCCGTTCGTGCTGCGCACGGTCGATCCACCGATCGACGTGCTTCGCGGCCAGACGATCGGCGCCGTGCGCCGGATCGGCAAGCGGATCGTCATCGCCTTCGACGGTCCTTCCTCTCCCGCCCTTCCTGCCGATCCAGCCCCTCCCGCCCTTTTTCTGGTCATCCATCTGATGATCGCGGGCCGGCTGCGCTGGCGCGAGCCGGGCAAGAAGAGCGGCATGGGACCGAAGCTGCAGCTCGCCTCCTTCGTGTTCGAGCACGGCACGCTGTTCTTCACCGAGGCGAGCTCGCAGAAGCGGGCATCGCTCCAGCTGGTCCGAGGCGAGGCGGCGCTCGACGCGGTCGACCCGGGCGGCCTCGAACCGCTCGAGGCGACGCGCGAGCAGTTTTACGAGGCGCTCACCTGCGAAAGCCACACGCTGAAGCGATCCCTGACCGACCCGCACCTGTTCAGCGGGATCGGCAACGCCTACTCCGACGAGATCCTGCATGCCGCCCGGCTCTCGCCGCTCAAGCTGTCGCGATCGCTGACCGACGACGAATTCGGACGACTGTATGACGCGACGCGCGAGACGCTGACCCGGTGGACGGATCGGCTCCGCGCACAGGCCGGCGCGGGCTTCCCCGAGAAAGTGACCGCGTTTCACGACGAGATGGCGGTCCACGGCCGCTTCAGGAAGCCGTGTCCGGTGTGCGGCAAGCCGGTGCAGCGGATCGTGTACGCCGCCAACGAGTGCAACTACTGCGCGGGGTGCCAGACCGGCGGCCGGCTGCTCGCCGACCGTTCGCTGTCGCGGCTGCTCAAAGACGATTGGCCGCGCTCGATCGACGATCTCTGACCTTCGCCTTGCCAATATCTATCAATACATGTAGATTTATAGATGTGAAGCAGGCCTCGGCTCTCTACCGGCTGCTCGGCGACGAAGCCCGGCTGCGGCTGCTGCGTGTCCTGGCGCGGGAACGGCTCAACGTCACCGAGCTGACCGGCGTGCTCGGGCTCGCGCAATCGGGGGTGTCGCGCCATCTCGGGCTGCTCAAGGATGCCGGGTTGGTCGCCGAAGAGCGCGACGGCGGCTTCAGTTACTACCGCGCGACCGCGTTCACCGGCGCCGACGCCCCCTTGAGCGCCATCCTTCACGCCCAGTTCGAGGCGGCCGCGGCCGATCCCGCCGTGCGCGCCGACGAAGCGCGGCTGCAGGAGGTCCTGCGCCTGCGCAAGGAGAATTTCGACACGCACGCCGGACCCGATACGCGCGACGCGCGTCAGCTCGTGCCCGGGCGCAGCTGGGCGGCCTGGTCGCGCGCGCTCGGGCTCCTCATGCCGGCGATGAAAGTCGCCGATCTCGGCTGCGGTGAAGGCTATCTGACGATCGAGGCGGCGCGCTGGGCCTCGCGGGTCGTCGCGGTCGATCGCTCCGAGGCGGTGCTGACCCGCGCCAGAGCGCTGGCCCGCCGCCGCCGCGTGACCAACGTGATTTGGAAGAAGGGCGAGCTCGAAAAGCTGCCGATGAAGGACGCCTCGGTGGACGTCGCGATGCTGTCGCAGGCGCTGCACCACGCCCACGACGCCGGCCGCGCGGTGGCCGAAGCGGCGCGGGTGACGGCGCCGGGCGGCCGCGTGCTCCTGCTCGACCTGCGATCGCACGATGAAGAATGGGTGCGCGCGAAGCTGGGCGACCGGCGCCTGGGGTTCGCCGACGAGGAGCTGCGGCGGATGCTCACGGCGGCGGGACTGGCCGACGTCAAGGTCGGCGTCGGCGCGCGCAAGGCCGGCGATCCGTTCACCGTGCTGGTGGCGGCGGGACAAAAACCACATGCAACCACGAAAACCCGGCGACACGAAAAACACGCTTGATCGGCTCCTCCGCGAACGGATTCTCGTCCTCGACGGCGCGATGGGGACGATGGTCCAGCGGCATCAGCTGACCGAAGCCGATTTCCGCGGTGAGCGCTTCCGCGATCACCCGAAGGATCTGCGCGGCAACAACGACGTGCTGGTGCTGACCCGCCCCGACGTGATCGCCGGCATCCACCGGCAGTACCTCGAGGCCGGCGCGGACATCATCGAGACCAACACCTTCAGCGGCACCGCGATCGCCCAGGCCGACTACGCGCTCGAACCGCTGGTCTACGAGCTGAACCTCGAGGGCGCGAAGCTGGCGCGCGCGGCGTGCGACGCGTTCAACGCCACGGATCCCTCGCGGCCGCGCTTCGTCGCGGGCTCGATGGGGCCGACCAACCGGATCCTGTCGATCTCGCCCGACGTCAACAACCCCGCGTTCCGCAACATGACGTTCGACGCGCTGCGTGACGCCTTCAAGGAGCAGGCGCGCGGCCTGATCGACGGCGGCTCCGATCTGCTCCTGGTCGAGACCATCGTCGATACCCTGAACGCGAAGGCCGCGATTGTCGCGATCGACGAGCTTTACGACGAACGGCGAACGCCGAACGACGAACGGCTTCCGCTGATGATTTCGGTCACCATCACCGACCGCAGCGGCCGCACCCTGTCGGGCCAGACGATCGACGCGTTCTGGGTGTCGATCAAGCACGCCAGGCCGTTCAGCGTCGGCATCAACTGCGCGCTCGGGGCCAAGGACATGCGGCCCTACATGGCGGAGCTGGCGCGCATCGCCGACTGCTACGTCAGCTGCTATCCGAATGCCGGTCTGCCCAACGCGTTCGGCGCCTACGACGAGCAAGCCTCCGAAACCGGCGGCTACCTGCGTGAATTCGCCACCAGCGGCTTCGTCAACATCGTCGGCGGCTGCTGCGGCACCACGCCGGATCACATCAAGGCGATTGCGGACGGAGTCGCGGGCCTGCCGCCACGAGCCCTCAGCCCTCAGCCCTCAGCCCTCCATCTGACCGAGTTCTCGGGTTTGGAGACCTTGACGATCAGGCCCGAGTCGAATTTCCAGATGATCGGCGAGCGCACCAACGTCACCGGCTCGCTGAAGTTCGCGCGCCTGATCAAAGCGGCCGACTACGCGACCGCGACCGAAGTCGCGCTGGAGCAGGTGCGCGGCGGCGCCAACCTGCTCGACGTCAACATGGACGAGGGCATGCTCGACTCCGAGCAGGCGATGACCCACTTCCTGAACTACATCGGCACCGAGCCGGACATCGCGCGCGTGCCGTTCATGATCGACAGTTCGAAGTGGTCGGTGATCCTGGCCGGCCTGAAATGCGTCCAGGGGAAGGCGGTCGTCAATTCGATCAGCCTGAAGGAAGGCGAAGCCGACTTCCTCGCCAAGGCCGCCATCATCCGCCGGTTCGGCGCCGGCGTCGTGGTCATGGCGTTCGACGAGCAGGGGCAGGCCGACACCATCGAGCGGAAGGTCGGGATTTGTCAGCGCGCCTACCGGCTGCTGACCGAACGCGCCGGCATCGATCCGTCCGACATCATCTTCGACCCGAACATTCTCGCGATCGCGACCGGTCTCGAGGAGCACAACGCCTACGCCATCAATTTCATCGAGGCGACGCGGATCATCAAGGCGACCTGCCCCGGCGCGAAAATCAGCGGCGGCGTCAGCAACCTGTCGTTCTCGTTCCGCGGCAACGACGTCGTCCGCGAGGCGATTCACTCGGCGTTCCTCTACCACGCGATCAAGGCGGGCATGGACATGGGGATCGTCAACGCCGGCCAGCTCGTGGTCTACCAGGACATCCCCAAGGACCTGCTCGACCACGTCGAGGACATCATCTTCAACCGCCGTCCCGATGCCACCGAGCGGATGGTCGAATTCGCGGCGACCGTCAAGGGCGGCGCGACCAAACGCGAGCACGACCTGACCTGGCGCGAGGCCGCGGTCGAGGCGCGGTTGTCCCATGCGCTGGTCCACGGCGTGGTCGATTTCATCGAAACCGACGTCGAGGAGGCGCGGCAGAAATACGCGAGGCCGCTCGAGATCATCGAAGGGCCGCTGATGGACGGCATGAAGGTCGTCGGTGACCTGTTCGGCGCCGGCAAGATGTTCCTGCCGCAAGTGGTGAAGAGCGCGCGCGCGATGAAGCGCGCGGTCGCGTACCTCGAGCCGTTCATGGCCGCCGAGCGCGAAGCGCGCATGGCGGCGGGCGGCGCGGCGGAGACCTCGTCGAAAGGCAAGATCGTCCTGGCGACGGTGAAGGGCGACGTCCACGACATCGGCAAGAACATCGTCGGCGTGGTGCTCGGCTGCAACAGCTACGAGGTGATCGATCTCGGCGTGATGGTGCCCTGCGCCAAGATCCTGCAGACCGCACTCGACGAGAAAGCCGATCTGATCGGGCTCAGCGGCCTGATCACGCCGTCGCTGGACGAGATGGTCTTCGTCGCCAAGGAGATGGCGCGCCAGGACCTGCATCTGCCGCTCCTCATCGGCGGTGCGACCACCAGCCGGCAGCACACCGCCGTCAAGATCGCACCCGAGTACAAGGAGAGCACCGTGCACGTGCTCGACGCGTCGCGGGTCGTCGACGTCGTCGCGAGCCTGATGAGCGAGGACCGGCGGGCGGCATTCGCCGAGACCAATCGGGGTCTGCAGGAGACGCTGCGATTCCAGCACAGCCAGCGCAAAGAGCGGCCGCTGCTGCCGTACGAAGCCGCTCTGTCCAACCGGTTGAAGATCGACTGGGCGGCCGAGCGCGTGCCGGAACCGCCCTTCGTGGGGCGGCGGCTCATCGAGGTGCCGCTCGAGCAGCTGGTGCCGTACATCGACTGGACGTTCTTCTTCGCGGCCTGGGAACTGAAAGGGCGCTTCCCGGCGATTCTCGACCACCCCGAGTATGGCAAGGCGGCGCGCGATCTCTACGACAGCGCCCAGGTCCTGCTCGCCCGGATCGTGCGCGACAAACTGCTGACCGCCAGCGGTGTCTACGGCTTCTGGCCCGCGGTGAGCGAAGACGACGACATCGTGGTGTATCGCGATCGCGAACACCGCGGCGAACTGACGCGCTTCAACCTGCTGCGGCAGCAGGAGGCGATCGCCGACGGCAAGGCCAACCTGTCGCTCGCCGACTTCATCGCGCCCCGCTCCGCGCTGCCCGCGGGGGGGACCGACTACATCGGCGCCTTCGCGGTGACCGCCGGCATCGGCGCGGAAGTGCTGGCGCAGCAGTTCGAGCGGGAGCTCGACGACTTCAGCGCGATCCTCGTGAAGGCGCTGGCCGATCGTTTCGCGGAAGCCTTCGCCGCCTACCTGCATCAGCAGTCGCGCCAGGCGTGGGGCATCGACGAAGCCCGCAGCGTGGAGGACGTGCACCACGAGACGCACCGCGGGATACGTCCGGCATTCGGCTACCCGGCGTGCCCCGACCATAGCGAGAAATTCAAGCTGTTCGATCTGCTCGGGGCGCCGGAAGCCGGCATCGCCTTGACCGAGAGCGCCGCGATGACGCCGGCCGCCAGCGTCAGCGGGCTGTACTTCGCCCATCCGCAGGCGCGCTATTTCACCGTCGGACGCCTGGGCGAGGATCAGATTGCCGGATACGCCAAACGTAAAGGCGAGTCGATCGATCGCGTGGAGCGTTGGCTGACGCCGAACCTGGCGTACGAACCCGCGCGCTGCTGAGGCTGGCGGCGGCCGCCGCCGGTCGTCACACGTTGTCCTCGATCGGCACGATCTTACCCGCCAACCGTACGCCCGGACGCCCTTATACTTTGGGGACCTGCCATGACGAGGCTGCTGGGCGCCGTGACCGCTGCGTGCTTGTCCACCATGGGCCTGTTCGCACAGTCCGCCCAGGTGCGGCCCGCGGCGTCCGTGGCAGACGCCCCGGCCTCGACGCAGACGGTGAAGCAGTACTGCGCCGGGTGTCACAACGACAAGGGTAAGGCGGGCGGCCTCTCGCTCGCCGACTTCGACCTCGCGACCGCGACCGAGCATCCAGACACCGCCGAAAAGATCATTCGCAAGCTGCGCGTCGGCCTGATGCCGCCGCCCGGGACCAGGCGCCCCGACGACGCGGTGCTGCAGGATCTGCGCCGCGCGCTCGAGACGCGGATGGACCGCCGCGCCGCCGCGAAACCCAATCCGGGCTGGCGTCCGTTCCAACGCCTCACGCGGGCGGAATACGCCGCCGCCGTCAAGGATCTGCTCGACGTCGAGGTCGACGTGACCGCCTATCTTCCGCCGGACACGATGAACCAGGGCTTCGACAACATCGCCGACGCGCAGAGCTTTTCGCCGGCGTTGCCGCAGGGTTACTTGCGAGCCGCGGGCCAGATCAGCCGGCTCGCGGTCGGCGATCGCCGCGCCGCGCCGACTACCGCGACGCACCGCGTGCTGGCGACGGAAAACCAGATGCGCTACGTCGAAGGCACACCGTTCGGATCGCGCGGCGGCACGGCCTTCGTGCACACGTTCCCGGCCGACGGTCTCTACCGGTTCGACGCCACCCTGGTCCGCACGGTCAGCGGCGAGCTGTTCGGCAACACCGCCGTGCACCTGGCCGGGAAGAACGAGCGCCTCGAGATTGCGGTCAACGGCGAGCGCGTGGCCGTGCTCGAAGTGGACAAGGCGATGAACGACACCGGCGAAAAGGGGCTGACGCTCTCGACGCCGCCGATCGCCATCAAGGCGGGGCCGCAGCGGATTGCCGCCGCGTTCGTGCCCCGCTCGGTCGGGCCGGTGGACGACTTGCTGGTGCCGATCGATCAGACGCTCATCGACACGCGCATCGGCACCGGCTACGGCGTCACGATGGCGCCGCACCTGCAGGAGGTTGCCGTGGCAGGGCCGATGACGGTCACGGGCATTTCCGAGACGCCGAGCCGCCGGAAGATCTTCACCTGTCGTCCGGCCGCGCCGCGCCAGGAGCGTTCCTGCGCCACCGACATTCTGCGCCGGCTCGCGACGCAGGCCTATCGCGGCCCGGTGCGCGACGACCTCAACGACCTCTTGAACTTCTACGCGCAGGCGCGCGCCGACGGCGGCGACTTCGACGAAGGCATTCGGTTCGGCGTGCAGGGGATTCTCGCGAACCCGCGCTTCCTGTTTCGGCTCGAGCAGGAGCCGCCGACCGCCAACGAGTCGTATCGCGTCACCGACGTGGATCTCGCCTCGCGCCTCTCGTTCTTCCTGTGGGGCACGTTGCCGGACGAGGCGCTGCTGAGAGCCGCGAGTGACGGGACGCTCGCGAATCCTGCGGTGTGGGACAAACAGGTCGCCCGCATGCTCGCCGATCGCCGGTCGCGCTCGCTCTCGACGCGGTTTGCGGCGCAGTGGCTGCGGCTCCAGGACGTGGACAAGGTTCGGCCGGACGGCCTGCTGTTCACCAACTGGGACAACTCGCTGTCCGAGGCGTTCGTCCGCGAGACCGAGCTGTTCTTCGACAGCATCGTCCGCGAGAATCGCAGCGTGCTCGATCTGATCACGGCGGACTACTCGTTCGTCAACGAGCGGTTGGCGCGCCATTACGGCCTGCCCAACGTCACCGGACCCGAGTTCCGCCGCGTTTCGCTGCCGGAGCCGCGCGGCGGCCTGTTGACGCAGGGCAGCATTCTGCTGCTCACGTCGGTCGCCGATCGCACCTCGCCGGTGCAGCGGGGCAAGTGGGTGCTGCAGGTGCTGCTCGGGGCGCCGCCGCCGCCGCCGCCGCCGGACGTGCCGGCGTTCGAGGACACCAAGGCGTCCGCGGACGGCCGCTTCCTCTCGGTCCGCGAGCGTATGGAGCAGCATCGGTCGAATCCCGCGTGCCTGTCGTGCCACCGGGTCATCGATCCGATCGGCCTCGCGCTCGAGAACTTCGACGTCGTCGGTCGCTACCGCATCAAGGACAACGGCGTCCCGGTCGACTCGACCGGACAGCTCTACGACGGTACGCAGATGGAAGGCGCGGCGGGTCTGCGGCGCGCGCTGCTGACGCACCGGGACGCGTTCCTGATGAACTTCGCCGAGAATCTCATGACCTACGCGCTCGGCCGCCGGGTCGAAGCGGACGACATGCCGGCGCTGCGCGCCATCGTGCGCGAGGCGGCCAGCCAGCACGATCGGATCGGCGCGTTCATCGCCGGCGTGACGCGAAGCCGCGCCTTCCAGATGAGCCGCCGTGCACCCGTCGAGACGACCGCGGTCCAAGCGAGGCACTAAATGATCACCAAACGCCATCTCTCGCGCCGGACGGTTCTGAAGAGCATGGGCGCCACCGTCGCGCTGCCGTTCCTCGACGCGATGGTGCCCGCCGCGACGCCGCTGGTCGACACCGCGGCGAAGGGAAAGATCCGGTTCGTCGCCGTGGAGATGGTGCACGGCGCCGCCGGCAGCTCCGCGTTCGGGGCGGAGCGGAACTTGTGGAGCCCCGCGGCCGCGGGCACCGGCTTCGACCTTTCGCCGACGTCGCTGGCGCCGCTCGAGTCGATGCGCGACTACGTCACGATCGTCAGCAACACGGACGTGCGGATGGCGGAGGCGTTCACCACGCCGGAGATCGGCGGCGATCATTTCCGGGCGAGTTCCGTGTTCCTCACCCAGGCCCATCCCAAACAGACCATGGGGTCGGACCTCTACGTGGGCACGTCGTTCGATCAGATCTACGCGGCGCAATCCGGCCAGGACACCGCCATTCCCTCGATGCAGCTCTGCATCGAGGCGGTCGATCATTCAGGCGGCTGCGAATACAACTACTCGTGCGCCTACACCGACGCGATCAGCTGGGCCTCGCCAAAAGAGCCGCTCCCGATGCTGCGCGATCCGCGGGCGGTGTTCGACGCGCTGTTCGGCGTCGGCGCGACGCCTGAGGATCGCGCGCGCCGGCGCCGCGAGGACAAGAGCGTGCTCGACACGATCCTGGCGTCCGTCGATCGGCTGAAGCGGCAGGTCGGCGCGGCCGACCGCGCGCGGCTCGCCGACTACCTGGACGATGTCCGGGAGATCGAACGGCGCATCCAGAACGTCGAGGCGCACAACCGCAGCGGCGAGGCCCGCGAGCTGCCGACCGCGCCGGTGGGCGTGCCGGACTCGTACGACGAGCACGTCAAGCTGATGTTCGACCTGCAGGCGCTCGCGCTCGCGGCGGACATCACACGCGTCTTCGCGTTCAAGCTCTCGCGCGATGTCTCGGGCCGTGTGTTTCCGCAGACCGGCGTGACCACGGGGTTCCACAACGCGTCGCATCATGCCGAGCGGCCCGATCGCATTCTCGACTTCGCCAAGATCAACAAATACCATGTGAGCCTCCTGCCGCCGTTCCTCGAACGGCTGAAGCGGATGCCCGACGGCGAAGGCAGCGTGCTGGACAACACGCTGATCGCGTACGGGTCGCCGATGGGCAACCCGAACGTCCACAACCACAAGCGCTGCCCGCTGTTCCTCGCGGGTAAGGCCGGTGGCCAGCTCAAAGGCGGCCTCCACATCACGGCGCCCGACGGGACGCCGATGGCCAACGTCTTCGTCTCGATGGCGCGCATGCTCGGCATGGCCAACGTCGCGTCGTTCGGCGACAGCACGGGCGGGCTGGATCTCAACAAGGTCGGGTAGGGCAGGTAGGGCAGGTAGGGCAGGTAGGGCGGCTGGGGCAGGTAGGTTGATCATGCGAAAAACCTCGATCGTGATCGGCGGCCTCGTGTTGAGTCTGACCGTTGGCGCGCGTGCCGCCGGGCCGTCGGTTGCCGACGCGGCGATGCGTGGCGAGCGCGCGGACGTGCTCGCGCTGATCAAGCAGGGAGCGGACGTCAACGCGCCGCAGGGCGACGGCGTGACGGCGCTGCATTGGGCCGCGCGGCAGGGTGACGCCACCTTGGTCGCCGCGCTCGTCGCCGCAGGCGCGAAAGTCCAGGTGGCCACAGGGTTCGGCGCCTACACGCCGCTGCATCTCGCAGCCGAGCGGGGATCGGCCCCGATCGTCAAGGCGCTGCTGAGCGCCGGCTCAGTGGTCGATGCCAAGACGAGCACCGGCGCGACGCCGCTGATGTTCGCCGCGGCGTCCGGCGACACCGGCGCCGTCGCCGCGCTGCTCGACGGCGGCGCGAACGCCAACGCGGCGGAAGACGACCGCCTGCAGACACCGCTGATGTTCGCCGCCGCGAGCGATCGCCTCGACGCCGTCCGCATGCTGATCGCGCGCGGCGCGGATCCGAACGCCGCGACCAGGCTGACCGATCTGAGCGCGCTGAGCCGAAACGGCGACAACCCGGACGGCCGGAACCTGGCGTCGCCGCCGAAGCCGGGCGCTCGTGCGCCGAAAGTCCTGATCCCCGGCGTCGAGCGCCAACAGATGTTCAACGAGCAGGTGGCGTGGCAGGGCGGCATGACGCCGCTGCTCTTTGCCGCCCGCCAGGGATACGCCGACATCGTCAGGGCACTGCTCGACGCCGGCGTGGCCGTGAATCAGCGCAAGGGGGGCGACCAGGTGTCGGCGCTGCTCGTCGCCACCGTGAACGGCCACTTCGATCTCGCAGGCCTGCTGCTCGACCGCGGCGCGGACCCGAATCTGGCGGGTGAGAACGGCGTGGCGCCGCTCTACGCGGCGATCAACCTGACATGGGCGCCTCGAGCCGGCTATCCCCAGCCGCGCGCCCAGGTGAACCAGAACCTGGGATATCTGGATTTCATGAAACGCCTGCTCGATGCCGGGGCCGATCCCAATCAGCGCGTCAACAAGAAGGTCTGGTATACGAATTTCAACTTCGACCAGTCGGGCGTCGACGAAGCCGGCGCCACGCCGTTCTGGCGCGCCGCCTACGGCGCCGACGTCGATGCGATGAAGCTGCTCGTCTCCTACGGCGCCGATCCGTCGATTCCGACGATGAAGCCCGTGCAGCGTCCGGAGACCGGGGACGCGGGGCGCCGCGAGTCGCGCGACGTTTCCGGCCTGCCGCCGATTCCGACCGGCGGGGCCGGCGTGCCGCCGCTCCTTGCAGCCTCCGGCGTCGGCTACGGCGAAGGGTTCGCCGGCAACTCCCATCGTCACGCTCCCGGCGGCATGCTGGCCGCGGTCCGGTTCCTGGTGGAGCAGATGGGGGCGGACGTCAACGCGCGCGATCACGAGGGAAATACGGCGCTGCACCACGCCGCGTCGCGCGGCGATCTCGACATGATCAAGTACCTCGTCTCGAAGGGCGCCGACGTGAAGGCCGTGAGCCGCGAGGGCCGGACGACGGTGGACATGGCCAACGGCCCGGTGCAGCGCGTGCAGCCGTGGCCGGACACCGTGCAGTATCTCGAGAGCCTCGGCGCGAAGAACAATCACAAATGCGTGTCGTGCTGATCCGTTTTCTGTAATCCGCCTGCGATTTCTGTAAGCCGATCGGCTCTGCTGTTTTCTCAGCCCATCCGCAGTCACTGCCCGTTCTGACGTGTCGCGCTCAAGATGAGCTCGCGCGGCAGAGCACTTGCCCCTTCCCTGCACATCACTGCCATGAAAATTTCAACTGCCTTGGGCCTGGTGTGCCTCTCATTCCTGTCGTCCGCGGTATCAGCGACCGCGGCCACGATTCAAGTCCCGGCCGGCGGGAATCTCCAGCAGGCGATCAACAGCGCGTCCCCCGGGGACACGATTGCGCTTCAAGGCGGCGCCACCTTCACGGGCAGCTTCACGCTTCCGGTCAAAGGCGGTGATGCGGTCATCACGATCCGGACGGCCGGAGACGCGGGGTTGCCTGCCGACGGGGAGCGCGTGTCGCCCGCGCACGCCGGCGCATTGGCGATCATCCGCGCCAACGGCTCGGTGCCGGCGATCCGCACCGCGGCGGGAGCTCACCACTGGCGTCTGCTCCTTCTGGAGATTCAAGGCGTCGGCGGCGGGGACCTGATCACCCTCGGCGACGGCTCCAGCGCCCAGAGCGCGCTCTCGCAGATTCCCCACCACCTGACCGTCGATCGTCTCTACATCCACGGCGATGCCGCCAAGGGACAGAAACGAGGCATCGCGCTCAACAGCGCCTCGACGACCGTGACCGGTTCCTACATTTCGGACATCAAGCTGGTCGGCCAGGACTCGCAGGCGATCTGCGGATGGAACGGTCCCGGCCCCTTCACGATCACCAATAACTACCTCGAAGCGGCCGGCGAGAACCTGATGTTCGGGGGCAGCGATCCCGCCGTCCCCGATCTGGTGCCGGCCGACATCACCGTCGCCGGAAATTACGTCTCGAAGAAGGTCGGCTGGCGGACCGAGAAGTGGAGCGCGAAGAATCTGATCGAGCTGAAGAACGCGCGGCGGGTCACCATCGCGAACAATCTCTTCGAGAACAACTGGGAGGGCGGGCAGCCCGGCTTCGCGATCGTCTTCACGGTGCGGAACCAGGACGGCAAATGCCCCTGGTGCCAGGTCGATCACGTGACGTTCGAACGCAACATCGTGCGGCACAGCGCCGCGGGCATCAAGATCCTCGGGTGGGACAACAACCATCCCAGCCAGCAGACCCAGGCGATCGCGGTTCGCAACAATCTGTTCTACGACATCGACAGCGTGGCGTGGGGCGGCAACGGCTACTTTCTCGGGCTGACCGACGGCGCGCGCGACATCACCGTCGACCACAACACGATCATTCAGGGGAAGGCGTCGGGCGTGGTGCAGATCGACGGCCCGCCCGTCCTCGGATTTGTGTTCACGAACAACCTCGCCAAGTCCGGCAACTACGGCATCGCCGGAACCGGACACGGTTCAGGCAACAGTGCGATCGCGGCCTTTCTGCCGGGCGCGACGATCGCGCGCAACGTGATAGCGGGTGCGGCCGCCGCAAACTATCCCGGCGGCAACAGCTTTCCTTCGACCGGTCAATTCGAAACACAGTTCGTGTCTTTTGCCGGCGGTGACTACCGGTTGATCGCAGGCAGCCCGTGGCGAGGCGCCGCGACCGATGGACAGGATCTTGGTGCGCCGATGGGAGCCGTCCAGTAGTCTCCGAGTCGCACTTACCCAGCGCAGTCATTTCGTTCCCGCAATTCCCGTTACGAAAATCGCCGATCGACGGCACTCCGCGGACATCTGCGAGCCGAACGATCAGAACTGTATGTTCCGTTAAGGGACTTCGGTGCGACGCTGTGGTCGAAATCAGCTGAACATGTGTTGTTGTGAAACAAATCCTTGTTGAGGGCCGAATTCATTGCTGGTTTTTTCTGTTAACAGGATGTTTTGTAAGACGGATGTGCTGTAAGGAGACATCACCGACAACTTACTAAGTTGTGATTGGGAGCGGCGGCGACGCTAACGCGATGACGGACAACTTGTTAGCGCCGAGTGTTGATGAACGCAAGAGCTGGTCATCAATTTGCTCTTTTAGGGCACGCCATGAAGTTCAACTCGACTGCTCCGCCAAGACGTAAGGCTGTCTGGGGTCCCAAACGAGTCATCGCCGCCGCGGCGATGGTCGTGCTCGGGCTGTCGTCGGATGCGATGGCTGCCGGGCGGCATCCTGGGCGGCAGGGCCGCAAGGCCGTTGCCGGAAAGCCCAACTCGAATGCCAAGGCTTACAGGCTCGACAAAGAACTGACGTTCCGCGCCGCGCGTAGCCGCGCGACCAGCAAGACGAAGGTGATCGTCGAGTTGCAGCCCGGCGCCACGCTGCCGGTGAAGTATCAGGGATACGCCAAGCGACGTGGACAGCTGGGAATCATCCGCGGCGTGGCGGTCGAACTGCCCGACAAGCTGCTGAACGAGCTGGCGCAGAACCCGTCGGTGTTCCGCCTTCACTACGATCGCCCGGCAACCAAGTTCAACTACCGCACCTCGCTGACGGTCGGCACCAAGGTCGTGCGCGACACGCTCGGCCTCACCGGTGCGGGAGTCGGCGTCGCGGTCATCGACTCGGGCGTCACCGCCTGGCACGACGACCTGACGAACAACACCAGCACCGTCTATCCATACGGCAATCAGCGGGTCAGCAAGTTCGTCGACTTCGTCAACGGCCTGACTGCGCCCTATGACGACGACGGCCACGGCACGCATGTCGCCGGCATCATCGCCGGGAACGGCTACGACTCGAACGGCGAGAAAGCGGGCGCCGCGCCCGACGCCAGCTTGATCGTCCTCAAGGTGCTCGACGGCCAGGGCAACGGCACGGTGAGCAACATCATCGCCGCCCTCGATTGGGTGCTCGCGAACCACACGGCCTACAACATCCGCGTCGTCAACATGTCGGTCGGCGCGGCCATTCACGAATCCGCCTGGACCGACCCGCTCACCCTTGCCGCCAAGCGCGTCGTCGACGCCGGCGTGGTGGTGGTCGGCGCGGCCGGCAATTTCGGCAAGAATTCCGCGGGCCTGCCGCAGTACGGCGGCATCAGCGCGCCCGGCAACGCGCCGTGGGTCCTGACCGTCGGCGGATCGAGCACGCAGGGTACTGCGAAGCGCACCGACGACATCATCGGCAGCTACAGCTCGCGTGGTCCGTCATATCTCGACTGGAACGCCAAGCCGGACCTCGTCGCGCCGGGCACCGGATCGGTCTCGCTCGCGTCGGTCGGCAGCAACTTCTACATCAATCGCGCGCTCGCACTGCTGCCCGGCTCGATTCCGACCGGTTCGATGCCGTATCTGAGCCTGACCGGCACCAGCATGGCGGCTCCTGTCGTCGCCGGCACGGTCGCGTTGATGCTGCAGGCGAATCCGAGTCTCACCCCGAACGCGGTGAAGGCCATCCTGCAGTACACCGCGCAGCAGTATCCCGGCTACAACGGCCTGACGCAGGGCGCGGGCTTCCTCAACGCGGTGGGCGCCGTGCGGCTCGCGCGCTTCTACGCGACCGCGACGCCTGGCGCGACGGTTCCGGTGCAGAAGATGTGGAGCAAGCACATCATCTGGGGCAATCACCGCCTGGGCAAGGGCACGCTCGATGTCCACGCGAACGCGTTCAACGTTGGCACGAACTGGGGCGTCGCCAAGACCGATGACGGCGACAACATCGTCTGGGGCACGGCGGGAAAG
>JADMIO011200132.1_pt1 | contig 50774 bp, 36 predicted proteins | sample 8958161 | NCBI WGS metagenome assembly JADMIO01 (sample SAMN16585339, study PRJNA669376) | soil metagenome | isolation source: Crop rotation soil | place: USA: Cullars Rotation, Alabama | collected 2011 | reverse complement strand
GCCGCGACTTCAAGTCACGTGAATTCCAAGCTTCGGATCCCACTGTGCTGGAAAGAGTATGACAAGAACTGATTTTATAGAATTTCTTCGGGAATTTAAAACTGATTTAGAGCAGAATAAATCGGAATGGGAGAACCAAACTCTGGAAGATTTTCTGGAAGCAATGATTGCATATACGGCAGACGTCCAAGGATATTATAACAATATGAAAATGAATATAAACGCTGACGAACCAACCTGGGAAAATTTTATGACTATTTTGCAGGGTGCCTCTGTATACGAATAACAAAGATTGATGTCATGTTATTAACCTTCGCCGATAAAGTCCTAGCCTTCAATCGCCAACTAATATTCACCGACCCGTTGCCAGCCGGTATTCGGATGATGAACCCTTTTCGGGAAGAGGAACAGGTGGAAGCCACGATGACGGCTTTTTACAAGAAATTCTATAATGACAATAATAAACGTCACCTCATTCTCGGTATCAATCCGGGGCGTTTTGGGGGCGGCGTGACGGGCATTCCGTTTACGGACACCAAGCGATTGACACAGGAATGTGGTATTCCCTACACCGGTCGCTCCACGCATGAGCCTTCGTCGGTTTTTGTCTATGATGTAGTCAATGCGTATGGTGGCCCAACTAATTTTTATGCCGATTTTTTTATTAATTCTATTTGTCCATTGGGTTTTACAAAGGTGGCGTCAGATGGTAAAGAAGTAAATTATAATTATTATGACAATAAAGCATTATTGACAGCAGTATATGATTTTATGGTCGCCAGTCTGCATAAAATTATAGAGTTTGGCGTGCATCGTGATGTGTGTTTTAGTCTTGGTTTGCGTAATGCTGGCTATATTGAAAAAATAAATGCGGAGTATAAATTGTTCAAGAAAATAGTCCCGCTGGAACATCCGCGTTTCGTGATGCAATACCAGTTAAAACGCAAGCAGGAATATATAGATAAATATTTGCTCGAATTGACGCAAACATCGTGAACACTCTCCCACCCTCTCCGCTGAACCTGATAGCCGACCACCCAGGCCAGAGCGCAGGCATTACGCTCTATATCAAGCGCGACGACTTACTTCATTCGACGGTACAAGGCAGTAAATGGCGCAAATTGGAACCCGTCATTCAATTGATTCAAAATCAAGAATATCAAGGCATCCTGACTTACGGCGGGCCATTTTCCAATCATCTGCAAGCCGTCGCCGCTGCTGGCCAAACGTATGGTTTTCCCACGGTGGGCGTGGTGCGTGGTCTTTCCGCTGATTTCTCCAATCCGACGCTGGCCTTTGCGCAATCCGCTGGCATGCAACTCATTCTAGTAACCAAACAAGAGTATGATTTGGGAGAAAGCAGTTCGCGTATACAAGAAATTACCGCTCAATTTCCCCACTATTTTTCCTTACTGGAAGGTGGAGCTACGTCTTTGGCGGTAGATAATTGCCGCCGCATTGCCGAAGAAATTCAGCAGCAATTGTCGATAGAGCAGCAAAAATCATTGATCGTGTGTGTGCCAGCGGGCACGGGTTGCACGGCGGCGGGTGTAGTGGCGGGATTGGGCGACACAGGAGAAACATGGATATTTCCGGCGGTGGACTATGACGTAGATGAAAAAGTTATTGAAAATTTTTTGCCTGAGTATCAATTTATGACCAAGCCTAATTTTCGCTTTATCCGCGATTATACTTTTGGTGGTTTTGCGGTGAATCGTCCAGAATTGATAGAATTTGTGCGTAATTTTCGTCTGCAAACGGGCATTTTACTCGATCCGATTTATACCTGCAAAATGCTGTTTGGCATCTTTGATTTGCTGGCGAGAGGGGCTTTTGCGCCGGGTAGCACGGTGGTGGCCTTGCACACGGGCGGACTGCAAGGTTGGGACGGGTTTCGGCAAAGATTTGGTATAGAAGTTTAGTGGTAGTTGGTTTACAGCGTTGTTGGCTCCAAAAATACACCCACACGTCGGTAGCGCGACTACCATACATTCCCATTGCCTACATTTAGGCCGACATTTTCCATGCTTGTCTTTCCACTTGCTAACCTTTGCTATGCGCCACTTTTTTGTCCTTTCGCTATTCGTCCTCAGCCTTTTTGCCTGTAAAAACGATTCTAAGTCCGCGCCGGATGCGGCTGCCGCTGCCAATCTGCCGCCGCTGGATTCTCTGTTGAAACAATACCAGGAGGAACGGTTGCCATTTTATCCATTGGAAGCCACTACGGCGGGCGACCCACGTTATAACGACTTGTTGCCCAATACTATATCGCAGGCCTACCGCTCCTCGCTGCGTGCTTTTTACACTAAATACAAGCAACAATTAGAGCAGTACGAACCCGGCAATCTGTCGGAAAAAGACCTGATGAGTTACAACATTCTCAAATGGGAATGCGACATCAACCTCAGCGATCTGGAATACCACAAGGAGTTGATGCCAATTACGCAGTTTGATTGTCTGCCGCTGACGATGGGCCAATATGCGGGTGGCACGAGCGCGCAACCGTTCAAAACGGTCAAGGATTATGACAACTGGCTCAGTCGGATGGATAGTTTTGTAGTATGGTGCGACACAGCGATTGCCAACATGCGCCGGGGCATGGCGACTGGTTATGTGCTGCCTAAGGCCTTGACAGTCAAGATCATACCACAGATGGCGGCCTTCGATCACGGCTCGGTGGATAAGCACTTGTTTTACAGTCCCATCCATCAACTGCCGAAGAATTTTCCGCTGGAAGAGCGCGGACGCATTACGCGGGCTTATGCGCACATGGTGGCCGACCAGATCATTCCGGTGTACAAGCGGATGCACGATTTTTTCCAAAATGAGTACCTGCCCGCCAGCCGCGACAGCGTCGGAATTTCCAATATTCCGCAGGGCCGGGAATTTTATGCGCAGCAAATCAAACTGCATACGACCACGACCATGACCGCCGACGAAATATTTGCGCTCGGCGAAAGTGAGGTCAACCGGCTATCGCAGGAAATGGAAAAAGTGAAGCAACAGGTTGGTTATCAGGGAGATTTGAAAAGTTTTTTCAATTATGTGCGCGAGAAAAAAGAGTTGATGCCCTACACGTCGCCAGCGCAGGTCATCAAGCATTTCAACGCCATTCACGATACGATGAAGCCCAATCTGGATCGCCTGTTTGATCTGACGCCCAAAACGCCCTTCGAGGTGCGGCGCACGGAGGCTTTTCGGGAAGCGACGGCCAGCGCGGAATATATTCAGGGTTCGCTGGATGGCACGCGGCCCGGCATTTTTTACGTGCCTGTCCCGAATCCGCGTCGTTATAACATTTTTGCTGACGAAGATTTGTTCCTGCACGAAGCCATACCCGGCCACCATTACCAGATTTCTATTCAGCAGGAAAACACCAAATTGCCCGATTTCCGTCGCACGCTGTGGTATGGCGCCTACGGCGAAGGCTGGGCCTTGTACTGCGAATCGCTGGGCAAAGAATTGGGACTGTACAAAGACCAATATCAGTATTTCGGGATGTTGAGTGCGGAGATGCACCGCGCCATTCGTCTGGTAGTGGATAGTGGTATGCACACCAAAGGCTGGACGCGTGAACAGGCGATTCAATACTCGCTCGACCATGAAGCGGAGCCGGAAGAAAGCATCGTGGCCGAAATCGAACGTTATATTTCATGGCCTGGGCAAGCCTTGGGCTATAAAGTTGGACAATTGAAAATCAGGGAGTTACGTACCAAAGCGGAGCAAATGCTGGGCGACAAATTCGATATTCGCCAGTTTCACAATCAAGTGTTGCAAGAAGGATGTTTGCCGTTGATTTTGTTACAATCCAAACTGGACCACTGGATGGTGAAGCAGAAATAACGGCAAGAGGCAAATAGGCAATTTGCAATAAGCAAAAAATACCGAACATCAGTCCTACGTCTTTTCTCAACAATTCCTCTCAACAACCTCAACATTCCTAATAATATGCACCACACCGAATTTATGCAACAAGCCATCGCCCTAGCCCAAAAAGGCATGGATATGAACGAAGGCGGACCATTTGGAGCCATCGTCGTAAAAGACGGGCAGGTCGTTGGCGTCGGGAATAATAGGGTAACTTCTACGCAAGACCCCACCGCGCACGCCGAGGTGGTCGCCATCCGCGATGCTTGTAAGCGATTGAACACTTTTGAGTTGACCGATTGCGTCATTTATACCTCCTGCGAACCCTGCCCGATGTGTCTGGGAGCGATTTACTGGGCGCGGCCCAAAGCGATTTATTTCGGCTGTACCAAAGAGGACGCGGCGTACATTGAATTTGACGACCAATTCATTTATGAGGAATTAGAAACGCCCAAAGAGCACCGGAAAATCCCGATGATTCAACTCTCGCGCCCAGAAGCATTGCGCGTATTCGAGGCTTGGAAAAACAAAGTAGATAAGGTGGAATATTAGGTAGAAGTGATGAGTTATAAGTTATGATTTATATTGGCAGCATCATATTGAAACAAATACTACCATGAGAAAATCCATTTTACTAATTGCATTGACCTTAGTAGCCCTAAGTTGCAAACAGACCGCCGCTACCAGATTTACCGCTAATGCTACTGGCGTCAATACGCTGCACACGCCTGATTGGGCCAAGAATGCGGTGATTTATGAGGCCAATATTCGCCAGTATTCCAAGGAGGGCACGTTCAATGCGTTCAGCCAGGCCTTGCCGCGCATCAAGGATTTGGGTGTGGATATTATCTGGTTGATGCCCATTTATCCGATCAGCGATACGAACCGGAAATGTCACGACGAGGCGAAATCAAAATGTTATGGCTCGTACTACGCGGTCACGGACTATGAAGCAGTGAACCCGGAATTTGGCAGCATGGCCGATCTCGATCATCTGGTCAGCATTGCGCATTCGCTGGGCATGAAAGTTATCTTGGATTTTGTGCCAAACCACACCGGCTGGAATTCCAAGTGGATGCGTGAACACCCGGACTGGTACAAAAAAGGTCCCGATGGCAAGATCACCGACCCGGTGGGTCCCGATGGAAAAAAATACGGCTGGTCGGATGTGGCGCAACTGGATTTCACCAACCCGCAGATGCGCGAAGCGTGGATGAAGGCGCACGAGTTTTGGCTAAAAAATACGGCGATAGACGGCTTCCGCGAAGATGTGGCGGGCGAAGTACCCACTTCTTTCTGGCTCGAACTGCGGCCTCGGCTGGACAAAATTCGTCCGGTATTCATGCTGTCGGAAAATGAAGACAAAGCCAAAGAGCATTTTGACGCCGCTTTTGAAATGAATTACGGCTGGACGTTACACAGCACCATTAAGAACGTGGCCAAGGGCAAAAAACCTGCTACGGCGGTATATGAGTGGACGGAAGAATTTAAAAAACGCTACGGAACACGTGGTTATCAGATGAATTTCACGCAAAACCACGACGAAAATTCCTGGAATGGCACGGAACAAGAGAGTTTCGGTGATGGTGCCGATTGCTTCACCGCGCTCTGCTTTATGATTGAAGGAATGGGTCTGATTTATAGCGGCCAGGAAGTCAGTCAGAATAGACGACTGTTATTTTTCAATAAAGATGAAATAGGCTGGACCGGCAAGTCGCGCGCGCCATTTTTCAAAACGCTGACCACTTTAAAGCATAATAATCATGCGCTTTGGAATGGTCAGAAAGGCGGCGTTTTGCAAAAAATCACCACGTCTGATGATGCGAAAGTTTACGCTTTCACGCGCGAAAAAGACGGCGATAAAGTGCTGTGTATGTTCAACTTATCCAATCAGCCCGCTGGATTTACCTGGGAAAGCACTGCTACCGATGGCAAATGGCGGGACGTTTTTTCTTCCGATCAAAATTTTGTCACGTTGAAAAAAGGGGAACGCAAGACGTTGAAGCCTTATGAATATGTGATTTACTCGTCTAAATAGAAGTATGAACTATAAAGTATGAACGATGAACACGTGCGTTTATAGTTCATCGTTCATACCTTGTACTTCATCGTTCAATATTACGCTTATGACGGCTACATTATTAAATCACCGAGACATTACGCTGCCAGACTTGGCCTTGCATTATGGCCCTATTGAACTGCAACGCCCCTTGACCAAAGCGGAATTTGTGGCTTTGACGGAGCGTTATCCGGATCTGGGCATGGAGCGTGAAAAAGACGGTACTACTACTATTATGTCCCCCGTAAAAAAAGGTTCTGGCCGACGTGAATTCAATCTGAATGGGTTGTTTTTCATGTGGCATTATAATTCCCAATTAGGAGAATTTTTTAGTCCATCTACTGGTTTTGATTTACCAGACGGTACTACTAAATCGCCCGACATTGCCTGGATTTCCAGTGAACGCTCTTCTCCCGGAGAAGAAGAAGAATTTGTCAAAACTGTCCCTGATTTCATTGTGGAAGTACGTTCCAGCACCGATCGCTTGAAAAAACTAAAAACCAAAATGCTGAAAAGTTGGATGGCCAATGGCGTTCGGCTGGCCTGGCTGCTCGACCCTTACGAAGAGAAAGCATACATCTATCGCACTGGAAATACTGAACCAGAAGTAATAGAAGGTTTTGCCGGAAAAAAACTGAGCGGCGAAGACCTGCTGCCGGGTTTTGAATTGCCTTTGGAAATGATGCTACGCAAAAACTAAGTATGAACTATTACGAACTCATAGTTTATACTTCATAGTTCATACTTAGTTCTCACGCTGTTTCAAACTGCAACTTAGCCAAACTACTATACGCCCCATCCTCCCGATTAGAAAGTTCTTCGTGCGTGCCTTGCTCCACAATGTGGCCGCCTTCCAGCACATAAATCTGATCTACTTCGCGGATGGTAGCCAGTCGGTGCGCGATGATGATACTGGTGCGATTTTCCATCAATTTATTCAACGCATCCTGCACTACTTTTTCCGATTCGGCATCCAAAGAAGAGGTGGCTTCGTCGAGCAATAAAATGGCCGGATTACGCAGAATAGCGCGGGCAATCGCAATGCGCTGACGTTGGCCGCCGGAGAGTTTGATGCCGCGTTCACCGACCACTGTTTCCAGCGCATCGGGAAAAGTGCGGATGAAATCCCAGGCATTGGCCTGGCGGGCGGCTTCGATGATTTCTTCGTCCGTCGCGTTGGGTTTGCCGTACAAAATATTCTCGCGAATCGTACCGCCAAACAAGATAACTTCCTGAGGCACAATGGCAAAGTTCTGACGATACGCTTCCAGTTCGTAGCCGTAAATCTCCCGGCCATCAATCATAATCTTTCCGGCGTTGGGAAAATGGAATTGCAGCAACAACTGCATAATCGTAGATTTTCCCGCGCCGCTCTGCCCGACGATGGCCACTTTTTTCCCGGCCCCAATTTCCAGACTCACGCCTTTCAACACTTCTACATCGGCGCGGGTGGGATAGGAAAATTCTACATTTTGAAAGGAAATATTACCCTTAAAACGGCCCGCTGCCACGTTGCCGCGCGTGCGTTCTTCGGTTTCGGTCGGCGATTTCAGGATTTCACGCAGGCGTTCAGTAGCACCTACTGCACCGACTAATTCCGTATAAAAATTACCCAAACTCGCAATGGAACCGCCAATAATCGCCGTATAAGTCACAAAGGAAATAAGATCGCCCGCCGTGATTTGTTTGGTTTGCACCATATACATCCCGTAACCAATCACAAAAAACAACGCTCCAAACAGCATCGTAATGATGAACACCGCGAACACCGCCCGCCCCTGTGCATAGCGCAGCGAAACATTCACCACCGTGCCATTAGAACGGCTATATCGTTGACTTTCAAATAATTCGTTGGTAAAAGCCTTGACGGCGTGGATGGATTGCAGCGTTTCATCCAGAATGGTGTTGGTTTCGGCCAGTTTGGTTTGACGTTCTTTGGAGAGTTTGCGCACCCAACGCCCGAAAAACATAGCACCCACCACGATAATGGGAAAAGTGAGCAGCATCACGCCCGCCAACTGTTTGGACATAAAAAGCAACACGCCAATACCGCCAATCAAAATAATGATCTGACGCAGGAATTCGGCCAGTACAAAATAGAAAGTGTTGTAGAGTTTTTCTACATCGTTGGTCAGGCGGCTAACCAGTTCGCCCACGCGGCTTTTTTCAAAGAAAACCATCGGCAACGCGATAATGCGCTGATACAAAGCCACCCGAATGTCCGCCGTGCCACGCTCGCTTACCTGCGCGAACATCATCACCCGCAGGTAGGAAACGATGCCTTGAAATACTAAAATACCAGCCAGCCAGCCGCCCACATTTTTCAGGTCAATATTCTGGACATTGCCCTGCGCGATGTCGAGCATTTGGCCGATGATTTTGGGAAAAACCAAAAAAACCGAACTGCCCAGGAACAACAGCACTAAACCAAAAATAAATTTCCAGCGATAGGGCCGGAAGTATTCAAAGATTTTCAGGGCTTCACGCAGGCTTTCGCGCGATATTTTGGGGCGGGGTGTATCTTTTTCTTCCATGACGCAAAGTTCGGCAGCAAAACCAAAAATCTACTTAAAAGTTGGAGCGACGAGATGCCAAAATAGATCTGCCGCACGTTTATAATTCTGATAACGAAACAGTGTCATAAATACTTTAAAGGGTTGCAGATAGAGATGTGGCACACTTTAAAAGTATGCCATTTCTATGTGGCCTCTACCTCAACTCACGCGCGTTCCATTTTCTACTGGTCGCTCCGGTTGCAACAACACGATTCCCGCGCCCGTTTGATCGAGACCTAACACCAGCACTTCGGAGAAAAAATTGGCGATTTGTTTGACCGGAAAATTAACCACGGCAATGACTTGACGCCCAATTAAATCGGCGGGCGAATAGAGTTTCGTGATCTGCGCACTGCTTCGGCGTTCGCCTATGTCCGAGCCAAAATCAATGCGCAACTGCCAGGCGGGATGGCGGGCATTAGGAAAATCGTTGACTTCGAGAATGGTGCCAACGCGCATTTCGACCCGTTGAAAATCATTGAAAGTAATTGTCTCCATAAAGGCTAAAATATTTTTGATTGATAAAGAACAGGTTACGTACTTTTCAGCGTCAAAATAACAAGAGAGCGGCGGAATGCCAGAGATTTTGTCCGATGGCCCAAGTTTTTTGTTTTTTTTGCAAAAACTTGAATATCAATGCCGATTATTGCCGCTCTTTTCAAAGTTCTTCCGCTTAATTGAGGTACCGCATTTCATTTGCTTGTTGTCCTTTGCAATTTTGCCTTTTACATTTTTCATCCGCCTTTTCAAAACGATAAAACCAGGAAATGACTTCAAGATCGCTTGTACTGATTTTATTTGCCGTCTGGTGCGCCCTTTGCTGGCGTTGGTATGTCTGCCGCATCAAGGAAAGTTGCGGCCCGGTTGCTGCTGCCACCACCGAACCCATCGTAGCGACCTCGCCTATTGAACCGGAACAGGATTCTACGCTGGCCGAAATGCAAGCCGCCCGACGTGCCGCCGAACAACCTGTGATGAGCAGTTCGCGCAGCAATCCAAACGCTACCAAACTAAAAGCCATTGATCCAAATGACATCAATTCAGTGCAAATGGAAGAAGTGGAAGACCGCGTAGTAATCCATTTTCCCTACAATTCTGTGCGGCGCGAAGATGGAGACGCTATTGATGCCTATCTGTCGCGATTGGCGACTTATCTCATCGCTTCGGGCTCCAAACTTTACGTCACAGGTCACACGGATTTTGTGAGTGATTCTAAAAATAACCGCCGTTTGGGCTTAGGTCGCGCGCAGGCCATTCGCACCATTTTGATTAAAAAAGGCGTCAATAAAAATCAGATTACGATCAAATCTTTCGGTGAAAGCAAACCCATTGGCAGCAACGACACGCCGCAGGGTCGCTACATGAATCGTCGGGCAGAATTGCGTGTAACGGATTGATTTTAATGAGTATTTGAAGATTTGAGTATCTGATGTTATTCTAATCAAATACTCAAATCCTCACATCCTCAAAAATTCACCTTGCTCGCTCCTACTACCATATCAACCTACTACCTGAAACATCTCCGCTTATGTTCCAACAAAACGTAACCCTTGGCCCCGGCACGGGCACTTTTACCAGCCACACGTTTGAAATTCTGATCATGCTGCTGGGCGCATTCCTGCTCGGTCTATGGCTGGGCTGGGCACTTTGGAGCCGCTATAAACAAATGGCCGACCAACTGCGCATGGAAAACATGAGTAACCTGGCTGCTGCCGAAGCCTTGCGTACCGAATTGGCTACTGCCAAAAATCGCATCGTCGTGTTGGAGACCGATACCACCAACTTTAATGCACAAGTGGTTAGCCTCAATCGCAACAACGATAATATGCGCAACCGCATCACCGAACTGGAAAGTGAACTGGCGGCAGCGTCCACGCATATCCGGCAACTGGAAACCGAGTTGGGGCTGTCTTACGGGCCGGACACGGAAATCGCCGATGATATTCCATTGGAAATCAATGAATTAACCCCGGAAGATTATCCATTGGCTACCGAGCCGGAAGTGGAGCCAGAGTACCTGAACGGAGCGACGGAGCCAACCTATGAGGAAACAGAAATAGAAGTGGATTCGGAAGTAGATACGCTGCCGGAAGAGGAAGAAGAAGTGATAGAAGAGGAAATTGAAGAGCCCGCTCCTGCTCCATTAGAGACGCCTTCCATTCTGAACATTGAACCCATTCCGCTGGAAAATTCTCCGAAAGAAGTGACCATCACCATCCCGGAAATGACGTTCAATGTGCCGATCAACAATCCGGTGCCGCCACCAGTAATCGTGGCTCCCGAACCAGTCACCGAGCCGGAACAAACTATGGTGGCCGCCGTTCCAGCCGAAGCCGACGACCTGACCGTCATCGAAGGGATCGGGCCGAAAATTCAGATGTTATTCAACCAATACGGCATTTATACCTACCGCCAACTGGCCGAAACCGATGTCGCGCGCATGAAGGAAATCCTGCACGCCGCTGGGCCGCAATTGGCCATGCACGATCCGGGTACCTGGCCATCGCAAGCCAACCTCGCCGCTAATGATCAGTGGGAAGCGTTGAAGTCTATTCAGGGCTTTTTGAAAGGGGGAAAAGTGGGGAAGGAATAATTAGCAAATGGAACGTAGTGACATCCCGATTTTCCCATCGGGAAAGCAATAAGCAAAGGGCAACTGGCGGTCGCTGGTTGCCCTCTATTTTTATTATTCATGCCAATAATGGATTTAAGCAATTGCCTGACTATTAAGTACTTAGACCTATCAGGTTTTAGAAACCTGATAGGTCTTCTTATCAACATGATTTGCACTCGTTGCCTATTTGCTAATTGCAAATTTGCCTTTTAAAACTAGTCTCCGTCCAGTATATTGCCCAAAGTTCCCAGCACACTGCCTTCGTCCTTGCGCTTCACCGAGCCATATTGCAGAATACGCGCCGCCAGACGACTCACGGGCAGGGATTGCATCCACACCGTACCGGGACCGCGCAATTCAGCAAAGAACAAACCTTCACCGCCGAACACCATATTACGTACCCCTTTGACAAACTGAATATCGTAGTCTACCCGACTGGTAAAGGCCACGATGCACCCCGTATCTACCCGCAGCGTCTCTCCCACCGCCAGATCACGGCGGAGAATGTAACCGCCCGCGTGGACGAACGCCATGCCGTCACCTTCCAGTTTTTGCATAATGAAACCCTCGCCGCCGAAAAGGCCTGTGCCCAGTTTACGCTGGAATTCGATGCCGACCTGCACCCCTTTGGCCGCACAGAGAAAAGCATCTTTCTGGCAGATAACCTTACCATTTAGTTCGCTCAGGTCGAGTGGCACGATCTTACCCGCATAAGGTGCCGCGAACGTAACTTTCTGTTTTTCAGACCGTGAAGCATTGGTAAAAGTCGTCATGAACAGACTTTCCCCGGTCAATACCCGCTTTCCGGCAGTCATCAGTTTACCGAAAAAACTGTCGGCGCGGTCGCTGCCATCACCGAAAACAGTGGCCATAACGATGTCTTCGTCCATGAACATAAAACTTCCGGATTCGGCAATCACCGTCTCCTGCGGGTCCAGTTCGATTTCGACGCATTGCATCTCTTCGCCGTGAATGTGGTAGTCAATTTCGTGGTTGGTGCGCATTGGTTGATTTAGTAAGTTAGTTGACTGGTTGATTTGATTATTAGCAGCAAAAGTGGGGAACGGGAGTTTGGGTAGTTTGATTTTAACGACGAGTAGGGGGATTTTTTTGATGAAACGAGGCTTGCAGGAGGCCATAAATAGAAAAACGGGGACAGAAGACCTCTAACTAAGCGAATTCCCTAATTTTGCAGTGGGCATAGATCGGAAGCAACATGCGGCCACCAGGTTTCGATAAAAAATGATAAGATGACAAAAGAAAAAACAGAACAAAGTTTTAAAAACGTACTTACGGGGTACATTTCAGAAGTTATTATCATTTTTATCGGCATTTCCATATCCTTTCTATTTGATGAATGGAGGGAAAACCGAAAAGACGATGAAACCGCCCAGAAACACTTGGCCGTTTTAAGAAGTAACCTAATACAAGATACCTTGCAACTGACAGGTATGATAGAGATTGGTAAAAAATCAGTGCGCAGCACCAATAAACTGGCTTATTTCAAACTTGATGCAGAAATAGCCGATAGCCTGGATTTTTATATTGATAATGCGGCCAGTTATTTGAATTTTAAATCAAACCAAACGGCTTATGAAGAAATCAAACAAACGGCGCATACCAACCTGATTAAAAACGACTCTTTAAAAAGGGCTTTCTTATCCTATTATACCCTAGCAGTCCCTTATTGTGACGAATGGTGTGAAGTAGATAAGACCCAAACGATGACCCAGTTAATCCCGGAAATGACTACTTATTTTCCAGTGGTGGCAGATTCTGCCAATATTGTTCCTTCAAAGGAGAAAATACAATCTTTAAGAACAAGAAAATTAAGGAATCTACTGCTGACGAATGCTGCTTACAAACAGGAAACTATAAAAATATTCGCTTTCACCAAAGAGGTTTGTAAAAGTCTGCTTAGAAGGGTGGATGGTGAGTTGGAAAGAGATTGATTAACTATGAAAATTCATGCTTTGTCAAACGAGAAAAGTGTGTAATTTACACTGAATTCAAATTTTTAGTAAAAAGGTAGTAAAGGGGATCTCATTCAACTAATGCTATAAAAGAGCGTTGCGGAAAACCAATAGTTTGTGGGCATAATCAAAAGCAGATTAGACAGAACTCATTTTTAAAATTGCAGTGACAATGACATTAAGCAAAAAATTATCAATATATCTAAACCAATACCGTTCATATCATAAAATAAAGAGCGTAAAATCAGAAGAAATCTTCGATGTTACTTTTAATTATATAGAATTGATGAAGGAAAATATATTTAAGCAACCAATCATTGCTTTAAGGGCAATTAAAGTAGAAATGATTGACATAAATATTCATTATGATAAATACATAGAAGAACTTGAAATGTATGTAAATGCCTTAAATGCGATTGTTTCAAAAGGACCTAAGCTTGATGAAATGAACCTAGAAGAGGCAAGTATGCTAGAAAAAAAGAGAAATGTTCTTGCCGAATTTGTATGTTTAGTGGAGAATTCTCTTGCCTGTATAACACGTATGCTCATTGAACACTATTCAGAATCGGAGATTAACAAACCATTTTTGGATAAATTTTCAAAATATCTTGGGCCATTTGATTGGATGAGTAAGAGAGTAGAGCGGTTTTGTAATGGATTTGTGATAAAAGGAGAAGGTGGCTCGAAAACTGTTTTTTTCGAAAGGGAGATCATCTTACAGGCTCGTAAGTATATAGAATCTAGCGAAATAATTTTAGCATTAGATTTGTTGCTTACGAATACACAAGATAAAGCAGTAAAAAAAGATCTGATTTTGCTTAAACAACAGTGGGCCGATTTTGAAAAAAGAAGAAATTTAGGAGTCCTTACTAGCGAGTCATCACAGGTAACTATGAACGGCATTGTATATAGTATTCTGTTAATTATACCGGAGATTTAAGCCTGATAATCAGTAGTTAATAACAACTCAACATGAACATCCTAATAATCTACACCCACCCCAGCGAGAAATCCTACACTTTTCAGGTGTTACAACAACTGAAAGCAGTGTTAGCGCAACCAGACTGGAAAGTAGAAATTTCTGACTTATACGCGATGAATTTTCAAAGCGATATGACCGCAGCAGAGTACGAAAGAGAAGGATTAGCAACAAAAGAAGTACCTATTGCCAGTGATGTGATGGCAGAACATGAGAAAATAGAAAATGCCGACTGTATTATATTTCTATATCCAGTATGGTGGAGCGATTGTCCGGCGAAACTGAAAGGTTGGTTTGATAGAGTCTATACGGTTGGCTATGCGTATGGTCAGCGGGAGAATGTGCAGAAAATGAAGACCATTAAATATGGAGTGGTTATTTGTACGGCTGGCTATTCTAATAGTTATTTACAGGAAATAGGTGTGGCACAGAGCATGCAAACCGTCATGTTAGACGATAGACTTGGAAAGAGATTTACGCATAAAGAAATGCTGATACTTGGCGGGACTTTGGAACTGGAAAAAGTCAGAGAGCAACACCAGGAGAAAATAGAGGAATTGGTAGCCAAAATAAGTGCTTATTGTGCCTAATCAATCCCACCGAAAATAAGCCCCCACTGCAAAAGTAGGTCGTTGCGGCACCTTCTCTCCTACTACTCTGCCCGTCGCCGAAGCTGTGAAACCCCAGAAACGGTGCATTTCAAAGATGCCTCTTACGCCCAACGACCAGTAGTACTGTTCATTTACATACAATCCAGTACGCAGATTATTGGCACTCAAATCAGGTTGCTTGTCGCTCGGCGTTGGGAGTATAAGTTCCGAAAATGCAATAGCCCAAACTTTCCTGATTCGATAGCCTGCTTCCAGTCCGGCATTGGTGTAAGCATTATAATCTCTGGTGCGGAGAGCATAACCTGCGTAAGCAAACCAATACATTTGGGAGGACTTCTGGCCCGTGCTCAACATCGGCGACACCGTAAGGCTATGATAACCAATACTTAATCCGCTGGCATTGTTGTACTTATTCGCTGGCAGATCGACGCGCAGGAAACCCGTGAGTGGCCAGTTGCCATTTAAAATGGCGTATCGAAGTCCGATGGAAGCGTTGCCCAGACCATTTAGAGACCCAGCATTGGTGAGTGGCGAAGGCGTATTTTCCAGAAACTTTCCCGCTTTCTGAAAACGATAGGGCAAACTGACCACCAGCGTAGTAAGGCGCGTAATGCCGTATTCGCCGTATAGGTGCAGCGTGCTTTCCGTGAGTTGACGGTCCAGCGGCTGGTCTTTACCAGTGGCGCTAAATATCTCTTTGTAACGCGGCGTAGTTTGCCAGGCGGCCTGCAAATAAAAACCTGCCTTACTGCGCACCCACGGACTTTGGGCGTTGCCAACACTGGCCACGCCCAAAATTACGAGGAAAATTGCCCAGAAAGCACGAGAAAATTGCCCGCGCATTAGGCTGGTTTGTATTCGCTGGTGATGGTTTGGCGCACTACGCGCATGAAGGTTTTTTCATCCACCATGAGGCGTACGACGTTGCCGTCTATCTTGGTGATGCGGCCAATGATGCCCGAGGTAGTGACCACTTCCATACCTTCTTTTAGGCTATCGGCGAATTTCTGCTGCTCTTTCTGCCGACGAATTTGCGGACGGAAAATGAAAAAATAGAAAACCACTAAAATTAGAAGCGGCAATAATAATTGCAGATTGGCCATGCCGGAGGAAGGTGCTTGTAGAAAAATGAATTGGAACATGAGAGTGATAAATTCGGAATACGGAATGCAGAATATGGAATATGTTATAACATCAACAATTACACGATCTGCATCTATCCATCTTTTGAAATTTAAAGAAAAGCACCCTGCCGCCGAGGCCGCAGGGTGCGCAAAAGTAATTTTTTACCCGCCAATATTAGAATTTAAACATCGCGTCGTCTATCCCTGCATTGACTTTCACCTCTTTCACCATGATCTTTACAGGTACTGGCAACAGACCAGTCACTGTCAGAGAACGTGGGATGAGTACGCCGTTGGCAGGTTGGTAGTCGGCCATATCCACCAGTTGCATAGTAGGTTGGCCATCGGCGCCGGTACCAGGACTGACTTCGCGGACTTTCAGGCCGGATTTCATGTCGTAGTATTCGGTGCTTTTTTTGCCGTCGGGACGTTCCACTTCGACCACATAGGCATTAGAACCTTCCACCTCTTCGCCACCTTTTAGCATCAATTTGTAGCCGCTGGTCTGATAGTAGGCTTCTTTGGCAAACATAGCTTGCTCTTTCAAATCGCCTAATTCCTGACCTGCCAAAGCTTGGGTCTGACCCATTGCCACCTGGCCGCCTTTTTGACCATCATAGACTTGTTTTGACATGGGATTGCCGTTCATGGAAATATCCACCAGGATTTTGTTGCCGCCTTTCTGGTAGGTCTTTACGGCAAACTTCGGGCCCGGCGTATTCATCTCAGAAATAAGCTGCAAATCCTTGATAGCGTTGATCTTATCTTTTCCACCAATCGCAGTTACATAAGTATCAATGACCTTTTCAGCCGTCATGCCCGCAGGTACCACCACTGCACTCATGGCTTTCAAAGGATTGCCATAGGTATCATAGTAATTCACTGTAGCATTGGGCGAAAACTGTTTCAAACGCTCCGCTACATCGTCCCGGTTGCCCACTACCAGAATGTGCGCTTTATCGGAATTAATGTATTTTTTGGCCATCGCCTGCACCTCTTCGGGCGTCACGCTTTGCAGCACTTCCAAATACTTTTCATAATAGTCGGCAGGCAAACCAAAACGGGCAATCGTCAAAGCAAAATTGGCCACCGTACCCGGCTCCTCCAGACTTTGCGAGAACTGTCCGGCCAATACGTTTTTCACCACTTGCAACTCCGCTGCTGGCACTTTTTCGGTACGCATGCGATTCATTTCCTTGATAAATTCAATGATCGAACTGTCGGTCACCGCATTACGCACACTGGCCGAGCCGTTGAACGAGCCTACCAATTGATCGGGATTCAAACCTGTCCGCGCACCATACGTCCAGCCGTGGCCTTCGCGCAGGTTGGCATTCACGCGGCTGTTGAAATAACCACCCAGTACGGCATTGGCGACGCGGGCACGAATCACGTCTGGTGTTCCGGGGCGCATTTCCACTGGATAGGTAATGTTGATTACTGACTGTACAGCACCGGGTTTGTTTACAAAATCCACTTCCGTTTTTTCCGGGGCGCGGGGCAAACCGTGGTCGGCTTTGGGTACATCGCCGCGTTGCCATTGACCAAAATACTGCTTGGCGTACTGTTCCGCCTTCTCGCGCGTCACATCGCCTGTGACTACGAAATAGGAGATATTTGGCTTAAAAAATGTGTTGTAATGGTTCTTAATCTGGTCGAGGTTGACTTTGCCCAAGGAGGCTTCGGTCATAATTTCCCCGTAAGGGTGGTTTTTACTATACCGCAGCACCGAGGCAACGTTGCTAGCGATGGCATTGGCGTCGTCTTTTTGCTGCGCGAGGTTACTTTCTTCCCGGCGTTTGGCTTTGTCCAGTTCTTCGCTTGGGAAGGTCGGGCGGAGCAGTACGTCGGCCATCAGGTTGAGTAATTTATCCGAATGCTTGGTTAGACAACTGCCCGACACACCGTTTGGATCGGAGGAAAGACTAGCCCCGATGTAGTCTATTTCCTCATCAATCTGCGCCTTGGTGCGGGTTTTAGTGCCTTTGGTGAGCAGTTCACCCATGAGTTGCACATAGCCCGTTGCATCTTTTTCCAGCACCGGATCGTTGTCCACAAACACCCGGTAATTCACTTTCGGCAATTTGTGGTTTTCCACTACGATGACCGTCAAGCCATTATCCAATTTGAAAGTCTGGGCTTTACCGATCTGAATACGCGGTGCATCGCCCGCTTTGGGAGCCATTTTACGCACGTCGCCCGTAGGCATCGGAATGTGGGGTGCCTTGCCCGTGACTGCCGCAGTAGGCGTCGTCGTGCCGGGCTTGGTGCTGCTCATTTTGTCGCCCGACTTAGGAGTACAGGCCAACAAAAGGGAAATGGAAAATATAGTTAAACTTAATATTTTTTGCATGGTAAGTGTTTGAAAATCAAATAATTGAATCAGTCGATTGAGACTAAACAATGTTGTGTCATTCAGAGCGGTAGCGATGAATCTGAGGTCAAAATTGCTCTTAGAGGCCTGCGGCCTCGGATTCCACGCCTACGGCTCTGAATGACACGAGGCGCGTTTAAGGCGTCTTCGGCTTCGGCAGCCAATACAGCACTACTCGAGCACTCTTATTGAAATACTGATTGGCCACCCGTTTCAAATCTTCGCGCGTCACCTGGCGATAACGATCCAGCTCCGTGTTGATGAGATTGGCGTCGCCGTAGTACATTTCATAGTTGGCCAGACTTTCGGCGATGCCCGCTACTTTGTCGTTGGCCGTCACGAAATCATTTTCGACTTGATTCTGAATTTTGGTGAGTTCCGTTTCTGGAATCAAATTCGTCTGCACATCGGTAATAATATCGTTCATGGATTGTTCCAGATCGGCAGGATTCACGCCCACGTTGGCGATGGCGTAGCAGATGTTGGCACCTGGATCTTCCAGTTCGAGGGCGAACGAGCCAGCGGCAACGGCTTTTTGCTGCTCGTCCACGATTTTCTTGTTCATCCGGCTGCTTTCGCCCTGGCTGAGGAGCATGCCCAACATTTTCACGGCATAAAAGTCCTTGGTGCCCTGCGCCGGAATGTGGTAACTGAAAATTACCGCCGGCAACTGCACATTATCATACACGGTGTCGCGTACCTCGCGGGTCAGCGGCGGCTCCGACACTTTCGGGCGAAACACGACGCCTTGTCCGCGCGGAATGTCTTTGAAGTAAGCATCAATCAGTTGCTTGGTCTGCGCAATGTCAATATCCCCGGCGATGGACATGATGGCATTGTCCGGGCGATAGAACGATTTATAGAAATTGACATAGTCTTCTTCTTTCGCGGCATCCAGGTGATCCATACTGCCGATCACCGAACTTTTGTAGGGGTGGGTTTGGAAAGTACGTTTCATGGTTTCTTCCAATAAACGGCCATAAGGTTGATTATCAACGCGTTGGCGGCGTTCTTCTTTCACCACTTGGCGTTGGGTTTCGATGCCTACTTTTTCCACTTTGGCGTGCAACATGCGTTCGCTTTCGAGCCATAGACCGAGGGCAAGTTGATTGCTGGGCAATACTTCGTAGTAATAGGTGCGGTCGTACCAGGTGTTGGCATTATTGTAGCCACCCGCGTTGTTGATGTAATCGTCAAATTCGCCACGCTTGATGTTGTCGGAACCTTCAAACAGCAGGTGTTCAAAAAAGTGGGCGAAGCCGGTGCGTTGCGGGTTTTCATTTTTGGAACCCACATGGTACATCACCGAGACAGCCACGATGGGCGTCGAATGATCTTCGTGGAGCAGCACTTTCATACCGTTCGGCATGTCGTACTCTACGAACTGGATATTCTGGCCGGAAGCCGAAGAAATTAACCCCACGAGTAGTAAGGTTAGCGAAAGGAATGGACGCATGAAAAGTTATGAGTTATGAGTTATAAATTATGGCTTAGTATAGCATCTTTTCGCCGTCTAAATCATTTATTTTCAATGAAATAGAAGATCCGTAATATGCCAGTTCTAGCCATCAGGGCGCATTTGGAGGGAAAACGGCGCAAAAATGGTGAAATTGCCGAGACGCGCAGCAGTGTTTCGATGAACAGTGGTTAACAATAGCCAAAAGGCAACAAGTAAAAGGCAAATAAAGGCAAGGGGCAACCGGCAAATCTGCCCGTTACCCCTTGCCATTTGCGAATTTGCCTTTAGCTTTTTTGCCCTAAATCACCTTGTCCGCACAGCAAGAAGAAGCGAACGCATCCGGCTTAGCTTTAAACACAAAGCCCATGCTCAGGATGTAGCCCATCGCTTCTTTGAGAGCAGTATTGCTTTCAAAGTTTGGATCGGTGTTGATGTCGGCGTGTACTTCGAGGGCTACGTTGTATTTATCCAGCAGTTCGCAGAGCGAGTAAGCCACCTCCACGGAACGACCCACTTCGAGGATCATCCGCTCGCGAATGCTCATTTTACGTTGCATCCTTTCGTTGGAAATGTACATAAAGCCGCCGCGCTTCTCGCGCAAGAACACGATGACCGAAGCAAAATGCACCTCATCGCCGATGACCTGCGAGTCCGTACCAATGCAGACTTTCAACTTGTACCCTTCCGCCGTCTCTCTGCGGATCGTCTCCTCCACAGCGGTAAGCAACGGCTGCTCAATACGCTGGCCGTTCAATTTTCTCCATTTCATAAGTGTGATGTTTGGTAGAAATTCCGACTGAAACTGGTTTATTTAATTTGCCAAAGGCAGGGAGGATTAAAATTAATGCCTCAAATATGGCATAATTCCCCGGAATAGTTCCTTGCTTTGGCCATAATTAACGATTAATTCAAACTGGCAATCCCTAACAATAGTTCCCGCGCACTGATGGACAAACAACAGTTTCTTCGCCGCACGAATAATTCGTGGCAAATGCGTCTTTTCTTGCTGTGGAAATTGCCCGCCGCGTGGTTCATGGGCATTGGAGTTCGATCCTGCAATGAAGAACAGGCGGTGGTGTCTCTACCCTACAGCTGGCGTTCACAGAATCCTTTTCGGTCTACGTATTTTGCGGCGCAATGTGCGGCGGGCGAACTCTCGACGGGCTTGCTGTGCTTGGTGCATTTGCAGGAACGGCCGCCGATTTCTATGCTGGTGACGCACGTGGAAGCGGAATTCCATAAAAAAGCGGACGCGACGGTGCTCTTCACGTGTACAGCAGGCCACGAAGTAAAGCAACTAATTGAACGCATCGTGCAATCGGGCGAAGCGGAAACCTTGACGATGGTCTCCATTGGTGAACTACCGGATGGTCAGTTAGCGTCGCGGGTGAAGATTACCTGGTCGTTTAAGGTGAAAAAGCGGAAGTAATACACTATGTTTGTCATTCTGACGGAAACCGTCCGCGTCCTAGTGTACGCTACGCCATGTTCTGAGGCGTGGAACGTTCCCGACAGGATGACAAATGCAGCGTGAAAATATTCACACATAATTTTAAAGCACACCCAACCTTTCCCCCAATTCGCCAGTCTTTGAAGGCAAGTTGGTAAGTCCAACTACCTGAATTCAACGAATTAATCTATCAGCGAAGCACTACTCCGCATGATTTTTGGCAAAAAACGCTACACAGAGCAGGAATTGGTGGACGGCTGTGCCGCCAATGACCGTCGCGCCCAGGAGGTGCTGTATCGGCGTTTCTTCCCGGATATGCTGCGGATGTGCCATCGTTACACCCGCGATACGGATACGGCGACAGAGATTGTTAATACTGGTTTTTTGCGGGTGTACCAAAAAATCCACACGTTTGCGTTTCGGGGTAGTTTAGAAGGTTGGGTGCGGCGTTTGGTCTATCATAGTATGGCCGATCACTTCCGGAATAATGCGCGTTATTTACACTTTTTAGTCTTGGAAGAACGCGACGAAGCGGTGCCAGACAATGGTTACGATAACTTCTACGAAGAAGATATTTTAAAGGCGATTCGCACACTGCCGCCCATGTCGCAGGAGGTGTTTCGGCTCTATGCTATTGAAGGATATAGCCATGCAGAAATAGCAGTGACGCTGGACATGAGCGAGGGTACTTCCAAATGGCATTTGAGTACTGCCCGACAAAAATTGCGTGATTTGTTACAGCGCCAATGGGCCATCAGCGATGCCCGCTAGAATGCCAACCAATAAGTTACCCCCCCAGGAACAATTCAATTTTTTAAACCTTAAACAAATGATTTGTTTATTGATAGTAATGCTATATAAGTTGATTTTTAAGGTCAAGTAGGTTTTGCAACTCCTTGATTTACATTATCAAATTGCTTATTGCCATTTTACTCTTTACCCATTTCTTTAATCCACCCCGTATGACCGGTTTATAATCAAAGTCTAACACGGAAAATGAGAGAACAAAAACAAAATACTACTGATCGGGGCTGGGAGGCGATGCAGCGAATACTGGACCGAGAGATGCCGCGTCGGCGACGCCGACGAGTGGCTGTCTGGTGGTGGTTGACGGGATTACTGTTGTTACCGCTATTAGGAATAGCTGGTTGGAAAATGTACCAGCATTCTATCGAAACGACGCCTGTAACGCCTGCACCAACGCTTCCTGCTGTACCTCTAGCGGAACGCACACCAAGCACTGCATTGCCCAATACTGCCGCGCTAAATAGCCAGACTGCAGCAAGTTCTGAGGAAACTGCTTTTATAGATTACAGAAAGCAATCTTCGCATAGAAACAGGGTCGCTACCACTGCTCCTTTATCTTCAAGACCAAGCGATGCGACAACATCTTTGGCAAAAAAAGGTGATGATTTAGCAATGGAAAGCTCTACCGTTCTCAGTCTGGAAAACAGCAAAATAGAGCGACAGGCTGTTTCAGCAGAGGTGGATTTTGCGCCGATGATGGCTTTATCTCTCTTACCTGCTGTTGCTCCTGCTATCGAACAAGAACCGGAGCCGCTTGTTTTTCCAACTTATCCGGCTTACTCCAGCGCAGAGCTCATCAAGAAAGCACCACATAGGGCCACTTGGGATTTGGGCATTACCGCCGGAATCAATTCTGAACGTTTGCCTCGGATAAATGGTGGGGCCATAGGGATAGTCGCTGATTGGCAGCCGCTGCGCCGCTGGGGTTTAAGAAGCGGTGTACAGTACGCCGTGCAGCGTTTAGCACCCGATGAGTCGCTCGTGACCACGATTTCCGAGGATGCTTACGAGAAATCATCTTCTGAATTGTCGCTGTTCGATCAATCTGGCAACTATGGAAATATCACTCAGTTTTCCAGTATTAATACGAATATTCTGGCTTCGGTGCGGCGTATTCACCGTATTGAAGCACCACTACTGGTGTATTGGCAGCCTGTACGAAAACTGCGTACCTATGTAGGTGCTTCGGTCAATTATACTTTCTTAGCACAAATATCTCCACGGATATTCAGTGAGAATCAAGTGTTTAAAGTCGTCAGTGGCCGCGACGAGTTGAATAAATTGGCTACGGAAAAATTGAATCGCTGGCAGGTGAAATGGCAAGTTGGGCTGGGTTATCGCATCAATCGTCACTTGGAAGTAACAGGCGGTGTCCAGGCGGCATTGCCGAAGATTTCTCTGCAAAAAGATGCTGGTAATGATTCAGCACTCGGTGCTGCACGACCTGCTCAAAACATCGCTACGGAAGAGATCAGGCAACTAGGTTTCATGTTACGTGGAGTGGTGCTTTTCTAAAATTACTGTCCTCTTTCTGTTTGTTAATATTCTTGTCAAAAGTGCGGCATACCTCCTCGGGGTGTGCCGCACTTGAAGTATAATGGGTATATTTGCCCGTTATGATACCACCCAAACAAGTACAGGAAATACTGGACGCAGTACGGATCGAGGAGGTCATCGAAGAGTTTGTCACGCTGCGCAAACGAGGAGTAAATCTGTTGGGGTTGTGCCCATTTCACCAAGAAAAAACGCCTTCTTTCAACGTCAATCCTACCCGGAATATATTCAAGTGCTTCGGCTGCGGCAAAGGTGGCGATGCCATCACGTTTTTGATCGAACACGAGAAATTTACTTATCCCGACGCTCTGCGTTGGCTGGCCAAGAAATATAACATTACCATAGAAGAAGTCGAGCGCAGCCCGGAGCAGATGATGCAGATGCAGATGGCCGACTCGCTCTACATCGTGAACGATTTTGCGCTTCAACACTTCCAGCAACAACTTTTTGAGACCGACGAAGGCAAATCTGTGGCTTTGTCCTACTTCCGGCAACGTGGCCTGCGGGAAGAAACTATCCGCACTTTTGGACTCGGTTATGCGCCCGATCAACGCGATCTGCTGGTGCAGCGCGCCAAAAATGCTGGTCACTCCTTGGATTTACTGAAAAAAACGGGCTTGTCCAGTTCCGATGGCAGCCGCGACTTTTTCCGAGGACGCGTCATGTTCGCGATTCATAATCTTTCGGGAAAAATCGCTGCTTTTGCTGGCAGAACGATGTCTTCGGAGAAGACTATTCCGAAATATGTAAATAGCCCGGAAACAGAGATTTACGTTAAGAATCGCACACTCTATGGAGCATTTCAGGCCAAAAAAGCGATTCGTCAAGCGGATGAGTGCATTTTGGTAGAGGGTTACATGGACGTGATCTCGCTGCATCAGGCGGGCATCGAAAACGTGGTGGCTTCCAGCGGCACTTCTTTGACAGAAGGCCAACTCCAACTCATTAAACGTAATACCGACAATCTCAAAATCCTGTACGACGGCGATCCGGCGGGGGTAAAGGCGGCTCTACGCGGACTTGATCTGGCTTTGGAACAAGATATGAATGTGCGCATCGTGCTACTGCCCGATGGCGAAGACCCGGATAGTTACGTGCAGAAATTTGGTGGCGATGCTTTCAATGAATACACCGCCCGTGAGTCAAAGGATTTTATTCTTTTCAAAACTCAACTGCTGCTCGCGGAAACCAAAGGCGACCCGGTAAAAAAATCTGGCCTCATCAAAGACATTGTGGCCAGCATCGCTAAAATACCCGACCCAATCAAGCGTAACGTGTACCTGCGCGAATGCGCTACGCTGCTGGACGTGGCGGAAAATGCTTTGGTAACGGAGTCAAATAAGCTGATTGTCAATGCAATGCGCAAGCGGGAAGAGAAAATAGCCCGCAGTCCCGAAGCAGCCAGCGATTCGCCAGACTACGCACCGAATCCCGAACAACCTATAGCCGATCCGATGTTTGCGCGGGTGCAGGAGAAGCCTTTGTTGCGGGGCGACGAATTTCAGGAGCGCGACATTGTACGACTGTTGATGCAATTTGGCAATCACCGTTTGGTCAAAGAAAATCAGACGGTTGGGGAATATATCTTAACTGACATTGAAGAGTTGTTGGGCAATTTCGACAATCCGCTCTACGGCAAAATCGCCAGCGAATGCCACGATCTATTGATTGCAGGCCGTAGTTTTGATCAGCATTATTTTATTCAACATCCTTCGCCGGAAGTCTGTGAACTGGCGATCATGCTGCTCACTTCGCCCGACGAGTTTTCGCCTAATTGGGAGGAAAAATGGAATTACCCCCTGCAGAATCAGCCTTTGCCGGAACTAAATTTTCCGTTGGATGTCCGGCAGGCACTGGATCGTTTTAAGCTAAATAAAGTATTGAAAATGTGCCAAGTAAATCTTGGACGTGTTCGCTCCGCGTCTGATTCGGGAGATATGGAAAGTATGATGCGCTATATGAAAATCCAACAAAAGTTGTACGAAAAGCGCGACGAACTGGCCGGACGATTGGGAACGGTTGTTTTGCCGAAATAAACTTTATATTAAAAAATCGAAAAAGTGTTTTTTCTTTCTGGCGAAATTTTACATTTGCGCATCTCCATTGAAAACTACCACTTTTGTAGATTCCTGTCTATTATTTTAGTTCAATCGAATCCCCCATTATTTAGCTTCTCAGGCCCCATGTCCTGACCGATTGAAGGTAGTTTGTCATCTTCTGTTAAGGTTATTAATTCAGATTTTCTCTACTGGACTGCACAAGCCTGGGACTGAATACTCATGTCGGTTCACTGGCATGATACCCGATTTTTTACCAAAAACAGATTTTATCTATGCCTCGTTTTCATTTTTCGTTGCTCCATCTGGACGATCAGCACAAGCTGGAAGTGTCGCTTCAAGAACACACTTTCCCCCTGACGGCCCATACCGAGGAGTCCCACCAACTTGCCAGAACTGCCCACCCCGTTTTGTCGCAAGTAGCCGAAGAGAAACTTCGCGAATACAGTCACTTTGCCGATATTGATGATATCCATCTCGAGGGAGACGCACCGCGCTGGCTGCAGGTGGTGCTTCCGGCTGAACCCGGCTCGCTCTTGCAGGAAGTGGTTTTGATGAGCCAAATCATCCCGCCAAGTCGTTTACGAGCTTTTTATCAATCGCCAATGTGGCGCGAGCGACACCTGCGTCGCTATGGTCGCCATGCTACGCACACACTACGGGAGGTAACTCCGGTAGCTATTCACCATACCGGGCGAATGCATGCGCTGGGGATCATGCCCAATGTGGCTGCGGGCGATAAACATATAGAAACGCTGGTCGCTGCGCAGGAATTGGTAGACACCTTGACCACTGCGGCTGGGCTCGTGGCCCACCACCCTAGTATGGCAACGACCCAGCCTTATACCGCCACGTATGTGCGGGATAACAATATCCTGCCAGACCCTGCCATCAATCCAGATCAGTACAATGCCATGACGGCATTGAAAGGTCAACTAGATAAAACGCCTCGCTGGTCGCCGATCATTGATTGTAATGATCATCAAGGAAATCCGATCAAGGCTGAGTATGACTTGGGAAAAATAAAAACGGGGCAGCAAATGCAGACGTTCAGCGTAGTAGGGAATGTGTTGTCCGCTACGGCACCAGCCACCGGAGGAGCACAAAAATCGGTCAACGATGACCTACAGTTGCAGAATCAACTTTGGAGTCCTACCCCGGGTACTAGTGCTATACAGTCGAGTGATACCGCTACGAACGCTCTCACCGCAAAGCTAAACGTCAGCAGTCCACAGTATAAATGGACGGTGCCTTACCAGACCTATACCAATGGCATCAAGCTGCCGAAAGAATCGCTAAAGATAGATGACAAGAACAACTTCTCCATTGAGTGCTATAATCTCTACGCTCGGACCCTGTATTTGGCCTACGAACTATTTGATGGCAATGGCAAATCAATGGGACCGCGCACCGCGCTGGGCAGCATTTCCGCAGTGGATAACATTATGGGTATTCCCATTCCGGTATTCCCGACTACCGAAGCATTTAACATCAGCACTGCGCATAAGATCAAGATTTATATTGGCAGCCTGGGCGCCAGCAATTGGGACGATGTCACCTGGGCGGAAATCAATGTAAGTGATCGGGGGGCGCTGCTCACCGGAGCTTATCAGTATGGGATTCCGATCGCCTTTATGATCGCTGGTAAACTCATCACGGACAGTACGCTTTTCAATAAGATTGTCAGTGATAAAGAACTTACTGGTGCGGCTATTGCCATTTTAGGTTTTCTGGTCGGTGCAGCGGCGGCCACCGAATCGGCATTGGGTAACTGGAAACAAGTGATGTTGAAATATGCCAACATCGCGCTCAGTTTCGTCGTCAAGAAAGGCATGGAAAAACTGGGCGAATGGGTGCTGGAGCAATTAGCAGAAGCCCAAATGACCAAAGCGTTGGGGCCAGTGGGTTGGTTGTTCCAGTTGGTGGCCGTTGGCCTTGCGGTCGAGCAGATGGCCATCACCACTGGCGAAGTGCTTGCTTCTGATTCACTGACCACGGCAGAAATCAAACGTGCCATTGACGTCAAGATGATTTTGCTTCCCGATCCGAAACATGGCGAAGAGGGCAATCCTAAAACTGCCGTATGGCCCTCTGTGGCCACTCATTTCGTTGCTACTTTGCAATGTCAAAACGGTACTAACTTCGTTGTAAAAGGCGAAATGCCTTCTACTACGTCGGGAGAGCATATTCCAATCAACTTTATAGATGTCCCCGGCAACAGCAACATTCGGATTTTCGTCGGTCTGTATAGTGCCAACGGCTGGCTAGCAGGCACTTGGCAGAGCGACTGGATGTCGGCAGTGGCCAATGAAGGCACGACTCTTGACCTCGGCGAAAAGGCAATTACTGAAAATCTAGTCCCGCTGGGCATTGACACACAGTATGTATTCAAAGAGAAAATTCAATATGCCGATAAAGTATTTTCCTGGATCAACAGCGATGCACCTCCATCTACTACGCTAGCTTCGTTAAATTGTAAAAACGACGGTGGCTTATGCGATTTAACGGCTATTACGGTCAATAACAGTGCGTTCCAGGTGGGTTACGTCTGGCGAGCGGCCAAACAAAATCTCCACCCTGATTCCCCGACCGCGCCAGTCAGTGAAGAGCAATTGTATAATGTGCAAAACCTGTCGGTATTAGCTAAGCCAAGTGACCGATTAAAAACTACTACGATTGGTTTTACACAAAAGCCCGGTATTGCCTATGCACCGTCAACCAATACCAAGGAAATTGACCAAAACAATTTCATTCTTGATCCGCGCAACGGCAAGATGAATCTGCGCAAGGTCAGGTTAGGAGAAAATACAGGCTCGGATTTTGGTTTAGGTGATATCAACCTATTGAGTTGGGGTTCTTTTCCACTCGACAATATTGATACGATGGCGATTCACCCCAGCAACGCCGTGTTGGCGTGTTCGTTTAGCCATAGCAAATTGATGATTCTGCAATTGCCGGAAGAAGGTTCATCCGATGATAAGGCCCCTGAAGCACGCATGGTGTCGGGCGAAGGTATCCGCGAGGGATTAATGAAAGGCCCAAAAGCATTGTCTGTCGCGCCAGATGGCCGCATTCTGGTATTGGAAAGCCTCAACAATCGTGTTCAGGCCTTTGATACGCTGGGCAATGCGGTGCCCTGTTTTACGCCCAATTCCTGGATATTTACGTTGCCCACTCCTGACGTTGCCGCTACGCTGGATGCAGGTAAAGTGCCGGATAGTTTTGTGGATGGATTGGTGCAGGCGAAAGAAAATATAATCGCTCCGCTGGATGGTGATTTTATCGCAGAACTGGATGGGGGAAAATTTCAGCCAGAGAAAGACCCATTGATTACTGCTTTGAGTCAACTCAATATCAATCTGTCGTATGATCCAGAGAATATGGGCGACCCAAACAAAAGCGCGCAAATACAAGTCGTGCAGGCCGGACAAAGCTGGATGATCACCGATCCACGCCAACAAGCCTGGCAAATTATAAATGAATCTGGCCTGCTAATGGTGTATAAAAGATCGGTAACGACTGATGTAGAGGTACAGAAACCCGGTGCGCGTTGGCTATTGAAAGACAATCTGTTAGGTTTGGCCTGGATGCTGGAAGTGTCCAGCGGCGACCCGAAATTGGTAGAAATATTTGATTGTTTCACCTATTTCCCATTAAAAACTGGCCCAAACGATGGCAATCTGAACTACTTAGACATGGCCGTAGAAGCACAAGGCTACATGTACATCCTGTCTTATCAAAACGACGGCTCTGCTAAAACAGATTACCTGCTCGACGTATATGCTCCCGATGGCACCTTCCTGTTCCGCTCGCCGGACGCCAGCAAAACGACCACACCGCAAAATATTGTAGCGGGCCGCATCACGGTAGATGTCTGGCGCGATCTCTACGCTATGACTTATGAGACTTTGATTGGCCCCGATAAAGTGATGCAACCGGGTCTGGCGCACTGGATGCCTACGCCGCCTTTGTTCAGTTTCCCGTTGACAGAGCAACCCAATTTCAACGCCAAGAATATCAGTGCTATACAAGCTGACTTCGCGGCGCATAACATTGTACTAAACAAAGACGCTTTTATTCTGGTCGAGAACCCCGACGGTTATTGGCAGGTAAAAGATGACAAGACGATTTACCACGTGTACCGAAGCGGCGAAGCGTTGCAGGTGTATTCTGTGCCAGCCTAATAGAATTGCAACATAGCAGCGGGTAGTTTGGGCGTCATCACCAAGCTATCCTGCTGCATTATTCCTTCCCTTTTTTTCTTGTGAGCAAGTATGCAAGCTATCACTATTGCTATCGGACAAACGGGCATTGATTTTTTTGCCCGACAATTTCTGGCCAATAAAATCGTCAGCCTACTACAGGGATTGAATCCCCCTGATCGTACTATCCCCATTGATCAATTTGAATATAGTACAGACTATGACGATTGGACTATTAGCAATATGGCTGTTCAATTAACAAATGGCAAAATGAGTGGTTATGCGCCTTCTTATCAGAGTATTAAGCAAGGTTTAAATAGTGGCATTGCAATTTTTACCTTGACTTTTCCAGCGGGTGGATTTACTGCCAATTATAAGTGGACAGAATCCTATTATTGGGATGATTTGGTAATAGGCACTAACAATGCTCACAATCGTACTGGTAATAGTACTAACTCATTTGATTATGCTCCCAGTTTTACAGGATTAACAGTACAGGTAATTGTGCAACTTGCTTTCAACCAACAAGTTAATGCCTGGCAGGTTACTGTACAGAGTGCTAATGGCAATAGTTCCGGTGAAACACCTAATATTCCCGGAAATAGCGTTCTACAAAACCAGACTACTGGCAACTGCAGTTTCTCTTCCCACGTCAGTGATGCTACTGCTCAAGCCATTGATGGTATTGACTTTGCTAATCCAATTAATCAGTTAATTTCAGGCGTGTTGAAGACCATTCCTGGTAGTGGTAATCTGGGAAATGGTATTGTCTATGATTTCTCAATTGGCGATTCTGGTTTGGTATTTCCTAACAATGATGGCATTCAGATGGGTGTCAAAGGCGGAGCCAGCTATAACAGTGTTAATTTTTCTGGTAGCACACCGCCTTCTCTGCCGCTCCCCATATCATTGACTGACAGTGATACACACCATCTCAATATGTATGTGTCTAATTATGAAGTGGATGCGCTGACTTGGGCTTTCTATAAGGCAGGTCAATTGAACACCATCGTCAATGCTTCCGACTTACCCGATCCAAACATTCTAAAAGTAAAAACTTACGCAATTTATACGCCCGCTCTAAAGCCTTATCAGGCGTTTGCCATGCAGGCACAAATTATACAAAATGCTGCACCAGTAACTTCCTTTCAACTAGTGTATCAATTGACTACGACGGTAATGGCCACCTTACAGAGTCAATTGCCTAGTTCGGTGTATAATCTTTTGAGTGGTTTGCAGGGCAACAACTATACTTCCCAGGCCAGTTTAGAAAGTGATCTGACCAGTGCCACTATTGCGTCTTCTTATTTCCAAACTATTGAAAAAGCTGCTGAAAGGATGGCGATGGTTGCGACGCACAATATAAAATTTATTCTGGTCATCCAGAATTTTGAAAAAGAGGAACCTACCATCACCTTTGACATAACCCGAGTAGATATTTTGGGTAATCTAAGCTTGAATGTCAATACTAATAAGGCACAAACGATGCAATTCAAGTTTTTTAATGCAACCTGGAATGCCGCTTTTCTCAACACGACTATTCCTAACTTTGACGGATCGGAGCTCGACACCATCTGGGCACAAGCCGGAGAACCCAATTATGATCAATTACTCACTACGCTAGGTGCCACTGGTGTGCCACTCCCCATCATGCAAGGTTTTCAATTTGACTTTAACAGTGCGCAACTCAGTGTACAACAAGGTTATGTGAGTATTGTGGCCAATGTGCAATTGACTAATTCTTAATTTAATTCTAATTAGTTATTCACTATGCAAGCCATTACCATTGCTATTGGAAAAGCGGGGATTGATTTCTTTGTCCAGAATTTCCTGGTCACGAAACTTACTACGCTCTTGAAAGAGTTGACACCACCCAATAAGCAACTCACTGTGCCGGATTTTACTGGTGAAGGTGCTAGTAAATATCAGAATATTGTCGTCAATCTAACGCAAGGTTCACTGCCTGGATTTAACCCTATCTTCCAAAGTGTCACGCAGGGAGCTAATGGCAATTTTAGCCTGACTATGGTCACCACTGTGTTTTTTGCAGAATATAGTTGGAACGAGCAATATGTCTATACTTTTTGCTATCCCTATTTTGGAGCTATTCAGTGCGATGAGCCTAAGAACGAAAATCACACTTACACTTATCAACAGCTTATAGTTCAGCTATCAACGGTTACAGATATTCGATTTACATTTAATTCAACTAATAATGTCTGGCAAATAACCGTGCAGAAATGTCAGGGAACTGCTACGCCGGGCAATGCCTCTATTCCTAAAGACAGTATTTTAAATAAGCAAGATACTACTAAGTGTGGGCTCTCCTCACATGTGGATGACGCCACGGCGCAGGGACTAGCGAATATTGATTTTGCTACGCCGATCAACACTTTAATTCACGATATTTTAGCTACTATACCCGGCAGCGGAAATATAGGAAATGGTATTCTCTATGATTTTTCTTTGAATGGCTCTAACCTGGTTTTTCCCAATAACGATGGTATTCAAATGGGCATAAAAGGCGGAGCCAGCTATAATAATACTGCTTTTTCTAACGATACGCCGCCTTCTCTGCCGCTTCCTGCGCCCTTGTCCGACAGCAATACGCATCACCTCAATATGTATGTTTCCAATTACGAAGTGGATGCACTCACCTGGTCTTTCTATAAAGCTGGAAAACTAAATACAATTATTACTGCTAGTGATTTACCTAATACCGATGCTTATGTATTGCAAGTGAAGACCTACGCTGACAAGTTACCCTTGCTCATACCTTATCAGCTTTATGATATGCAGGCGCAATTAGTGCAAAATGCTGCGCCAATAACTGCCTTCCAATTGGTGTACAAAATAAATACTAGCACCTTAGCGCAGTTGCAAAATCAATTGCCAGCGAATGTCTGGCAAATACTGGATAAAAATTTAAAAGATAACAATTATGCTTCAAAGGATAGCTTGGAATCTGATTTAGAAGGACAAAATATAGATAATTCCTATTATTCCATCATCGAAAAAGCCACGCAAAGCATGGCCATAGTTGTCAACCATGATATTAGTTTCACGCTCACCATCTTAAATGGACAGCCTAGCCAACCAGAGATCGTTTTTAGTGTCAAACGAACTGATATTTTGAGCAATCTAAAATTAGGCATTAATAGCAATCAAGCGCAGACAATGCAGTTCGAATTTATTAACGCCACTTGGGAAGCTCAATTTATTAGCAGTAGCATTCCGCGTTTTAATGGGTTTAGCCTAAGTTCAATCTGGGGATTAGCAGGCGCACCAAATTATAATCAACTTTTAAATGACCTGGGCTTTACAGGCGTTCCTTTACCAATTATGCAGGGCTTACAATTTGATTTTACCAATGCGGAACTCAGTGTACAACAAGGCTATATCAGTATTCTAGCTAATGTGGTCTATCAAAATTAATGACAGGTTTTAAAGTTCATCCATTTCAAACCGATTAGTATGCAAAACATCACCATTGCCGTTGGAAAAACGGGTGTCAATTTTTTTAGTAATAGTTTTCTGGTTAATAAAATCCTTGGGCTACTCAATCAATTAACACCGCCAGACAAGACCATTCCAATTTCATACTTTCATTCGGGTGGTGTGTTTACTTGGAATGATTATTCGGGCATTTCTGTTGCTTTAAGTAATGGCCAATTAACCTCTTTTCAACCCGTATTCCAGGGTTTATCGCAGGCAGGACAAATTTTTACCTTGATTTTTCAGGCCAATAATCTCAATGTTTCCTATGTGTGGCTGGAAACTTTTACGGCCACTCCTGTCCGGTCGCAGGGCAGACCTCCCTATATAATCTATGGTTCGCCGCAGGATGAATCGAACAAACTGAATTATAATTTAAGTATACAAAGCCTGCAAATTAGTGTCACGGTGCAATTTATTTATAATAACACTGCTCAGGCTTGGGAAATTACGGTCGGTAGCGTTTCACCGCAGTTGAATGGGATAAATGCCAGTATTCCGCAAGGTAGTATTCTTAAATCAAATTGTGGAAGCGACAATATAGGCCCCGCTACCGAACAAGCCATTGAAACTATTGATTTGGCAACACCCGTTAATGCATTGATAAAGGGTATTTTACAAACAATTCCCGGTAGTGGCGATCTGGGAAATGGCATTGTGTACGACTTTTCGCTCGGCGATTTCGGTCTGCTGTTTCCCAATGGCGATGGTATTCAGATGGGCGTGAAAGGCGGTGCCAGCTATAACAATACTAATTTTCCTGGCACCCTACCAGCAGCATTGCCATTGCCGACAGTACCCGCCGATAGCGACACCCATCATCTCAATATGTACGTGGGCGGCTACGAACTGGACGCGCTGAATTGGGCTTTCTTCCAGGCTGGAAAACTAAATACAGTGGTCAATCCAACTGATCTGCCCGATCCCGATGTACTTAAAGTGAAAACTTATCTAAATTCGGAGCCATCTCTCAAACCCTATCAAGCCTTCGTTATGCAGGCGCACATCACACAAAATACAGCCCCTGTTACTACTTTTCAAACCGTCTACGAACTAGGTGCGACGGCGATGGAAAATTTGAAAGCCCAGCTTCCGCAGAACGTCTATGAGTTACTGTCTGGTTTGCAAGGAAATAACTATGTCTCCCAATCTGCATTAGAAACTGATTTAAAAGACGCAACTATTAGTTCTACTTATTTTTCTTCTATTGAGCAAGCGGCGAAAAGCATGGGCATGGTAGTAACCCACAATATTAATTATACTCTGGAAATTCAGAATTTTCAGCCCACTCTTCCAAATATTATTTTCAATATCCAGCGAGTAGATATTTTGGGAAATCTGGCCCTCGGTATTGGTACTAATCAGGCGCAAACCCTGCAATTTCAGTTTAATCACGCCAGTTGGCAGGCAACGTTTGTGAGTAGTACGGTTTCACAATTTGACGGTTCCTATTTCCCCTCCACCTGGAATATTGTGGGTGAACCGCGTTACGACCAATTACTCGCAACACTGGGAGCCAGTGGGGTACCGCTACCGATCATGCAAGGTTTGCAATTCGATTTTGGCAATACGAGACTTAGTATTAATGAAGGATATGTGAGTATTCTGGCCAATGTGCTTTATAAGAATTAAAAGGAGACAGGAGTTAGGAATTAACTTTTCGTATCTTTCTCCATTAATTATAGTCGGTTTAGAGGGGCTTAATTTTCGATCATTAGTCCTTGAATATTAATCACTTAGACCTGCAAGGTTTTCAAAACCTTACAGGTCTCGTTCCTGACCATTAGAAAATCAGTACCTAATAATCCATGATTCGCATTAATACCGTTCCGTTCCCTCAATAACCAATTAACTAATAATCAACAATCAATTATGGCAATCTTCCACTTCTCTTTGCTCCATCTGGACGAGCCGCAGACCCTCGAAGTCAATATGCACGGCCGTTCTTTTCCTTTAAATCCCCATACTACCGATACTCGCAATTCTTTTTACCAAAACCATCCTGTTCTTTCTCGACTATCAGCAAGTAAATCACTAGAATACAGCCATTTCGCAGAAATTCCCGACGATCATCTCCATGGTCCTGGACCACGTTGGCTACGCGTGGTGCGCCCGACTTTACTGGATGCGCATTTGCCGGAAGTAGTGCTGATGAGCCAGATCATTCCACCAGATCGGTTGCAGGCTTTTTACAATTCGCCCATGTGGAAAGAGCGTTACACCCGCCGCTATGGGCGTCATGCTACACGCGCGTTATTAGATGCAGCGAAGCAGTATGCGGTACATTTTAATGGACGCTTGCATGCACTGGGCATTACTCCGCCTGTTAGCGTAGATGATTCTCAAATAGAAATGCTATTAGCTACACAAGAATTAGTAGATTCACTTTCTACCGCCGCCGCCTTAGTCGCCCACCATCCTAATCTCGCGACTACGCTGCCGAATACGGCTGCCTATATCCTTAACACTCATATTTTACCAGACCCTGCGGTAAATCCCGATCAATACAATGCTATGCAAGTGTTGAGCGATCAAATCGCCAATACGTCGAGTTGGTCGCCGGTCATTAATTGTACGGATAAAAATGGCAACCTGATTACGGCGGGTTATAATTTAGGAACTTTCAAAGAAGGCCAACAATTACAGACCTATAGTTTGGCCGATAATGTTTCCTCTGCCAGTGCACCAGCTACTGCGGGTCCACAGACTACTACCAGCGATGATTTGCAATTGCAGAACCAACTGTGGAGCCCTACGCCCGGCACGAGTGCGTTGCAAAGTGCCAACGTGACCGCAAAAGCCGTAGCCACCTCTTTGACAACCAATTACCCACAGTTTAAATGGACGGTGCCCTATCAGACTTATACGGACGGTATTAAAATGCCGAATGGTTCTCTGAGCGTAGATGGACAAAACAATTTTTCAATTGACGTCTATAATATTTATTCCCGCACTCTGTATGTCGCTTATGAGTTATTTGATGCCAACGGCAACTCGCTGGGGCCGCGCCAGCTACTCGGCAGCATCACAGCGGTAGATAATTTATTGGGTATTCCACTGCCTTATTCGCCGACCAATGAAGCCTTCAATATTGGCCAGGCGTCCGAGATTAAAATATATTTCGGTAGTATGGGACGCATCAATTGGGATCAGGTAACGTGGGATGATGGCAATGTCACTACCCGTGGAGCTTTATTAACGGGAGCCTGGCAATACGGCGTACCGATGCTTTTTGTGATTTCCGGAAAAGTCATCACCAGTACGAAGGTGATGAACAAGATTGTCAATAATAAAGCCCTGGTAAAAATTGCCCTGGAAATACTGAACACCATCGTCGGTACTGGGGTGGATTCGATTGGGTCGGGGTCGAGTTTTTCCAGCGTGGTACTGGCTTTTGCGAATGCCGCACTCACTTTCATTGCGCAAAAGGGCATGGAAAGTTTTGGCGAATGGATTATTGAGCAGGTAGGAGAAGGAGAGTTGGAAAGTTCTTTTGGTCCGGTGGGCTGGATTTTCAAGCTAGTAGCTGCCGGACTGGATTTTGAGCAGATAGCTATTACCACGGGAGAAGTGCTGGCCTCCGATGCATTGACCATCGCCGACATTAAACGCGCCATTGATGTATCGCTGACGCTGCATCCCGATCCAGCGCACGGGGAAGCGGGAAATCCCAAAACTGCCGTTTGGCCTTCGGTGGCGACCAGCTACGTAGCGACCCTGCAATGTCAGAGCGGTACCAATTTCGTCCTAACGGGTGCCATGCCTTCCACGACCAGTAACACGCCGATCCCCTTGCTTTTCGCCAACGTGCCCGCCGGAGGTAACATCCGCATTTTTGTGGGCTTATATAGTGCCAATGGCTGGCTAGCTGGTTCCTGGCAAAACAACTGGATTCCAGCAGTATCGAATCAAGGCACCACTCTGGCTCTCGGCGACGAAAACATAAAAGAAAATCTCGTCCCGCTTGGCATTGATACACAGTACGTTTACAAGGAAAAAATCGCCTACGCGAATTCAGAATTTTCCTGGGAGAATGGCACCATACCCGCCACTACGCTCACCTCACTAGATTGTAACAATGGACTATGTGAACTGAATGATATTACGGTCAATAACAGTGCCTTCCAAGTCGGTTATGCTTGGCGGGCAGCCAATCAGCACTTACATCCCGATTCGCCCACGGCTCCCATTAGCGAAGAGCAATTGTATGTGCTGCAAAATCTCTCTGTGCTGGCGCAGCCCAGTTCCCGCTTGATCACCACGCAGATCGGCTTAACCCAAAAGCCCGGCATTGCCTACGCGGAGTCTATCAACACACAAAACGTCATTGACGAAACCAATTTCATCCTCGATCCGCGCAATGGCACGATGAATCTTCGCAAAGTGACGCTTAATAATAGCTCCACAGATTTTGGCTTAGGCGATCCTGATCTGTTAAGTTGGGGCGCATTTCCGTTAGACAATCTCGACGCCTTAGTTGTGCATCCCAGCAACGCGGTGTTGGCCTGCTCGTTTAGCAACCACAAATTAATGATTCTGCCTTTGCCAACCGCTCCTATAACGGACAAACTGGCCCCACAGGCGCAATTGGTATCGGGTGAAGGCGTTCGCGAAGGATTGCTGAAAGGTCCCAAAGCCCTGGCGGTGGCTCCCGACGGCCGCATTTTGATTCTCGAAAGTCTGAATAACCGCGTACAAGCCTTTGATATACAGGGCAATGCCGTGCCTTGCTTTACGCCTAATCCTTATGTGTTCACCTTGAATACCGCTGATGTTGCCACTGCGCTGGATGCTGGCACTGTGCCGGATATTTTCATCAATAGTTTAGTCAATGCTGGTGAAAACTATGTTGGCCCATTACCAGATAATAGTTTCATAGCCGAACTGGATGGCGGGAAATTCCAATCCCAAAATGATCCGCTGATACTAGCGTTGAGTACGCTAGGTATCAACCTGGCTTACGATCCAGAGGACATGAGCGACCCGACACAAAGCGCACAGATTCAGGTCGTACAAGCTGGACAAAGCTGGATCATCACCGACCCAAGGCAGCAAGCCTGGCCAATCCTTAATCAATCCAGCTTGTTGAACGTCTATAAACGTCCGGTTTTACCCGTGATAAAAGTGCAAAGTTCCGGTAACCAATGGCTCATTACCGACAATTTACTGGGGAATTCTTGGCTGCTTCAAGTGTCCAGCGATAAGCCTGATGTAGTAGAAATATTTGATTGTTTCACTTATTTCCCTTTGCAAACCGGGCCGAATGGCGACAATCTCAACTACCTCGATATGGCGGTAGAAGCGCAGGGATATATGTATGTGTTGTCCTACCAAAATGATGGCTCTGCGACCACCGATTATCTGCTAGATTTGTACGCTCCCGATGGTACGTTCCTGGTTCGCTCGCCCGATCCAAGCAAGACGACCAATCCGCAAAATATCGTCGCTGGAAAAATTACCGTGGATATTTGGCGCGATCTGTATGCGCTGACCTATGAAACGCTGAACGGGCCCAACGGCGTTACTCAGCCTGGTCTGGCGCACTGGATGCCTACGCCGCCGTTGTTTAGTTTGCCGCTGACCGAACAGCCCAATTTTAATGCCCAGAATATCAGTGCCATCCAGGCTGATTTTGCGGCGCACGGCATTACGCTAAGCAATCAGGCTTTCATTTTAATAGAAAATCTTGATGGTTACTGGCAGGTGAAAGATGGGGAAACGATCTACCACGTGTATCGCAGTGGTAATGCACTGCAAGTGTATTCCGTGCCAGCATAATCCAGCAATTAAAGATATCATCCTTTCTAAACCAAACTTCAATCTTCATTTTTATGCAAGCCATCTCTGTCGCCGTTGGAAAAGCGGGCATCCAGCTTTTTGCACAACATATTGTAGCGGCTCATATTGTTGATCTGTTGAAAACGCTACCTGCACCAGACCGATCTATTCCCGTAGGCGGGCGCTGGGATATTCCGTGCAGTGAGTTCGAGACTAAGTATGAAGTAAAGGACGGCACATTTGCCATTACTCTAAATAGCGGATCGGTACAAAATCTTAATTCGAAGTGCACAGCCATCGAACAGGATACGAATGACTTGACTACTTTTCAGTGTACTTTCGAGTCAGGAGCCTTTTCGGTCAAATATAGATGGACAGAAAGTTACATGCGAAATACTTATTCCTATTTGCAAGGAATAGGATGGGCTTGGAGTAGCGTGAAACAAATCAATAATTCGTACGACTATTCGCCCAGTTTCAACGGACTCACTCTGAAAGTTAAATTCCAATTCAAGTATGATGCTGGTACTGGTTGGGAAATGGTCGTGCAGGGTAAGCCGACTATTACTGCTACGGAGACGAGTGCCAATATTCCTACCGAAAGTGCGGTGTTATATTCCGGCAATCAATGTCAATTCGGACACAGTGCCAGCGATGCCGCTGTACAAGCCCTCCAAAATATTGATTTCAATGCTAAAGTGGGTAGTGTAATCAACGGCGTCATTGCCAGCATCCCTGCCAGCGGCGACTTGGGAAATGGCATTAAATATGATTTTTCCAGTGGCGACCAGGGTCTGAAATTCCCAGCAGCAAACAGTATTCAAATGGGCGTGAAAGGTGGTGCCAGTTACAATGGTACTGTATACAAAGCGGATAAGACCCCTGCGGTGCCTTTACCTGTAGCACCAAACGACACCCACGATCTCAATATGTATGTCTCTGATTTTGAAATAAATGCACTGAATTGGGCTTTTTTCGAGGCAGGCAAATTAAATACTATAGTCAATGCTTCCGATTTGCCGGATCCCAATGTATTAAAAGTCAAAACCTACGTCGCTACCTGCCCGGCATTGAATCCTTACATTGCCCGGGCGATGCAGGCAAAAGTAGAACCCCATGCTGCACCAGTTGCCAGCTTTCAGTTGGTATATGAGTTGAGTACCGCCGCTATGGCAGCCTTAAAACCTCTCTTACCAGCGGATGTATACACCAATCTGACTGGCCTGGAAGGCAACAACTACATTTCCCAAGCCGACTTGGAAGCGGACCTGACCGCCGCCACCATCCCATCAGGAAAGTTCGGCACCATTGAGAACAAGACCGAAGTCACGGCGATGGTGGTTCAGCATGATATAAACTTTACGCTTCTGATTCTGGATGGTCAACCCCGACAGCCCAGTATTATTTTCAATGTTAAACGAGCCGATATATTGGGTGGGCTTTGCCTCGGCCTCAGTCACGATCAGAAAAAACAGACGCTGCAATTCCAGTATCACAACGCGACCTGGAAGGCGACTTTTACCAGCAGCACCATCCCCAAACTGGATGGAAGTATTTTTAACGGGTTATGGCAGTTTGCCGGAGAACCCCAATACGCCACGCTGTTAGTTGCCCTAGGCAAGAGCGGCGTTCCATTACCTATCATGGAAGGGTTTCAGTTTGATTTTACTAATGCAGAACTTAGCCCGCAAGATGGCTATGTGTCTATTCTGGCTAATGTTTTATACAAAAATCAATAAAGACCTCTAAATAATTCACTCCATGCAAGCTATTACTATCGCCATTGGTAAAACAGGCATTGATTTCTTTGCCCAGCATTATTTAGCCAGTGCTATCAATCAACTACTAAATAATATGGCTCCACCCGGTCGTAATATACCGATTGCAAATTTCGGCTGGGTAGAAAGTCCCGATTCTCAATGGGGCTACAAAGATATTTCGGTTGAATTATCTAATGGAAAACTTCAAAACTTCGACTCTGCTTTTAAAAGTGTAGTACAAGGAGTGACCACTGATACTCCGCCGGTTAATATTTTTACCCTTGGTTTTCAGGTCAGTAATTTTTCTGCTAACTATGCCTGGACGGAGGATTATAATTGGGATCATCAGTATTATACCTGGCAGGGCAGGCTTCGTTTCTCCCATCACAAGAGCGGTAGTACTAGTACACCACTGTCTTATGACCCATCCATTGGTGGGCTGGTTATATCCGTAATAATTCAGTTTCTATATGATAGTACTACTAATGCTTGGCAGATGACCGTAAAAAGTACCAAAGCTGGCAAGCCTACAAAAGTCCAGTCAAATATTCCGGCGAACAGTATTTTACAACACCAGGTCAATAGTTGCGCTGGCCAACACGTAGAGGACGCTACTGCGCAGATGATTAGTGCCATTGATTTTGAAACGCCCATAAATACTTTAATTTCGGGGGTAATCAATAGTATTCCCGGCAGTGGCAATTTAGGTAATGGGATTGTTTATGATTTCTCCGTAGGTGATTCAGGTATACTATTTCCTAATAATGATGGCATTCAAATGGGGGTGAAAGGAGGTGCCAGCTATAATGGAACAGCATATACTGGTAACACCCCTCCGTCTTTACCCCTGCCTACACCGCCCACTGACAATGATTCTCATCAGCTAAATATGTATGTCTCTAATTATGAGATTGATGCGCTGAACTGGGGGTATTTCAAAGCGGGTAAGCTCAACCTACTAATTAAACCAAGCGATATTCCTGATCCCAAGTCGCTGAATGTATCTAATTACACCACCTTCGAGCCGACCTTGAAACCATATGCGGCTTTCGTGATGAATGCTCAAATTGTCCAGAATACCGCACCAGTCACGTCTTTTCAAACAGTGTATTTATTTACCACGGCGGTAATGAATATTTTGCAACAACAATTACCGAGTAATATCAATCAATTGATTCAGGCATTGAGCGGTAGCGTGTATGTTTCCAAAGGTAGCCTGGAAGATTTTCTGAACAGTGCCACAGTACCCAATAATTGGTTCAAGCCTATCGAAGATGCCTCGAAAATAATGGCAATGGTCTTAACGCAGGATATAGAATTTACGCTCTTGATTCAGAATGGTCAGCCAACCCCACCCGATATAAAGTTTCAAGTGCAACGAGTAGATGTAATGACCAATCTGGGCTTAGGCATTAATACTAATAACAATCAGACCATACAATATGGTTTTGCGAACGCCAGCAATACGCCTACGTTCATTAGCAGCTCAATACCTGGATTCAGTGGATCAGTTTTCGGCACAGTGGTGTGGCCAGTCACCGCCGAACCTTTGTATGAACAAGTGCTGAATGATTTGGGTAAAACTGGTGCCCCACTGCCTATTATGCAAGGTTTTCAGTTTGATTTTGAAAATGCACAACTTAGTTTGCAGGACGGGTACATTTCTATTCTATCTAATGTATTATACAAAAATTCTTAAATACTCTTTTCATGCAAGCTATTACTATCGCCATCGGCAAAGCAGGTATTGATTTTTTTGCGCAACATTATTTGGTTGATCAATTATTACAATTAGTCAAACAACTTGCTCCACCTAATAAAAACATACCCGTTGCTGATTTTGAAACTAGTTCTACAACTACGCAGGACAAGTATACTAACATACAGATTAATTTACAGAATGGTAGTTTAACTGGCTTTTCTCCTCAGTTTCAGAATATAGCGCAAAATGCTGGTGGTATTTTCCCCTTGACTTTCTTGTCTAATCGCTTTCAAGTCAATTATCAATGGCTGGAAAACTATGCTTTGCACCATTGCGATGGTATAGGAAAATATTGGGAATGCAAGGACTCACATCCTGACAATGAATGGCCTTGCGATCCACAAGTAGGCAGCCTTACGATTACCGTTAATATTGTTTTTACATTTAATTCAGGTACGAATTTATGGGAAATGTCGTGTCAAGGTGTTACGGCAGCCGCACCAAATGTACAGACCAATATCCCTGCTGATAGTATTTTGTTATCCAAGGCTTCCATCTGTGCAAAAGATCACGTAACAGATACTATTAATAGTGCTATTAGTGCCATAGATTTTGATACGCCTATTAATGGACTGATCAAGGGGATGATCAATAGTATTCCTGGCAGTGGCGATTTGGGCAATGGCATCGTCTATGATTTTTCTATGGGTGACTCGGGTATATTGTTTCCGAATAATGATGGTATACAAATGGGCGTGAAAGGAGGAACCAGTTATGATGGAATAGTCTATTCCGGTGATACGCCTCCCTCCTTGCCGCTACCGTTACCGCCAAGCGATGTTAGTAGTGACGCTCGCCACTTCAATATGTACGTTTCCAATTACGAAATTGATGCGCTGAACTGGGGGTATTTCAAAGCGGGTAAACTCAATATGCTGCTCCATCCCGGCGATATTCCCGATAGCGCTGCCCTACATGTTTCTAATTATACTGCTCTCGAGCCGACATTGAACCCTTACGCAGCTTTTGTGATGTATGCCCAGATTACGCAGAATACAGCACCAGTTACTGCCTTTCAGGTGGTCTATTTATTTCCAACAGAGGTCATGAATGTTTTACAAAAAGCACTGCCCAATAATGTCTACTCGCAGATTCAAGGATTAGAAGGCGGTGCTTATATTTCTAAAACTACGTTGGAAACTTTTCTAAGTACTGCCAACGTACCAACTACTTGGTTCGATACTATTGAGAATACTTCGAAGTTAATAGCAATGGTATTGACGCAGGATATAGAATTCACGTTGTTAATCCAGAATGGTCAGCCAACGCCGCCCGATATAAAGTTTCAAGTACAAAGAGTGGATGTATTGACCAATCTGGCACTTGGCATGACGCCCAATAAAAATCAGACATTACAGTATGGCTTTACGAATGCTACTAATAAAGCCACTTTTATCAGCAGTTCTATACCCAACTTCAATGGGCAACTTTTCGGTGAAGTAGTCTGGCCAGTAACTGCCGAACCGATGTATGCACAAAACTTAGAAGCATTAGGGGAGATTGGTACTCCACTACCTATCATGCAGGGATTTCAATTTGACTTTACCAATGCAGACATTAGTCCGCAAGAAGGTTATGTTGCTATTTCGGCTAATGTGTTGTATAAAAATCAATGAGTAGATTGTGCAGCCAACTGTTTGAGAATGCGAGTATTTGATTAAGATAACCCACAATCAAATATTGATCGAATACTCAAATCTTCCAATACTCAAAATAATAAATCATTCAATCTCTCTGGCATGCAAGCGATAACCATTGGTATCGGCAAAACGGGCATTCAGTTTTTCGCCCAGCACTATTTGCTCAATACCATCAATCATTTGATGAATCAACTGCAAGTGCCTGATCGCACTATATCCATTCCAGACTTTGGTTGGTGGTCTGGACCTGGTGACTCTTCTTATTACTCTAAGATTTCCATTGTGCTTACTCATGGGGCATTAGAAGATTTTTCGCCAGTTTATCAAGGTATAACACAGAGCCAAACTAGTGATCATCCAGCCATACCGATCTTCACCCTAGCCTTTCAGTCTAGTAATTTTTCGGTTAAATATAACTGGATGGAAAATTACAATTGGTATACCGAGACTGTAAGCCGTGATAGAAATGGTTCTCATGAACATTATAGTAATGGAATTTCTAATACACCTTTCTCTTATAATCCGACCATAGGAGCAATGACTATTCCTATTATCGTGCAGTTTGCTTACAATACTGTACATCAGGCTTGGGAAATAACCGCTCAGAAAATCAACCTGCCGCCATTATCCAATTTGCAGATTAATATCCCGAAAGATAGTATTTTACAGCATCAGGATAATAGCTGCGGAGGCGGTCATGCCAACCAAACCACCATGCAGATGGTCGGAGATATAGACTTTGCTACACCAATTAACAAATTGATTGCCGGTATTTTGGCTACTATTCCGGGTAGTGGTAATCTTGGCAATGGTATTGTGTACGATTTTTCTCTGGGTGGTGCAGGCTTAGCTTTCCCCAATAATGATGGTATTCAGATGGCCGTAAAAGGCGGAGCCAGTTATAATGGAGTAGTTTATACAGATAGTACTCCACCAGAATTACCCTGGCCCATGCCGCCCTTGGATACGGACAGTCATCATCTATTCATGTATGTATCGAACTATGAAGTAGATGCGCTGTGCTGGGGATATTTCCAGGCGGGCAAATTAGATTTATTAATTCAACCAATAGATATTCCTGATCCGGATGCTTTGAAGGTGCATAATTATGTAGCACTCGAACCCTCTCTGAAACCATTTTCAGCATTTGTGATGAATGCACAAATTACCCAGAATGCTGCCCCCAAGACTTCCTTCCAAATAGTTTATTTTTTCAATGATCAGGTAATGGCTTTGCTGGCAAAACAATTACCTGCCAATATCAATCAGCTTATTCAAGCTTTACAAGGCGATGTGTATATATCCAAAAGTTCGCTAGAAGATTTTTTAATTTCTGCTACTGTACCTAATAGTTATTTTTCTATCATTGAAAATGCTTCCAAAATATCGGCGATGACGCTTACGCAGGATATGGAATATGCACTGCTTATTCAGAATAATCAACAAGATTTACCTTACATAAAATTCCGGATGCAACGGGTGGATATATTGACTAACTTAGTATTAGGCATCAATACTAATCAAAATCAGACTATGCAGTTTTCATTTGCTAATTCTAGTAACAGTGCGACTTTTGTCAGTAGTTCTATACCGGGATTTGATGGGTCCGTTTTTGGCACGATGGTCTGGCCCATAACCGCAGAACCCTTGTATGCAGAAAATTTGATCAACTTGGGAAAAACCGGTGTTCCGCTGCCTGTTATGAAGGGTCTGGAATTTGATTTTGAGAATTCCCAATTGAGTTTGCAAGAAGGCTATGTGTCCATTCTGGCTAATGTCTTATACAAGAATTCCTCTTTATCTTTTGCTGAATCTTTCTGATATGCAAGCTATAACTATTGCCATCGGCAAAACGGGCATCAATTTTTTCACCCAGCAATATTTGTTGAGCACCATCCAAAAGCTGCTGGGAAACCTAAAGCCACCAGATCGCTCGATTCCAGTGGCAGGTTTCAAATACGGGAGCGGACTGAACGCCACGACCACCGTCTCAAACTTAACGATCCAATTATCGCAAGGTAGTTTAAATGGTTTTTCTCCTTCGTTTCAGCAGATCGTGCAGGGATTGAGCGGCACAACGCCCATTTTCACCCTGTCCTTTGGATCTTCTGCTTTCACAGCGAATTACAAGTGGACCGAGAGCTACCATTGGGATTCGGTGACCGTTGAAAACGGTCCCGATGGACCCACGCCAGTCTATCATTCGGGTAACACAAATACCCCCTTCACTTATAACCCATCTTTTTCGCAGCTTGCGATAACGATAAATGTCACGTTTGCCTTTAATAGTACGACCCAGACCTGGCAAATTACGGTGCAGCAAACCTCGGGGCAGGCGCAGGGAGCTAGCACAAATATCCCGTCGGGCAGTGTAGTGACTCACCAAACTGGCGACTGCTCGGGGCAACACATTAGTGCTGCTACGGCGCAAATGATCGGGGCTATTGATTTTGCTACACCGATCAATACATTGATCTCTGGCATCCTGGCCACAATTCCCGGCAGCGGTAATCTGGGCAACAATATTGTGTATGATTTTTCTTTGAGTGCGCCCGATCAGTTGGTCTTTCCCAATAACGATGGCATCCAGATGGGCGTAAGAGGGGGCGCTAGTTACAACGGTACTGCTTTCGCCGGAGGTAGTCCTCCTTCCCTGCCTCTACCGACACCGCCGGGCGATGCCGACACTCATCACTTAAATATATATGTTTCCAATTACGAAGTAGATGCCTTGAACTGGGCTTTCTTTGAAGCAGGTAAATTGAATACCATAGTCAATGCATCCGATCTCGCCGATCCGGAAGTCCTGAAAGTAAAAACCTACGTTGCTTCGTGTCCGCCTTTAACCCCTTATTCCGGCCGCGCTATGCAGGCGAAGATCGTCCCTAATGCTGCGCCGACCACCGCTTTCCAGATGGTCTACGAATTAAGTTCCATGGTGATGGAAATATTGGAGAAACAACTACCGACCTCCGTATATAATGATCTGACTGGCTTACAAGGCAATAATTATGCCTCTAAAACCGATCTGGAATCTGATCTGACTTCAGTTGATATAGCTTCCTCCTATTTCCCAGCCATAGAAGCAGCTGCTCAAGCTATGGGCATGGTTGTTACCCACGATATTAATTATACCCTGACCATTCTGGATTTTCAAGCACCAGAACCTACTATTGAGTTTAACGTCAAACGGGTAGATATTTTGAGCAATCTAAGCTTGGGACTTGGTGGTGCTAATCAGCAGACTCAGACCATGCAATTCCAATTTCAAAATATCAGTTGGGTCGAAAATTTCATTAGCAGCAGTATCCCGAAATTAAATGCTTCCATTTTTAGCAACCTTTGGCTCACGGCGGGCGAACCACAATATGCTGCACTCTTGACTGCAATGGGGAAAAACGGCACCCCGCTGCCAGTGATGCAGGGTTTTCAGTTCGATTTCACCAATGCTATATTAAGTATTCAGGAAAACTACATTTCTATTCTGGCTAATGTAGAATTTAATAGTGCCTCTGCAATACAAGTTAAAATATAGAATATGCCAACTACTTTTCCCGGCGTTTTCGCTGGCAAAACTGCTTTTTGCTCCAGCCAGCCAAACGGGCCTAATTACTATCTGACCTCTTGTAGAGTCTCTGACGGAAATCACGGCTGGATATATTGGCCGGGGCTAAATGCTTCTGCTATTACTACGGTGGAAAAGTTTCTACTGTATCTTTTTCCGGATAATTATTACCGAATTCAATCCGGCGATTTACGCTGGTTAACCTTGGATGGCAGCGACTCATTTCTGCAATATGGTGATGATCCATTGCAGGCGGCCGCGTTTGTGATCGGTGGTACGCCATTTGGGTCATCCTGGCAACTACACATTAATAATGGAAATCAACAGATATATTATAACATTCAATCTAATTTAAATTCCCCCAATTTACTTAGTTTAAATCAAATAGAGGGGGCATTATCTATCTTTACCCCTACTTTTATTACGCCTTCTCTGGAAACTATACGACAACAAAAACAGGCTAAGAATGCCGATTTTACGCATGCTATTTTACTAGGACAAGATTTGTCGCAAGGTATTGATTTTACCGAAGCCAATTTTATGGGATCGCAATTGGGAGGTGTTAATTTTACTAGTGCAATACTAGATAAAGCGAATCTAAGCCAAACCGATTTACGCGAATTAAATTGGGGTCAGCCCACTTCGGCAAACAGTATTGATTTATCCGGTTCCAATGCGGCGGGCTGTCAATTTGGAAATAGCGGCACTGGTACCAATCAGTTAAATTGCCAAAATGCCAATTTGAGTACTGCTAATCTTACTGAAGCGAATCTAGCGAATCTAAATCTGCAAGGAGCGCAATTAGGTAATGCTATTTTAAATAACGCAGTGCTCGACTATGCTACGCTTACTTCTGCCAATTTGAATAATGTAGTCGCTATCAAAGCCAGCTTTGCTCATGCCGTATTTACCGACGCCAGCGCGCAGATGGGTATTTTCATTCAATCTATTTTTGACAATGCCACCCTCACTCGCGTACGGATGGGCGCCAGCAGTTATTTATTTTTAATTAATAGTAATTTTGCTAATGAATTGAATACCAGTAAATATCCTCAATCTGATTTAATCGCCGCCTTTCAGCAAAATGGTATCACCCTCAATCCGAATGCGGCTATCGAAATAGTGACGACCGGAGAACGCTGGCAACTCGATGATCCGCTCGGCCCTTATAAGCTAATTCTGATTGATAGCGGCATTCAAGTCTATAACGACAATCCAAGTCTGGTGCCAGCCGTCTTGCAAGGGGCGTCTTTTATGGGTACTAATGCCTCCACCGCCAGCCTATCGGGCGCCGATTTGCGTGGGACGCAGTGGTTTGCTGCCCCTGTTACCCTTGATCATGCTGATCTGGAAGACGCGGCTTTCTCAGGGGCACTGTGCATTTCAGTAGATTTTACGCAGGCCAATCTATCGGGTGTAGATTTTAGTAATAGCATATTTGTGCAGGCCAAATTTACGGGTTGCGTAGCCGGACCGGGCGGCAATCGGCGGGCGGTGTCTTTTGAAAATGCTCATTTGGAAGGGACCGATTTTAGTAAATCTACTTTCAATGGCGCAGTATTGACCAACGCCGTGGTAGCCCTGAATGCCGGGGTGCCACTGTTATTTTTACCGCTCGCCGATCAACAATATTTGACGACAAGTGGAATAGCCACCATAAAACAAGCCTTCACCGACGCCGGATTCGACTTGGGTAGTACGCCTACGGTCGCTAATGCCTCCACCTTTAGCCTTGATAACAGTCAATCTGATTCCCCCTATAAGTTATACACCGTGAAATCTACCAATGCTGGATTTCAGGTTTTTGGCGGAGGCCTCTATTTGTTTTCTCTACCTACCTCAGCAGCTCCGTTGCTCAGGCAAAAGCAGGCATCGGACGCTCTGGTGTCCATGTTTGCCAGTCGGTCTCAGAACCACTGTCTGCTTGCCTCCAATGCTCCCATCACCCAGCAAGTTGCCTGGGCAATTACGCCGAGTGACGATGCTGCTTTTCTGAAATCCTATCGTTTCCCTAACTTATCTATACAGCTCGAGGCGAATCGGCTGGTGGTTTATGGAGTAGCCCTCGTATTAGTGGATGGATTGGCGAACTATTCCGATGGCATCGCTTTCAATGCTACTCAAAATCTGGGCAATGCCCTCAGTGCCAATGCAGTAGGGCCAGCGGGCGTGCCGTTCGCCTGGATTGCGCAAAATCTGATTGACAATGAGGCATTTTACGTAGCACTGAACTAAAAATCTGGATTTGGCATTAAGGGAAGGTATGTTTGGAAAATACGTTGAGGATTGGAGGATTCGAGTATTCGATCAGTTTCCTGATTATCAGGTGCTTTAATCGAATACTCAAATCCTCGTATCCTCAACATTTATAATTACCTATCCCATGCACCTCACTATTCTCGGCAATGCAGCGGGCGGCCCTTATCAGGGTCGGCCTTATTCGGCACAAGTGCTGCAAGTAGATCAGCACCTGTTTTTGATTGATTGCGGCGAAGGCACGCAGATGCAACTATTTGACTACGGGGTAAAATACGACCGCTGTAACCAAATCTTTATCAGCCATTTACACGGCGATCATGTGTTTGGATTAATGGGCATTATTACCAATTGGTGTCTCAAAAAACGCACGGCTTTACTACAAATATTCTCGCCGCCGGGCGTCCGCGAACTAGTAGAAAGCACCTGTCGGATTTGTGGCGTCTGGATGCCCTACCCCATCGAATTTCACGAGGTGGACACGACTGTTTCTGCCAAAGTATTTGAAAATCAAAAGCTGGAAGTCTGGACGATTCCGCTCACCCACCGTGTGGCTACTTCCGGCTGGTTATTTCGGGAAAAAACCAAACCGCGAACGATGCGCGCGGACAAGATCGAAGAATATGGCATTCATTATTCCCTCATTCCCGGCATCAAAGCAGGCAACGACCTCCCTTTGTCCGATGGACGCATCGTGCCTAATTCTGAACTGACCACTCCCCCACCCGCTCCGCTGGCCTACGCATTTTGCAGCGACACTGCGCCGTCGCTAGCGGTTCTTTCCAGCACATTGGGATCCTAAGCTTAGAATTCCACGTGGACAAGTTGTCGCG
>JADMIO011478660.1_pt1 | contig 50776 bp, 48 predicted proteins | sample 8958161 | NCBI WGS metagenome assembly JADMIO01 (sample SAMN16585339, study PRJNA669376) | soil metagenome | isolation source: Crop rotation soil | place: USA: Cullars Rotation, Alabama | collected 2011 | reverse complement strand
GTTCGCCGGCGTCTCGCTGCGGAGAGCCGTGGACGTAGAGGTCCGCGTCGCGCAGCGGGTTCGATCGACGAAAGCGTGGCAGCCGCGTCCGCGTCGTTTCTGCTGGAGTCGCTGGTGACCGCCGCGGATAAATTGACCACCGATTTCGGAACGTGGAAGACGCCGTGGGGCGACATCAATCGCTTCCAGCGAATTTCCTCGGAGATCGTGCATCCGTTCGACGACGCCGCGCCGAGCATTCCCGTGGCATTTCCGTCCGCGCAGTATGGATCGCTTGCGTCCTTCGGCGCGCGCACATTTCCTGCGACGAATCCGCGAACCAAGAAGCGCTATGGGACCAGCGGAAACAGCTTCGTCGCTGTGGTCGAGTTCGGGCCTCAGGTTCGCGCCAAAGCCGTTACGGCCGGAGGCGAAAGCGGCCACGTCGGCAACAAGCACTTCAACGATCAAGCGCAACGGTACGCAACCGGAAATTTACGGGAAGTGTATTTCTACAGACAGCAGTTGAAGGGTCACACCGAGCGTGAATATCATCCTGGCGCCGCCGGAAACTGAGAAAGCCGCTATTCCAGCTTGCCGGTTCGCCACGTGAAGATCGAACCGCGAGGAATCTCGAAACTGGGACCGACGAAGATCAGCGTGGCAACACCCGGCACGTCAGGAAGATCGTAGATCTGCGCGACCGCGTTCGACGAGGGCCGGTATTCAAAAACACCGCGATGCTTGATCTGGCGAAGGCCTTTGATTTCCGGGGTCACGCTCACCAGCGTTCCGAAGAATCGAATGCGTTCGCCGTTTAAGCGCAATTCGGAGAACTCCAAACCAACCGCGAACTGCGGAGGATTTCCTTCGCGCAGTTCCGTTCTTCGAACGCGTCCGTAAAAGACGGTTCCCGCCGGCACGGCAACCGCCCCGCGCAGAACCGCGTCCGATGCGGAAACAGCCTCCACCGTGTCGCCCACGACGGCGTTAGTCGAGAGAATCGGGGCCGCCAGGCGAAGATCCAACGTGAGCCCGGGCGGCAGCTCCGGTTCCGTCGCAGCGGTGCGTTTTGCGGAACGTGGGCTTTTTGCGGTCGATACGTTTTCATTCGGCGAGAAATAAATCCGCGACCTGGCGGTGTATTGGCGGCAGTGACTGAATTCCAGCAGATTCAGGTTCTGTTTCCCGGACCGTTCGCGGAGAAAGACACCGGCAGTGTGCGGGAGAAGAGCGCGAGACGACCCGAGCTGGACGCGGCCATACTCGGTCCATGTCGCGACATTTGTGTTGCCGAAGTCGGCCGGCAAATCGTCGGCGTACATTTCAATGCGCAGTAAATCGAGAGTCGCGGGATTTGTCCAAAACGAACCGTGCGAGCCGGTGCGAACTCGCCGGCCGTTATAGGAAACGTACCAGCCGCTGCCGAAGTGTGGGATCACGAAATTCCAGCGGATCGCCGGCTGCCCGTTAAGAGTGCTCGGGCCAGCAAAGCGAATCGTCGAGTAACCATCCGTGAACACCGCCCGCGCGTGAAGAGCATACTCTCCATTCGAGACAACGCCGTAGGGCAGCACCGCTTTCGCCGAGGTTTCCTCGAACTGAGTCTGCCCGCGCCATCCGAAGAATTCGCGTCCGCCAGAACTGGCGATCTCATAGCGAACGAGGTCCACTCGCTTCCAGGACCTCCGCGGGGTGGATCCGGACGATCGTTCCATGGTCGCCAGACACGTGTAATCGCTGGTTTGCCGCAGCGCCTCCGATACTTGCGCACGGACTTTCGCGAGCAGCAGCACAGGATCGGTCTGCTCCTGGAAGGCGAGTGCAACGGACGGCAACATGGCGATCAGCGCGGTAAGACGCATCGACAGCCTCCGGCACCGGCTGTGTCTTAGCATGATGTTCGCAGCGACGACGCCCGGGTTGATATTACTTGATTCGGGGAGTCCCCGCAGGCGCGTAACGCGGATGCAGACCCATCAGGGCTCGCTTGCACTGCTTGCAGTACCAGGTGGCATCGCTGCCCGCGACGCGACCGTCGTATTCTTCGAAGCTGATATCCGGTCCGATGTTGAGACGCGTCCGAATCGACAGCTCGTCGAACGTGCAGCTCACCGGAAACCAGACGCCCAAGTCGGATCCGTACGGGCTGTCCCCGCCGGCGCCGATTTCGACGCCCCGCGACTCGATCTCGCTTTCCAGCGATTCGAGGTGCGGGCAGGTTCTCATGTCGCGCGCTTTTACGCCGGCGCCGCTTCGAGAATTTCTTCTGAAACCTTACCGAACTTCTCGAAATTTTTCTTGAATCGCGCGCTCAGGTCCTCGGCTGCGCGATCGTACGCTGCGCCGTCTTTCCACATGCTGCGAGCGTCGAGCAAATGCGAGGGCACACCCGGAACGCTGTGTGGCACCAGCACGCGAAACACGGGATGCGGTGTGCACTCGATGTTGTCTAGCTCGCCGGCGATCGCGGCATTCACCATCGCGCGCGTGTACTTCAGATTCATGCGCTCGCCGACTCCGTACGCGCCGCCCACCCAGCCGGTATTGACCAGGTAGCAATGCACCTTGTGGCGCTCCAGTTTTTCGCCGAGCATCTTCGCGTACTCCTGCGGACGACGCGGCAGGAACGGTTCGCCGAAGCACGCGCTGAACGTCGCGGCGGGCTCTTTGCCCAAGCCGCGCTCCGTGCCCGCGAGCTTCGCCGTGTAGCCGCTGAGGAAGTGATACATCGCCTGCTCCGGCGTCAGCCGTGAGATCGGCGGCAGCACTCCGAAGGCGTCGGCCGTCAGAAACAGCACGTGCGTCGGATGGCCGCCAACGCTCGGAATGATCGCGTTGTCGATGAACTCCAGCCGATACGCCGCGCGTGTGTTTTCCGTGAACTCGTCCGAATCGAAATCCAGCAGCCGCAGCTCGGTGTCCATCTTCACGTTCTCGAGCACGGTGCCGAACCGGATGGCATCCCAGATCTGCGGTTCTTTCTCTTTCGAAAGCTTGATGCACTTGGCGTAACAGCCGCCTTCGAAATTGAACACGCCGCGATCGCTCCAGCCGTGCTCATCGTCACCGATCAAGCGGCGTTCCGGATCGGCGGAAAGCGTCGTTTTGCCCGTGCCCGAAAGCCCGAAAAATAACGCCACTCGCCCATTCGCGCTCATGTTGGCCGAGCAGTGCATCGGCATCACGCCGCGCGCCGGCAGCGTCTGATTGAGAATCGTGAAGACGCTTTTTTTCATTTCGCCGGCGTACTCAGTGCCGGCGATGATTACGATCTTCTTCTTGAAATTAATTACGATCGCCGTCTGTGATCGCGTGCCGTCGCGCTCCGGATCGGCGAAGAAGGTGGGCGCGAAAAAAATCGTGAATTCCGGAACGTGATCCTCTGTTTTCATGGGATCAGGCCGGATGAAAAGCTGGCGCGCGAACAGGCAGTGCCAGGCGCGCTGCGCCACCACGCGAATCGGCAGTGTGTAGGCTGGGTCAGCGCCGCCAAAACAATCCTGGACGAAAACGTCCTGGTTCTGCCAATGATTCAACATGCGATCGAAGAGGCCGTCAAACTGCTCCTCCGACATCGCCTGATTAACGGGTCCCCAATTCACTGTGTTTTCAGTGCTGGGTTCGCGAACAATGTACTTATCTTTGGGAGATCTTCCCGTGAACTGCCCCGTGCGTACGACGAACGCCCCGCCGGTCGCGAGCATGCCTTCGTGGCGCTGAATCGCGCGCTCAATCAACTGTGCGGTACCGAGATTCCAGTAGGCGGTCTGAAAACCACGCAGACCATGCCGGGCGAGATCGTAACGACTGGGACGAACGCCTGCATTTTGCATAGAGTTAAAAAGACCAGCCTTCAGCTTATCATTGGAAGTGATGTTGTCGCGACGCGTCTTCCTCTTCTCTTCGCTCGGATGCGTCGTGCCTTTGGTACGCGCCCAGATCATCGAATTCGAGTCCGGCGGTTTGCGTTACAAGACGCTGACACGAAACGGCGTTACCATCATGTTCGCCCCCCTTCCGCGGCACATTCGCGACTACGCAATTCTGCAAGTGGCGGTCTCCAACGGCTCGCCGATCTCCTGGTCCATTAAGCCCGAGGATTTCCGCTTCGAACGACCGGACGGTTCGTCCGTGCAGGGTTTGCCGGCCCGAACTGTGGTCGCTACCATGCTCGAAAAAGCGGGCCGCGGGGACGTCATCAAGCTGATTCAGGCGTACGAAGCTGCCCTGTTCAGCAACTCGCACATGCACTCGACGAACGGGTATGAGGTGCGCCGCCAGAACTACCTTGCGGAGGGACAGAATCGGCTCCGGGCGGCCGCGGCAGCCTCGGCGATCGCCCTCGCGACGACGAAGTTGACTCCCGGCCAATCCACCGACGGCGCCGTGTTTTATCCGAATCAAGGCAAGCCGCTGGGAAGCGGAAAATTGATCGTCAACGCCGCGGGCGAGACGTTCACATTTCCCGTTGAACCCGAGCCACCGCACGGCAAGAAGGGTTAAGAAGGCGCGATCCGTCGCACCAGGATTCTTCCGCCGTGCCGCACGTGTGGCGATCCACGCGCGATCTCGACCGCTGCTTCGTAGCTACGCGCGGTCACGATGAAATATCCGTTGGGATCCTCGCCCGCCGATCCACGCGCCGGCACGAACTCCCCGCCCGTGTCCAATCGCTCGCCGCGAATCGCGATGCCGGATCGTCGAACGCTTCGCGCCCACTCGCGATATTCCTCCACGCGCGCTTCTCCGCCTCCCGCCGCGCCGTACAACAACAGGATGTAGCGCTCACCGGCTGCGGGCGCCGAAGTGGTCGCCGAGAATCGACCCGCGAAGAATGCCGCGATCAGGATCGCCGCTGCGGCGCCCAGCATCCACGGCAGTCGACGGGCACTTCTCCGGCGCGCGAGCTCGGACAAGACGCGCGCTTCGGATGCCGCCGGCGGCTCGACGTCGCGTCGCAATCCGCGGAGGCTCGCGAGCTCCGATTCGTTCAGGTCGTTTTCTTGGTCGTGCATTGTTTTGCTCCCGATTCCTGCGAGGGCCGCAAGCGCTCGCGTAGCGCGCGTCGCGCGTGAGATAACTGGCTCTTCGACGTTCCTTCTTCGATCCCCAGCATTTCGCCGATCTCCCGATGTGTGTAGCCTTCGACGTCGTGCAACACGAGGACTTCTCGCGCGCCGGACGGCAGCAGTGCGATGGCGTTCGCCAGATCCGTCTGCGGTTCTACTCGCGCGATCGCCTCTGGGCGCGCTTCAATATCGCGACGCCGAGCGCGTCGCGCGTGCTCGCTCCAGCAGCGAATCGCGATGCCGCACACCCACGTCGAAAAGCTCGACTCGCCCCGAAATTTCCCGAGACGCTCTACCGCGCGGATCCACGCTTCTTGCGACGCTTCCTCCGCTTCCGCGTGTCGATACCCGCTGAGCCGCAGCACCAGTCCGAACACACGTGGAGCATGGCGCTCGTAAAGCATGTGGAACGCGTGCTGGTCGGCGCTTGCCCGATAGCTCGCGATCAGTTCCGGATCGGAGAGCATTCTCATACCTTAGTGGCTGCATCGCGCCGAAGGGTTGCAACCATTCGCGCATGCAGCGCCACTCACAGGTATGAAACTCGCGCTCTTATCACTCCTCGCTGTTTGCTCCGCTGCGCCGGCAGTCTCCCAGGACGTTCCGTGGCGACCGGACCTGCTCGTTCAGCTACAAGTCTCCGACCTCGATCGGTCGATCAAGTTCTACCGGGACACTCTGGGATTCCGCGTCACGGAACGACGCGACGATATTCAGTTCGCGCATCTGGAGTTCGGCGTCGCGGGCTTGCAGATCGGGCTCTCCGCCGGCGGCTCAAAAACTCCCAACGCGGGAACGATTGTGCTGAACTTCGGCGTGAAGGGCGATATCGAAAAGGCGCGCAAGTCGCTCGAGGCGAAAGGCGTGAAGTTCCTGGGCCCGACCGCGGTGATCCCCGGTAAAGTCCGACTTGCCGCATTCAGCGATCCCGACGGTTACGTGCTGCGCCTGGCCGGAAGCGACCGCCCTTCGAAATAGTGCAGCCGCTCCCTGTCGCTGAACTCTGGAACTACCGCGTGTACTTTTCCATCCACGCGAGGATGTGCTCGATCTTCGCGATGTAATGGCTGTTCCGCTGCCGGATGCCGTGCGATTCTTCCGGCACGCGGACCATCACCGCGGGCACCTTCATCGCTTTCAGCGCGAAGTACAATTCTTCGCTCTCCGCGATCGGCGTGCGCAGGTCGGCCTCGCCCGTGATCACCATCGTCGGCGTCTTGAAGTTCTTCGCGAAGAACACCGGGGAGTGTTCCATGAACTGCTTCGGCTCGTCCCACGGGAACGCCTTCAGCCACAACGCGGAATGCGTGTAGCCGCCGTCGGCCGTGCCGGCTTGCGTGATCCAGTTCGTCACCGGATATTGCGACACCGCCGCCGCGAACCGATCCGTGTGCCCGATGGTCCACGCCGTCAGCAATCCGCCGCCGCTGCCGCCCGTGACGCACAGCTTCTTCGGATCGATGTATCCCTTCTCGATCATCTTGTCGACGCCCTTCATCAGGTCGGTGAAATCGTCGCCAGGATACTTGGTGTGAATAATGTTGCCGAACTCTTCGCCGTAGCCGGTCGATCCGCGAGGATTCGTATACAGAACCACGAAGCCGCGCGCCGCCTGAATCTGCATCTCATGCTGGAACCCGACGCCGTACATCGCGTGCGGCCCGCCATGGATCTCCAGAATGAACGGATACTTCTTCGACGCATCGAAATTCGGCGGCTTGATGATCCAGCCCTGGATGCTCTTGCCGTCGAACGAATCGTAACTCAGCTCTTCCACTGAGCCAAGCTGGAACTGCGCCATCAGGCTGTCATTCGTGGACGTCAATCGCACCGCGCGCGGATTCTGCTGGTACGCCGGCACCACCACGACGTCGCCCGGATTTTCCGGAGTCGATCGCACGGTCGCGACCATCAGATTGTTCGCCAGTGTGAATCCGCCGGCGCCCTGACCGCCCTGCCCGAGCTGCTGGATACCGGACGTCACGGCTTTCACTTCGCCGGAATCGACGGTGCACTGATAGAGCTGCGTGTTGCCACGCTCGTCCACCAGGAAGAAGATCTTCGATCCATCCCACGACCACGTTGGGTTCCGAACATCGCGATCCAGCGCCGGCGTCAGGTTTTTCGTGTTGCTGCCGTCCGCGTCCATCACGTACAGGTGGTTCACCGTGTAGCTCTGGAATTTCCAGTCGTGGCCCACATAGGCGATCTTCTTGCCGCCCGGCGACGGAACCGGATTCGTATCCGGACCGACGCGCTTGGTAAGTTGCTTCACCGTGCCGTCGTCGATCGAGTAGGCGTAGATGTCGCCGCCCTTGAGATCGTATTCCCAATCGTCAGCGCGATTCGTCGACGCATAAATCCACTTGCCGTCCGCCGACCAGGCGAAATTCCCGCCGAATCCGCCCTGACCACCGTGGTTGAAATCGCCGCTGGTGACCTGTTTAGGCGCGCCGCCCGTCGCGGGCACGACGAACACGTGCGTGAAACCGGGCTGCACCAGACCCTGTCCGTCCTGGCGCCAGCGCAGCTTCGTCACCACGATCGGCGGATCTGCCCAACGCGCGCCCTGCGGCCGCTCCGGCATGCGAATCGACCAATCCGGCTTGGCCGGCACACGAGCCGTGTAGCCGATCCACTTCCCGTCGGGTGACCACTCAATCCCGCTCGGCGCCTGCTGCAAATCCGTGATCTGCGCTTCCTGTCCCGTATCCAGCCATCGAACGTGGATCTGATTCTTCCCGCTGCGATTCGAAAGATACGCGACTCGCGTCCCATCGGGCGAGAGCCGCGGCGAAGTATCGCGGAACGATCCCGTCGTGAGCGGCCGGTTATCCTTGCCGTCACCAGACACGATCCACAAGTTGCTGTAGCGCTGGTCGACCATCTTGTCCGCCCAGCCCAGCACGTAGATGACGCTCTTGGCGTCCCGGGTGATCTGCGGATCGCTCACCTGGCGGATGTCCCAGACGGTGTTCGAATCCAATCCCTGTTTGGCGGCGAACAACGCCACGGAAGAAAGCAGCAGTACCGAAATTGCGCGCATGTTTTGTTTTTCCTACTTCTTCGAGAAGTCGTCCCAGATTTTGGCGATCCCGGCGGCTGCCGTGTCGCCCGAATGAATCACCACGCGATAAAGAAAGTGAAGCTTCCCGCCCTGTGCGAGCGAAACGCTCTCTTCTTTCGTCTTCGCATTCACGAAAGTCTTTTCGCCGAACGGATTCGCGGCGAACAGTCCATAGCCGCGCACGTGCCAGTGCACACGCCGCGAATTCTTCGGATGGTCCATGATGGCGATCCCGACCGTGCTTCCATCGCCCGGATCACCGTAATAGTCCACCCAGTCCGAGGTCTTGCCCCACGCTTCTTTTTCGTGCGTCAGCCCATCCGCATTGACGATCGTGCCGTTGGGACCCGGAATCGTTTCGTCCGGCTTGCCGCGCTCGCGAATCACCTTGTTCTCTTGCAGCGCCGGCAGCAGACGGACGCCCAGCACGCCGTCCTTCGAATCGCCGAACGACGCCTTGGTGAGCGCCGTGAGCGTGATGTCCAAATCGATCACCCGTGCCTTCGATCCGCCGTAGAACGTCATGCGGCGGTTTTCCTGCAGGATCTTCGTTCCGTCCGCATCCTGCCACGTCGCGGTGAAGTCGAGCGTGCCGGAATCCTTGCCGTTCTTCACGGACACCTTGTCGACCACAATTTTGCCGCGCGGCGGCGGTGACTTATAGGACGCCTCGTTGTTCCAGAAATCCACGCCGTTGACATGGTCGTGCGCGAACCACATTCCGCGCTGATGCTGATGGTCCTTGGGCTCGCCGGCGGTATTCTCCATGGGCCAGTGGCGCGTGACTTCAACACCGCCCGGGGTGCGTAACGGCCAGAGATACGGCTTCTGCGCCTCGCCACCGCGAAGGATGAAATCGGTGAAGGGTTTTCCGTCGATTTTGACGCGAACGCGATCCTGCTCCTGGGAAAACTCGACCTGCGACCAGAGAGCCGACGCGGTAAACAGTAAGGCTATCGCGAGCTTCATCAGTAGAAGTAGATCATAAAGCGGCGGCTACTGCATGCCCGGCCCTCGGGGCCGCATCGGGCGAACCTTGCCCGTTTCCGGAGGCTCTTCGATGGCGCCCGCCCGCAGAACCTCATCAGCGATTTCCACTACCGCCTTCATCGCCGCGACGTCGTGGACGCGCACCATGTGAACACCGGCCAAAATCGCGGCTGTGACGGCCGCTGCCGTCGCAAACTCGGTGCTCGCGGCGCTCTCTTTCGCGAGGAAATGCTTGCGCGACGGACCGGCCAAGATCGGCAACTCCATCCGCGCCAGCTCGCCCAGCCGCGCCAGAATCTCGGCGTTCTGTTCCTTGCGTTTGCCGAACCCGAGCCCCGGATCGATCACGATCTGTCGCCGTCCCACTCCGGCACGCACCGCCCGATGCACCGAAGCGTCCAACTCCGTCGCGATCGTCGCGATCACGTTTTTCATGGGGGGCAGCTTCGCCCAGGTCTCCGGCGTTCCGCGCATGTGATTCAGAATCAATCCCGCGTTGGCGTTGCCGACTTTCCGCGCAAGCTCCGGGTCGAACGTCAGCGAGCTCGGGTCGTTGATGATCGCGACTTCCAGTTCCAGGGCCTTCTCTGCAACCGATCCCTTGTAGGTATCGACCGAGATCGGCACCGCGAGCTTACCGCGCAGCCGTTTCAGCACGGGAATGAGGCGTCGAATCTCCTCTCCCTCGCTCACCCGAGCAGACCCGGGCCGGGTCGACTCCGCACCCACATCAATAATGTCCGCGCCTTGTTCTTCCAGCTCCACGGCGCGCGCGAACGCGCGATCCGGGTCCGAATACTTGCCTCCGTCGGAGAACGAATCGGGTGTCACGTTCAGGACGCCGACGATCAGCGTGCGCTCGCCGAGCTGCAGGGAGCGTTCGCGGAATTTCCACTCGAATCGTTTTCGGACCATGTCGGGGGACTTTCAGGGTAGCGCAGCAGCCGATGCGAGAATGGTCGGGAATGGTGGAGACAATCGAGTGGACCGATCGCGGCGTCGTCATGATCGACCAGACCAAGCTGCCGCGCGAGCAGGTATTTGTCACGTGCAGGACATATGAAGAGGTCGCCGAAGCGATCCGCTCCATGGTGATTCGCGGTGCGCCGGCGATCGGCGTTGCGGCGGCGATGGGAGTCGCGCTGGGCGCGCAGCAGGGCGCCGATTTCGAGACTGTTTGCACGACATTGGCGGCCACACGTCCGACTGCCGTGAATCTTTTCTGGGCGATCGATCGCATGCGGCGCGTGAACGCGCTCGGCGGCGGCGTGCCGCGCCTCATCGCCGAAGCGAAGCTGGTTCGCGAGGAAGACATCGCGATCTGCCGCGCGATCGGCAAGAACGGCGCCACCCTCGTGCCGGATCAGAAAACCGTGCTCACGCATTGCAATGCCGGCGCGCTGGCTACGGCGGGATACGGGACTGCGCTGGGCGTGATTCGCGCCGCGTGGGAATCGGGCAAGAAAATCGACGTCTTCGCCGACGAAACCCGGCCATTCCTCCAAGGATCGCGTCTCACCGCGTGGGAACTGCAACAGGACGGCATCCCGACCTCGATCATCACGGACAACATGGCGGGACATTTTCTGCGCTCTGGCCGCATCGGCTGCGTCGTGGTGGGGGCGGATCGAATTGCGGCAAATGGCGACGTCGCGAACAAGATCGGCACCTATCCGCTGGCCGTTCTAGCGAAGGAAAACGGCGTGCCGTTCTATGTAGCCGCGCCCGTTTCCACCTTCGACCTGACGCTGGCCGACGGCGAACAAATTCCCATCGAGCAGCGCGCCTCCGGCGAGGTGACGCACGTTTTCGGCGTGCCCATCGCGCCCGAAAACATCGGCGTGCAGAACCCCGCGTTTGACGTGACGCCGGCGCGCTACATCACCGCGATCATCACCGAACGCGGCGTGGTTCGTCCGCCGTTCGAACAATCCCTCCGTGCTACCGTGGGCACATGACGAGATTGGTTTTCGCGGCGCTGCTGGCGGGCGCTGCGCTTACGGCCGGCGCGCAGAGTCTCAGCGGCCGCCGCGCTCCCAGTTTTTCACTACCAGATCCGAATCTTAAGCAACACGACATCCTGGATTATCGCGGCCGATGGCTGCTCATCGATTTCATGAGCACCACGTGTCCGCATTGCAAAGAGCTGACGAAAACGCTGGAAGCTTTCAAGGCGAAGCATCCCAACGTGGCGATCCTTTCCATCGTGCTGCCGCCGGAAAACATCAACACGGTGAATCGATATATCGCCGAAAACAAAGTCACCAGCCCGATCCTGTTTGACGGAAGCCAGGTGGCGCAGAGCTACTTCCCGTATTTGTCGCCGCAGCGCCCCAGTTTAGACATGCCGCATCTGTTCGCCATTAACCCTCAGGGACAGATTGTGAAGGATTGGCCGCAGGGCGCAGTCGGCGCGCCGACTTTCTTCGCCGAGCTCGAACAAACTGTCGCCGGCGGCGCCCCGTCGAATTCGAAGCAGCAGAAATAGAGGTACCGTGCGCGTTCGCGCGATCGTCGTTTCGATGGCCCTCGCCTGCGTCCCAGCGGCGCTCGCAGAGGATACACTTGGCGACGATCTGCACAAGGCCGCACGCGCCGGCGATCTGCATCGCGCCGAAGAGCTGATCGCGCGCGGCGCCCCCGTGAACGGCCGCGATTCTCTAGGCGGCACACCGCTGCACGATGCCGCATGGGCCGGCGAAACCGAAATCGTCGCGTTTCTGATCGCGAAAGGCGCCGAGGTGAACGCGCGCCACAGCGAAGGCGGATCCACCCCGCTGCACTATGCCGTGATCACGAATCGACCCGACGTGGTCGACATGCTTCTCGCTCACGGAGCCGACTTTCGCGCCACGTATAAATCCGGAGCGACGCCGCTGCATCTGGCCGCGAGCCGCGGCTATGGCCGAATCGCTTCGTTGTTGATCGCCGGCGGCGCCGATCCGAATGCGCCGGATGCCACCGGAGCTTCGCCGCTCGAAGAAGCGTCCTGGAAGGGCGAAACCGAAATGGTGCGCCTTCTGCTTTCGAAAAAAGCGCTCGTCAATCAGCCGAATGCGCAGAACGGCGTGACGCCGCTCCATGCGGCCGCGATCAAAGGACATCGTGACGCGGCGGAGCTTTTGCTCGAAGCCGGCGCTCGTATCGACGCGCGCGATAAAGACGGCTCCACGCCGCTAGAGGACGCGTTGCATTACCGCCAGACCGCCGTCGTCGATCTTCTTCTCGAAAAAGGCGCGCGGCTCGAAGCCTCCAAGGCGCTGCGCGAAGCGGTGATGCGCGGCCAGGTCGACGTCGTCTCGCTGTTGCTCGATCGATCCGGTCCAATCGGCGCCTCCACGCTCCTGCACGACGCCGCGCTGAAAGGTCACGTCGAAATTGTTCGCCTGCTTCTCAAGCACGGCGCCCAGGTCGACGCGCGAAATGCAGAAGGTGCGACGGCACTGCACGACGCAGCTCTCGCCGGCCAGCGCGCGGTTGCCGCGACCTTACTCGATGCCGGAGCGCCGATCGACGCGCAGGACACCGAGACCAAATCGACCGCGCTGCATCGCGCGGCTTCGTGGGGCCGCGTGGATGTGGTTCGTCTGCTGCTCGAGCGCGGAGCTGATCCCCGAATCGCGGACAAATCGGGTCATACCCCACTCGATCTGGCGATCGCCAATGGACAGAACGAAGCCGCCGCCTTGCTGCGCGCCGGCTCGTCAGTCCGACAGAAGTACTAAAGAGAATTCCCTAGGCCGCCGATTTGTAAACGAAGCGTGCGAACGCGACACGCGACCCCGGAGCAGTGTGCAGACTGCGCAGCTATCACCTGAACTCGCCGACGCCGCCGATGTCCTTAGCGACCAGCTACGCGTGCACTTGCAACGGCTCGCCGTACTGATCGAGCCGCATTCGGATCGCATCGAACGAAGATTCCTGAACCGTCTGCGGGCCCTGTCGTTTGAGCCACGCCAGCGCATCGCGCTCGCGTCCATCACCACCGGGGCCGCCGCGCGAATTCTCGCCAAGGGACAGCAACCGCTCGCGTTCATCGAACAGGTGGAATACAGCGGCCGCCGCCTGGCGAAACTCAACCTGCCGCCGAGCGCGATTCTCGAAGCTCTTCAGGAATACGACGGCCTCCTCGCGCCCGTGCTGGCCAATCTCATGCCTGACGAGCATGCGAATTTTCAGTGGGTACGCGAGCAACTGCACTTCTGCGTCGTTCTCACCTTGAACAACGCTTACTATCAGGTTCGCGAAGCGGAAACACAGGCGTTTTACGAACTGTTCCGCGTCGAGCTCGAATCGCACAGCTTGGATGAGCTGCTGCGCAAGTTCCTGGAATCGCTGCTGCATGCCTGCCATGCCGACGCGGGCCGTCTGTATCTACTGAACGAGGATTCCTCGGCGTGGGTTCTGAAGGCCGGCGCGCCGAAGCTCGCCGATTCCCTGCAGATCCCCAACGAGCCTGCGCTTCGCAAGAAGCTGTCGCGCCCGCGGCATGTCAATGGAGACCGCGCCGGGCACGAAGTGCTACTCGATCCGAGTTGGCGCGGGCGTTTCGGAAGTTGCTGGTCGATCCCGCTTGCCGCGGGCGGCCGCACCGCAGGGGTCATGCAGTTCGGATTCTCAAAACCGTACGAGTGGCTGCCGCGCGAACAGGAACTTCTGGCCGCCGCCGCAGAGCGTTGCCTGATGGCCGCCGAAAAAACGCGCCTCATGGAAGATCTGGCGCAACGTGAGGAACAGGTGCGCCGCCTCGCCGAGCACATGCTGCACGTCGAGGAAATGGAGCGCCGCCGCATCAGCCGCGAGCTTCACGATGAAGCCGGTCAGAGCCTGCTCTGCATTCGCCTCCAAATGGAATTGATCGAACAGGCGATGCCGGACAAAGCCGGCGAATGGAAAGCGAAGTTGGCAGAAGCTCGCGATCTCACCGAGCGCACCATTCTGGAGATGCGCCGCCTGATCGCCGCGCTGAGTCCTGCGGTGCTCGAACAGCTCGGATTAGGCGCGGCGCTGCGTCAGCTCGTCAATCGATTTCAGCGTCTCCATCCCTGCCGCGTGCGGCTTCAAATTTCGAAGCTCGGAACGCTGACGCAGCAGATCGAAATCATCGCGTACCGATTAGTTCAGGAGTGCTTTAACAACATCGGAAAGCACGCGGGAGCGAATCATGTAAACATTTCGCTCTCTTCCGCCGATGGAAAGTTGAGGTTGACGGTAGAAGACAACGGCGTCGGGTTTAACGTCGAGGAAGCGTTAGAAAAACGCGAATCCTTCGGTCTGTCCGGAATGCGCGAGCGAGTAGCACTATTGGGCGGACAGTTCCATGTCGAAAGCCGCCGCGAAGCCCCTAAGAGGGGTACAAAGATTTCCATAGAACTGCCGATAGCGAAATAGAGTGTTGGCAGGAGATTGAACGGAGAAGGTCGAAGTTATGGCTAAGATTCGAATCATGCTGGCGGACGACCACACGCTCTTTCGCCAAGGCATTCGCACGCTGATCTCGGCGGAGCCCGATATGGAAGTGGTCGGGGAAGCCTCAAACGGCGGCGACGCAGTGGACAAGGCGAACGAAGCACGGCCGGACGTCGTCCTGATGGACATCGGCATGCCCGGTCTGAGCAGCTTTGAAGCCACCCGTCAGATCAAGAAGAATCGTCCGGAGACCAAGGTTCTGTTCCTCACCATGTACGACGATGAGGACTACCTGGTGGAAGGCATGGAAGTGGGCGCCAGCGGCTACGTGCTGAAAGACAGCCCCAGCCAGCAACTGGTCGCAGCCGTGCGCGATGTTTGCCGCGGCGGCAGCTATCTCAGCCCGCGCATGCTCTCGCAGCTCGTCGACGATTTCCGCAGCCGCATCAAGAGCGCGAATCGCCTGCCGCGCTTCGCGACGCTGACCACCCGCGAACGCGAAGTTCTGAAGATGCTCGCCGAAGGAAACTCGGTGAAGGAGATCGCCTGCGATCTCAATCTCAGCGTGAAGACGGTCGAGGCGCACAAGTTCAATCTGATGCGCAAGCTCGATATTCACAACAAGGCGCAGTTGGTTCAGTACGCCATCCAGAAGAAGATCATCAAGATCCCGAATCTGGTCTAGGCTTCGAAAACGCGTCTCGCTTCGAAAAACGCGTCTTGTCGCTCAGCCTGCTGGTAAGATGAAGACCGGATGCAGCATCCCCAGACTCACGTCGACACCGATTTGCGCGCGGCCCCCGGCCAAAAGATAATCGATTCCTTAAAGACCAGCGACACTCTTTTCGGATCCGCGGAAGCCGGCGTTCGCCTGGCACATCCGCAGGCTTCGGATCGCGAGGTTTTTCTCCGGGCCGCAGCCCGTCAATTGAGCCCTGCTCTGATGCGAAAGGTATACGGCTGGCACCCCGACGATGAGTCCGCGGACACAAGCGCTTAGTCGCGTGCTCGAGGTTCTCGGGCGGATGGAAATTCCGTATCAGATTGTGGGTTCCGTGGCCTCCACCTGCCATGGCATCGGCCGCGCCGCGGAGGATGTGGACATTATTGCCGACCTGCAGCGAGATCAACTGGACGATTTCAGCGCTTCGCTTGAGCCGGACTTCTACGCCGATGTTGCTGTGATGCGCGAGGCGCTAATTCGCCAGCGGTCCTTCAATCTGATCCACTTCGGCACGGCCTTCAAGTTCGACATCTTTCCGCTGAAGCGCGATCAGTACAGCCGCACGCAGTTCGCACGCCGGCGCCCCACGGAGATCCTTCTGGCCGAAAACGAACCGGTCGAATGTTCCGTCGCCTCGGCCGAGGACACGATTCTCAGCAAACTTCTGCTGTATCGTTCCGGCGGCGAAACATCGGAGATCCAGTGGAGCGATCTGCGGGGAATCGTGCGCGTCCAGGGGTCGGCGCTGGATCGCAAGTACCTCGACGAGTGGGCGGCGAAGCTCGGGGTCGCCGATCTTCTAGAACGACTGCTCGCCGAACAAGTCTGACACTGCGATTTCGATGTCGCCCGCGTGAAGCGATCCTGTCGATTCGATCCGTACCGGCTCGCCGCCCTTGTGATACTCCCACGCGATCTGCTTCTCCGGATCGATCACCCAGCAATGCGGCGTTCCCCAGGCGTGATACTCCTCGCATTTCGCAAGCATCGCACCGACGCGTTCGTCCGGGGAGAGGATCTCAATCGCCAGAACCAGCGGAGTCGTCGGATAAGGATCCTCAAGCTTCCGGCCGACCGCAACGTCCGGAACTAACCACTTCGTGGCCGACAACCGAACCGTCAGTTCCGGCAATGCTTCGTAACCGTGAGCGGCAACAAGCGAGATTGACCGGTACTGCGCCTTGCTGTGCTTCAGCGTCGGCATGGATTTTTGCCGCAACACTCCGTCCAGGTATTCGCAGGCCGGCTTGCAGGACAGCTTCAGGTATTCTTCTACCGAAACCGGTGTTGTGGTACTCATGCCTTCACCCGCCAGCCTACCAGATAGTGCGCTGAGCGGTAGAATTCTCTCGTGCCCACTGAAATGACTCGACGCGCGTGCCTGGCGGCCGTAGCCGCCGCGCCCTTCCTCTCGCGAAGCTCCGCGCAATCCGCCAAACGGCTGCCCATCCGCAAAGCGGTCGAGTTCAACATGCTGCCCGCCTCGCTCTCCGTCGCCGACCGATTCGCCGTCGCGAAAGACGCCGGCTTCGAAGCCATCGAGTGCCCCACCACGCCTCAGTCCGATAAGGCCGAAGAGATTCTGGCTGCCTCGCGCAAATCGAATCTCAAGATCCACTCGGTGATGAATCAGGAGCACTGGCGCAGCCCGCTTTCCTCCGGCGATCCGGCGGTCGTCGAAAAATCGATGGACGGCATGCGCACCAGCCTGCACAACGCGAAACTCTGGGGCGCCGACACGGTTTTGCTGGTTCCCGCGGTGGTGAATCCCGACACTTCGTACTCGCAAGCCTGGGAGCGATCCCAAAAGCAAATCCGGAAGCTGATTCCGCTGGCAGAAGAGCTCAAGATCATCATCGGGATCGAGGAAGTTTGGAACAAATTCCTGCTCAGCCCCATCGAATTTGCGAAGTACGTCGATGAATTCCAGAGCCCGTGGATCCGCGCCTATTTCGACGTCGGCAACGTCGCGATTTCCGGTTATCCGCAGGATTGGATCCGCACGCTGGGCAAGCGCATTGTGAAACTACACATCAAGGATTTTTCGTTCAAGAACGATCCCACAATCAAGAAGCGCGTTGCCGATTTTGTCGCCTTGCGCGAAGGCGAGATCGATTGGCGCGCCGTGCACTCCGCGCTTACCGAGATCGGCTATCGGGGTGACGCCACCGTCGAGCTTTCCGGCGGCGACGCAGCGTATCTCAAGGAAGTGAATCGGCGCTTTGAATCCATCCTGAACGGCGAATAACTCATGAAGCGATTTCTTCTCGGATTTGTGGTTGGCCTGTTCGTGGCCGCCCTCATTGTCGTCATTCTGATTTTTGCGGCGCTCCGCTTCGGCGAAAAGAAAGTAGTCGTCGCCGATGGTTCGACGCTGGTTCTGCATCTGGAAGGCGCTGTGCCGGAGCAGGCGCCGGTGGATCTTTCCCTGCCCTTCCTGCAATCGCAGCAGCAGTCATTTACCGTCTTCGACACCTGGATGCTGCTCAAGAAAGCCGCCGCCGATACGCGCATTCGCGCGCTGGTCTTCGAGCCGCGATCGCTGAGCGCGGGTTGGGCGAAGCTCGAAGAGATTCGCGCCGACATATTGAATTTCAAGAAATCGGGTAAGCCCGTGTACGCGTTCCTGCGCGGTCCCGGAGCGCGCGAGTATTATCTGGCGAGCGCCGCGGATCGCGTCTTCATGACGCCCGAAGATCTGCTCGATCTCAAAGGGCTCAAGGCGGAGCTGTTGTACCTGAAAGGCACGCTCGACAAGCTGGGCGTGCAGATGGAATTCGAACACGTCGGCAAATACAAAGACGCGCCGGACATGTTCACCAAGACCGGCTCGTCACCCGAAACGCGCGAAGTGATGAATCAAGTGCTGGATCGCTACTACGGCGATCTGGTCTCGACCATCGCCGAGGGTCGCAAGAAACAGGCTGCCGACGTAAAGACCATGCTCGACGACGGGCCGTTCCTCGGCCAGAAGGCGCTCGAGGGCGGACTGGTGGACGCGCTGGCGTTCGAGGACGAAGTTTTCTCCGAGCTGCGCGAGAAGATGAAGATGCCGGCGATCGTCAAGATCAGCGACAGCGACTACGCCACCATCGCGCCGGGCACGCTCGGCCTTGAGGGCCCATCGAAAATCGCGCTCGTGACGGCCGATGGCGAAATCACTCGCGGCGTTCCGCGAGAAACCAGCTCGGAAGGAATCACCGCGTCCAGCCTGGTCCCGCTGCTTCGAAAGGTCGAGGAAGACTCCAGCATTCGCGGCGTCATTTTGCGGGTCGATTCACCCGGCGGCGACGGAATTGCGTCCGACGATATCCTTCACGCAGCGAAAAATTTGAGCAAGAAAAAGCCTCTGGTGATTTCGATGTCCGATACGGCGGCATCCGGCGGCTACTTCATCGCCATGACCGGCGATCCAGTGCTTGCGTATCCGAACACGTTGACCGGGTCCATCGGCGTATTCTTCGGACGCGTCAATCTGCGCGGCTTGTACGACAAGATCGGCGTGAAGAAAGAGCTGATGACCCGGGGCCGCTATGCGGGGATCGATACCGATTACGGACCTCTCAGCGATGCCGAGCGCAACAAGTTGAGGACCGAAATCGAAGTCTTCTATCGCGGCTTCGTCGAACGCGTGGCCGCGGGCAGGAAGCGGCCGTACGACGAAATCGAGCCGTTAGCGCAAGGTCGCGTGTGGGTTGGTGAACAGGCGAAGGGCAACGGATTGGTCGATGAGCTCGGCGGCCTCGATCGCGCGATCGAGCTGGTTCGCGAGCGCGCGAAAATCCCGACCTCTGAGAAAATCACGATCGTGACGTATCCGCCCAAGCGAACGCTGTGGGATGTGGTGTTCGGTCGCGCCGACGAATCGGCCGCCGTGGAAGCGCAGATCACCGCACGCCTTCGCACGTTTCTCGGCAAGCTTCCGATCCGGTCGCTAACCCAGGGCGGAATCATGCGCCTGATGCCGTATTCGATCGACGTGCGCTAGTCGTTCGCTTGCAGACCAAGGCGGCGCAAGTACATATCGGCGGTCCGTCGCGCGGCGATCTCAATGGAGAGATGGTCGCGGGAGTAAGTTGCGGCGCGATCCGCGAGGTCTTTCCGCAATTGAGGATTGACGATCAATCGCTCTATCCGCTCGGCGAGCGCCGCCCAATCTCCTGCGGGAAACAATAGTCCGCGTTCTTCTTCGCCGGTCAGTTCCGGCGTGCCTCCCACTCGCGACCCGATCACGGCACAGCCGCATGCCATCGCCTCGAGCAGCGAGTTCGAAAACGCCTCGGACCTCGACGGAAGCACGAAAATGTCGATCCCGCGCAGCCACCTGGGAACTTCCGGAGTTCCTGGAACGAAGATCGTGTCCGGCTGGATCGCCAGTTCGTGCGCGGTTTCTTGAAGCGTCGCAAGAAGCGGCCCGCTCCCGACGATCACCAATTTCAACCGAGCATGCCGCGCCCGCACCTGTGCGAACGCACGCAGAAGATCCGGAAGTGATTTTTCCGGTCGCAGCGCGCACACGGTCCCGATCACCACTTCGGCGTCATCCAACTCCTGGGGACGACGCCGTTCGCCTGGAAAAAACTGGCTGGTGTCGACGCCGTTGTAGATTCGCTCGACGCGCTCCGGCGGGTTGCCTTCGCACTCGATGAGGTAGTTGCGAATCGCGTCGCAGTTCGCCAGTACCGCGTGCGCGCATCGATCCGACATGCGCAACAGAGCGCGTGTCCGCGAGTCCAAAATGTCCCGATAGCTGAGCTGGCTGGTGATAATCGCCGGAACACCGCACGCGCGCGCTACCGGCGCAGCCAGCACGCCGCTGACATCGTAGGAATGCACCACGCGAAACGAATGCTCGCGAATGTACTTTCGGAGCGTACGGGCTGCGGGAATCGCCGCACGCGATAACACGGATTCCAGATTCAGATGCAACATCGGCACGCCAGCCGATTTCAACTCCTCATAGCGCATCCCGTGGTCGTAATAACTGGCGACGTGCGCTTGGAAAGGCGGCAGCAGATGCGTCGCGATCTTGGCGACGTCGCGTTCCACACCACCCTGATCGAGCTCGCGAACCGTCAGCAGCACCGGAATCACGGACGGCTCAGCCAACGCGTCCTCGATCCGTCGCCCCCATCGCCTCGGAGGCGGCTGCTTCAGACGCGGCCGAAATTACGCGCGCCGGATTGCCCACCGCCACCACTCCCGCGGGCAGATCATGCGTCACGATCGCTCCAGCGCCCACCGTCGTACGATCGCCGATCGACGCCATCACCACAGCCGACGCGCCGATCCAGCAGTGCGTCCCGATCGAAGTCATGCCCAACGCGATGTCTGAGAAAGTGCCGTCGGGGTTGCGCGCGTGCTGATGGCGACCGCCCGGAACCTGCACCAGAGAGGCGATCTGAGTTCCTTCGCCGATGCTCACGCGGGCGATCACGCAATAGCTTCCAATCGAGACCTGTGGACCCACGCGCGCCTGCCGATATACAAAGTACGTTCCGAAGGCGATGTTCGTGTCGATCGAACACTCCTCCAGCGTCATTTTGTAGAACGCGCCTCGCAAGAAATTCCCAAGAATACCCGGTGCGAGCGCCACCGCATGCGCGAAGATCGTGTAGCCGATTTCCCAGCGGCCGAACCCGCACAGGAGCGCCATCGGCAGCGTTACCAGCAGTGCGATTCCTTGTGCGAATCGTTTTATCAGGAGCCGCGGACTCATGACACCGGCCGGACCGCGATTTCGTGCTGCGCGACTTCCATGAGGATCGACCGAATCGACCGAAAGTATTCTTCCGGCGAATGCCGCGACACCACAGCAGGCGCCGCGTCCCTCAGCTTACGTCGAAGCTCGGTATCCGTGAGCGCGCGCTGCAATGCTTGCCCCAGCGCCTGCACATCTCTTGCAGGCACCAACAGCGCTTCCGTGCCATCCTCCACCATCTCCGGAATGCCGCCGACCCGCGAGGCGACCACGGGAACCCCTGCCGCCAGCGCTTCCAGCAGTACATTGGGCGATCCCTCGCTCTCCGACGGCAGCGCGAAAACGCCCGCGATCGCATAGTACGGCCGCACATCCGCCTGCTGGCCCGCGAACCGCACCACGTCGCGCACCTTCAGCTCATCAGTCAGCAGCTCGAGCGAAATTCGTTCGGGACCATCGCCGACGAACATCAACCGCAGCGACGCATCGCGCTGATGAAGCTGCGCAAATGCGCGCAGCAGATCGGCCTGCCCTTTTTCTTTCGACAGCCGGCCGACGGTCAGAATCACGCGATTCTGCGCGGACCAGCCGAGCTCGGCACGCAGCCGCCGAACGTCATCCGCGCCCGCATGCGGACCCGGCCTAATTGCCGTGTGCTGAATTCGCACGCGGTCTGCCGGAACACCGCTGCGGCGCATCACGTCGTCGCCGAACGCGCGGCAGACCGTAATCACGCGATCCGGCCGGCGCAGCGACCAGCGATCGAGCTGGTTGTAGAGGCGCGTCAACAGGCTCGACGTGGTGTAGCCATGATGCGTCGCTACCCAGGGAATTCCGTCGCTCAACTTGCCGAATCGCACCAAAAAATGCGATTTACTGCCGTGCGTCCAGATCACATCGGGCTGCCGCCGCCCCACCGCGGCGCGCATCTGCGACAGTGTCGACCGCTCGAAGCGCCTCCGCTCGGCGACCACTTCCAGCGCGATTCCCTCATCCGACACTGCTCGCGTAAACGCCGTCACCGGTTGTTCGCGCGTGAAGGTCAGGATGGTCAGTTCCACGAACGGCGGACCCAGGTCTGTGCGCAGACATTCCCGCCCGAATTCCAGAACAGTTTTGGCGACGCCGTTGATCGTATAGGCATCCAGCATCGCAAGCACCCGTAGGGGCCGGAGATCGGTTCCGCCGCGCGAAGCAGTTCCGGTGCCGGGCTCGGCGCAGCCAAGCGGTGCCACTGGTGCCCAGCATACCACTACAATGTCGTAAGGCTTTTCCCACTCGCATCTTGCGAGCTTTCTCACGCATGCTGGTTTCCGTAGTCGTTCCCTTGTACAACAAGCGGCCCGAGATCGAACGTTGTCTCGCGACGATTTGCGCGCAAACCTACCCGAATATGGAAGTAATCGTCGTGAACGACGGGTCAACCGACGGCGGCGATCAGTTAGTGCGCAACTGGACCGACCACCGCGTCCGGCTCATCGACCAGGCGAACGCGGGGCCGGGTGCGGCGCGAAACCGCGGACTGCGCGAGGCCCGCGGCGAATTGATCGCCTTTCTGGATGCCGATGATGAGTGGCAGCGTGATTACCTGGAGAATGCCGTTCGCGCGCTGCAGGACGATCCCGAACTAGGCGCCGTCACGTTCGGGTATCTGGAATACCCCTCCGGAGAGAACACCGAGCCGATGTGGAAACGTCGCGGGCTGGTCAGCGGGAACTATCGCGTCACCACCGCGACGCATCCGCGGCTCATGAACTTTCTGGCCGCGTTCATGTCGCCGTGTTCCACGGTGGCGCGCACCGGAATGATCCGCGAGCTCGGGGGATTCTTCGATCGCGATCGCTGCCTGTTTGGCGAAGATCAGTTTCTTTGGATCAAAGTGCTGCTCCGCGCCAAGGTGCGCGTCGATCTTCGTCCACTCACGTCGTTTCATCGCGAATCATCCGGACTGAGCGCCAACCTGGCCGGCGCACGGCCCGTGGAGCCGATGTTCACTTACGCCGCCGAACTGCGCGCCAGTTGCCCGCACGAATTACTGCCGGTGCTCGCCGGATTTCTCGCATACCGGTCGCATAAAACCGCATGCATGCTGGGCTACTGGGGGAAATGGCGTGAGGCCGCGGACCTGCGGCGGCGATTTCGCGCCACGGGTGCGTGGAAGGATCCGTACTACTTGCCCGCGTTGGTGTGCGGCACGCCCGTCGGTGCGTCGTTAGGCACGCTAGTACGCGCCGTAACGCGGCGTCGGTAGCGCAGGCGCATTGACCCGCGGAGCCGGCTGCCCCAATTGATGTTCCGCTGCCGATGCCAGGGCGAGCGCCAAGCCGCCCAGCGTCGGGTAATAGAACCGGTATCCCTGCGATAAGAAGAACACCGAGAATCCGATCCCGATCAGTGCCAACATCAAGCAAAACGCCGCGCGCGCGATTTCTTCTCCCCCAGGCCGCGACTTCGCGTGCTTGTACACACGATTCAACAGCAAATACGTGGAGAGCAACGCGCCCACGAAGCACAGCAGCGCCGGTATTCCGCACTCCGCCGAAATCTGCGTGTATGCGTTGTGCGTTTCGCGCCATGCACCGCGCTGCCCTGCCTGACGGCTCTCCGTACCTTCGATTGTGGAGAACTGCCCGGGCCCCACCCCTAGCAACGGGTGCTTCACCGTTTGGGAAATGCTGTTCTGCAGCTCGTACATGCGCGCTTCGGAGGACTCGATCGCTTCCAGGCTGCCGCCCGATCCCGTCAGCGTCAGAATGCGCGTTCGCACATCCGCCGGTTGAAGCGCGAACGCCACGCCGCAGATCAGGGGAACAATAATCATCAGGGAGAGGCGCGTTCGGGCGCTCGCCCGAATCAGGACGAAGAGGGTCAAGACCAGGATCGCCAGGAACGCCCCGCGCGACGCAGTGCTGAGGATCGAGTAAAGCGAGTACGCCAGGCACGCCAGCGCTGCAGCGCGAAAAACAAGATTAACCGTGGGCGTCAGCACCACGTACAGCAGGAACGCTGAAACCAGAATCAGGTGCGCGGCATAGTCGTTGGGATTGCCGATCGTGATCGGGGCCAGGCCCACGCGTTCGCCCACCGTCGTAACCAGCGCCCGGCTTGCGAACAAAACGGTGGCGCCGCCCAGGGCGCACACCAGCATCATCGTGCGGCACTCTTTCCAGCCCATGGCGATCGCGCCGACGATGAACAGCATGGTGATTTCGGTTTTGGCGTAGGTGATGAAGACCAGGAGCGACCCGCCGCGCCAGGAACTCATGATCACAGCCAGGCCCATGAAAAGCACGAACGCCATCCAGTAATACGCCAGCCGAGTTTCGAAAATGCCCTTGGAGAAGACTCGCCGAAGCCCGCCGAACATGAAAATCGCCAGCAGCGCGGGCGGCATCAGCAGGTACAGAATGTAGCTATTCGCACCGGTGGTGTACGTGAAGATTTCGTGGAGCTGACTGTAGCGCAGGAACAGAATCGCCAGCGCGAACACGAACGCCAGCTTTCGCAGGCCGCTGGCACGATCGGATTCCCACTCATTTTTCTCGGCGGTCGCCGCCGGCGAAATGGGCCGGACAGGTGCGGGGGCTGCCGGCGCGGAACGAAATCCTGGATTGGCCGCGACCGCCACCGCGCTTGCGGATGCCGTCGGCCCGGACATTATGGGGTGCGTTGGAACGGCGCCCGGCCTCCGGCGTACCCCTGGGTGTTCCTTAAACACGCTATCTCCGAGAATAGCATCGGCCGGGATTCGGCGACTTCATGGCCGGCCCGCTCCGATGTAAATCAACTCTGCGTCCCGAATATCGGACGGATTCCACAGCGCGCGTCCGTCGACAACAACTTCGACGCCGCGACGCCGCCAATCCGCGAAATCCGGGTTCGCATACACCCGATGCGCGGTCGAAAGAACCATCACAGGCGGCAGTTCTCTCGCGTTCAGATCGAACGGCGTGAACCCGTGGCCGCAGATTTCTGCATCGGTGTAAAGCGGATCGTGCAGCAGCACCTCGGCCCCGCGCTCGCGCAGCGCCTCGCCGATCAGAAAAGAGCTGGAGCAGATATGTTCCTTCACCTGCGGCCTAAATCCGAGCCCCAGAATGAGCGTCCGCTGCCCCCGCACAGGCTTCCACGCTGCCTGCAAACGGTCGATATGCCACGCAGCTTGCCCGTCGTTGGTTTCACGCGCGAGCGACGTCAGGCACGTCCTGAGGCCACGGCGCTCCGCATCGCGAATCATGAAGTACGGATAAACCGGCGCGCAATGGCCGCCTACGCCGATCCCCGGAACCAGCAGCGCCGCCTCGCCATCCGTATTGATGGCTTTCAGGATCGAGTGCAGATCGACGCCTGCGGATTCCGCATAGCGCGCCACTTCGTTCGCCACCGCGATATTCACGTCGCGATACACCATACCCGCAAGCTTCACCAGTTCCGCCGCTTCCAGCGTCCCGACGTTGATCACCGGCGCGCCCAGGTACTTCGCATAAAAATCGGCCGCGCGCGATGCGGCTGCGGGCGTGAGCCCACCCACCACTTTTGAGTTCCGCCGCAAATGCTCCAGCACGAGCTGGCTCTTCACGCGCTCCGGCGAAAAAACCACGTCGAAATCGCGGCCAGCCACACGATCTCCGCTCTCAAGCATCTTCGCGAGCTTCCGCGCCGTCCCCACCGGCAGCGTCGTCTCGTAGCACACCAGCGCACCGCGCGAAAGCACCGGCGCGATCTGACGGGTCACCGATTCGATGATGGAGAGGTCGGCATCCCGATCCGCCGTGAGCAACACAGGAACAATCACGACGATCACTTCGGCCGAGCTCGCGGCCGCCGCAGTATCGGACGTCGCCCGCAGGCGACCGTGCGCGTGTACTTCGCGCAACATTTCCGGAACGCCCGGCTCATCGATCGGACATTCGCCGCGATTGATCGCCTCAACCGCTGCGCTCCGGATATCGCAAACCGTTACGCTCGCGCCGTTCTGCGCGAATTGGCACGCCAGCGGCAGACCCATCTTGCCGCCGCCGATCACCACGACGTTCATGCCGTCACCCCGCTGGAGGTCTGCGATCGGAACCAGTCGAGTGTGTTTCGCAACCCGTCAGCCAAGTCGACTCGCGGCTCGTATCCCAGCACCTTGCGTGCTTTGTCGATCGATGGAACCCGCGCCCGAACCTCGGCGCGATCGAGATGCTTGGTCTCGATGCGCGCCCCCGGAACCAGACCCGCCACGCGCCGCGCGAGTCCCAACGTGGTCTCGATCTCCCGCGGATTGCCGATGTTGAATGTCTGCCCCGCGGCTTCCGGCGTCCGCAGAATCGACTCGATCGCGTCCACCATGTCGGACACATAGCACCACGCGCGAATCGGCGAGCCATCGCCATACACCGTGATCGGCTTGCCGTCCAGCACCGCACGACAGAAATTGCTAATCGCGCCTTCGCCCGTCTGGCGCGGCCCGTAGATATTGAATGGGCGAACGCAGGTGCACGCCATTCCGTGCTGCTCGCCGAATCGCAGCGTGAAATGTTCGCTCGCCAGTTTGCTGGTTGCGTACACCCACCGGCGATCCGAAACCGGCCCGATTCCGTGCGCCGATTCCTCCGTCACCCACATCGCGTCCGGCCCGAACACTTCGCTGGTCGAAAAATCGATGAACTTCTTCGCGCCGTTGTGTACCGCCGCTTCAAGCAGGTTCACGGTTCCGAGAATATTCACCTGCAGCGTGCGCAGCGATTCCTGGTAATAACTGTTCACTCCGGCGATGGCCGCCAGATGAAGGATTACGTCCGCGCCGCGCGCCGCTTCCCGCATCCCCTGCGCGTCCAGCACGTCGCCGGTTTCCACGCGAACCCGCGGCTGCTCACGCAATCCGGGCACGTGCCGCAGCGAATCGCGCCGGAAATTGTCGAGCAGAACAATCTCGTTCGCCGGATCGAGCAGAAACCGCTCGGCAAGATGCGTGCCGATGAATCCGGCGCCGCCCGTAATCAGAATCCTCACGGGCGATCTTGCTCCCGATTATTGACGCTTTTCTCGATCAGGTATCGCGGCCGGCGGCGGCTTTCATCCAGCGTGCGCCACAAATATTCGCCCAGGATTCCCATCATGACCATCTGAATTCCACCGATCACCAGAATCACCACCATCAGCGACGACCAGCCCGTGATCACCTGCCCGCGCAGCCGATTAACGATCACAAAGCCCGCGTAACAAAAGCCCGCCAGCGCCGCTAGAAAACCCACGTACGACATCAGGCGAATCGGCCGATAGGTAAACGCGGTGACCGAATCCGCCACCATCTTGAGCTTCTTCTCGAGATCCCAGCCTGAGACGCCGTGCAGGCGCGCCTGCTTGTCGTAGATGATGCTGTCCTGGTCGAACCCCATCCAGGTCAGCAGCGCGAACATGTTGATGTTGCCTTCTTTGTACGTGCACAGCGCGTCGATCGCCACGCGATCCACCAGCGCCATGTCCGCCCCGCGCGGCGCAATTTCCTTGATCCCGACAAACCGCCGCAGCACGAAATAGAACAACCGCGAAAACGCGATCGTCGTTACTGTCTCGCCCTCGCGCCGGTTGCGGACCGCCCAGACGATCTTGACGCCCTTACGCCACTTCTCCACCATCCGCGGAATCACTTCGGGCGGATCCTGCAGGTCTCCGGCAAGTGCGATCGCACATTCGCCGCGCGCGTGCTCCATACCGCACATCAGCGCCGCGTGCGATCCGTAATTTCGCGTGAGCCTGATCCCGCGTACGCGCGAATCCTGCTCAGACAGCGTGCGAATGGTCTCAAACGTCGCGTCGCGCGAATGATCGTCCACCAGCAGCCATTCCCACGACACGCCCAGTCCGTCGAGAACAGCTTTCAGCCGCTCGTGCAGCACGGGCAGATTGCGCTCTTCGTTGAACGCCGGCGTGATAATGCTGATCACCGGCGCCGGCGAAATCGACGGAGTGGACATCGATCAGCACTTGACCGCGACAGCGGAGAGCACCGCGTCGGCGATTTGCTCGCTTTGCGACGCAGTCAGTTCGGGGAACATCGGAATCGAAATTTCGGACGCTGCGGCGTGCTCCGCGTTGGGGAAATCGCCGCGCTTGTATCCCAGGTCGGAATGCGCCGGGAGCTCATAAATCGGGAACGGATAGTGAATGCCGCACTGAATGTCGCGCGCCTGCAGCTCGCGCAGAATCTCATCGCGGCGGGGATGCATCAGCGCGTAAACATGGCGAACGTGCCGCGCATACGGAGCTTCCGCCGGCAGGACAACATCCGATTCACGCAGCAGTTCCTCGTAGCGAGCCGCGTTCGCGCGCCGCGCTTCGGTCCACGCATCCAGATATTTCAGCTTCACGCGCAGAATCGCGCCCTGGATTCCCTCCAGCCGATAATTGAACCCGAGCATGACGTGGTGGTACCGCTTCTCTTCGCCCCAGTTGCGCAGCATGCGGAGCGTGCGCGCGAACTCCGGATTCGAGGTCACCACCATCCCGCCTTCACCGTACGCACCCAGGTTCTTACCGGGATAGAAACTGAAACAGGCGATTTCGCCCATGCTCCCCGCGCGGCGGCCTTTGTATTCCGCCCCGTGCGCCTGCGCCGCATCCTCGATCACCATCAGGTTGCGCCGCCGGCCGATCTCCAGAATCGGATCCATATCCGCCGGCTGCCCGTACAGGTGCACCGGCATGATGACCTTGGTTTTGGGAGTGATCGCCGCCTCGATCTTCGCGGGATCCAGGTTGTACGTCACCGGATCGATATCCGCGAACACCGGACGCGCGCCGCAGTACCGAATGGCCGCCACAGACGCGACGAACGTGAACGGGGTCGTAATCACTTCATCCCCGGGACCCACTCCAGCGGCGAGCAGCGCGATATGCAGCGCGCTCGTGCCGCTGTTCACGCCGATCCCGAACTTCGCGCCGCTGTACGCAGCGAATTCTTCCTCGAACGCGGCCACTTCGCTCCCCAAAATAAATGCGCTGTTTTCCAGCACCTTCCCGATGGCAGCGTCAATTTCCTGCTTGATGCTTCGATACTGCGCTTTCAGATCGACAAAAGGAATCATGCACCCACCTTTGCGGCTCGTAGCTCAATCATGTTTCCGCGGTTCTTCATCGACGCCGTAGCGGCCTCCAGAACGCGGACCGTTCGTAACCCGGCCCACCCGTCTGCCGTCAGCGCCCCGCCTGTCTCGATCGCCTGAATAATGTTGCGCGCTTCCATCGTCAGCGCTTCGGTCGTGTCCAACTGCGGAGCCCACATGTCGCCGGTTCGATAGCCCACCAGCGCCTGATAAAAATCCTCCGACGATCGAAGTGTGATCCCCTTGTCGTACACCTTCACCTTCTCGGTGATCTCCAGATCGTCGTACACCACCATCTTCTTGCTGCCGCTCAGCATCGTCCGCCGGACTTTCACCGGCGAAAGCCAGTTCACATTGACGTGCGCGATCATCTGCTGTTCGAAAAACAGCGTCAGGTACGCGATGTTCTCCGTGCGGCCCGGAACATGGCTGAGACCCGTGGCGGAAACCGCGACGGGGTGCTGCGGCAACAGATGATCCATGATCGCCAGATCGTGAACCGCCAAGTCCCAGATCACGTCCACGTCGCGTTGGAAAAGCCCCAGGTTGATGCGCGTGGAATCGTAGTAGTAGAGATCGCCCAGCTCGCCCTGCTCCACCAGTTCGCGGATCTTACGAACCGCCCCGGTAAACACGAACGTGTGATCCACGGCGATCCGAAGATTGCGCCTGGCGGCTTCATCCAGCAGCCGCAGTGCTTCATCTTCGGTGCGCGTCAGCGGCTTTTCCACCAGAACATGCTTGCCCGCCTTCAGCGCCTTCATTGCGAGCTCGAAGTGCGTGTCCACCGGTGTCGAAATCGCCACCAGGTCCACGTTCGTATTCGCGATCAACGTCTCAGCGTCCGCGCTGGTCTGCACGTACGGGAATCGCGCGGCTACAAGGTCCAGCCGCTTAGGATTGCTGTCGCTCACGGCCACGACGGCCGCGCCTTGGGTTTCTGCGAAATTTCTCACCAGGTTCGGCCCCCAATAGCCGTACCCGATGACTCCGACTCCGATCACACAACTCTCCTTCTGTGCCGCTTCATCATTCGCGGCTTAAATCGGACCTGAATACTCACCCACGAAAACTCGCGAAACCTACCGCGCCGCGCGCTGCTTGCGTTCGTTTACCGATCCCGCCGGTCGCGCCGGCACGCCGATCACGATCGTGTCGGGCGCAACATCACGGGTCACCACGGCGCCCGCCGCCACCATCGCGTTCTCGCCGATGGTGACTCCGCCCAGAATGGTCGCGCCGCTGCCGATCGACGCCCGCCGGCACACCCGCGTCTTGACGCACTCCCAATCGTCCGTCGTCTGCAGGCTGCCGTCTTCGTTCACCGCGCGCGGATACAGGTCATTGACGAACATCACGCCATGACCCACAAACACACCATCCTCGATCGTAACCCCTTCACAAATAAAGGTATGGCTCGAAATCTTACAGTTTTTTCCGACTTCCGCGCCCCGCTGGATCTCCACAAAGGACCCGATCTTGGTGCCGTCTCCGACCGTACACCCGTACAAATTCACCTGATCGGGGTGAAAAATCTTGACGTCCTGACCTAGAACGACATCTGGCGCTACAGCCACGTCTCATTATTGCAGAAGGACTGTGGATATGGCAGTAACGCACGTACTGGTAGCTTGGTTTTGCGGGTAGTACTCCAACGACCTTCGAAATCAGCGACTTGTGAGTTCGTAAGCCACGAATCCACTAGGACTTGCCACCCGCCGAAGGCGCGATGGAACTGCCTCCGCCGACGCCCATTGCGGCCGCCAGAAGCCTCGCTCAAAGTCGGTCAAAAACACGTATCGCGCCTGATATTTCTCCATGTATTCGAACAGGTAGTCGTCGGACGCCTGGGGAATGCACGCGGAGTGCGCGCCGGTGGTGATCGTGTAGAAATACGGATGGTCGCCGACGACGACCGTGGCCCCGTGAGCCACTTCGCGATCGAACCGTTGCGCCGCCGCGAAGTATTCCTTGTTTTCCGGATTGACGTCCCGATAGAACGTCGCAAGTCTGTAGTCCGCGCGCGCAGCGAACGCCAGGAACACAGCCGTCAGCGCGAGAACCGCGAGGCCAGCCGCAGATCTCCCGCCTCGGGAGAAATCGGCAGCGGCCTGCCACGCAGTCCAGAACAGCCACGACGCGACCAGCACGTGAATCAGTAGAAAATAGCGGCCTTCCGCCCAGCGGCCCGCAAGCGTCAGGAACCCGCCGAACACCAGGAGGTACAGCAGTAACGCCAGCGCCTCCGGAGAAAGCGCCGACCGCGGCCTCCAGGCGAGCGCTGCCGCCGCCAGCAGAAGCAGCACGATGGCTGCGATGCGATTCATGCTCGCAGCGTCCGAAATCATCGAAATCATCACCGGCCGCACGCCTTTGATTACGCGCTTCACAAACCCCACCGGATCCTCACGCGCGATCACCGTCAGAGATCGCGGCGGCGTGGGTTCGTGGAACACGCGAATGGTCATGTCGTCATATCGCTTCGCTTCCAGGTGCGACGATGCCACCAGCCCCACATCCGACCGCAGCGGCGATCCCCAAACGTGTGCGGTGTAGATAAGCCAGGGCGAGCAGATCGCCACCGCGACGCCTGCCAGCGCCGCGAACCTGGGCAGAGCCTTCCGCCAGCCGAGCGCCAGGATCATCCAAAGAATCACGGACGGAATCGCAGAGGATGCCGCGGATCGTGTCAGCCACGCGAGACCGAAGAAAACGCCCGACCATATCGCCATGCTCCAGCGTTCGCTCCGCAACATTGCCGCGATGCCGGCCACCATCAGCGCGATCCACAGTTCGTCGGTCATGTTGGACCAGGACAGCGCCCACGCCGGTGGAAACAACGCGACCATGCATCCAATCCCAAACGCAGGCCATGGCGGCGCGTATTTCCGGAGGAGAAACCATGCCGCGAACGCGAGGCCCGCGCTCGCGAGCGCGGAGAGTACATAGCCGGCGAGAATTGCGTCCGCGCCGCTGGCTTTCATGACCGCCGCCATCGCCAGTGGATGCAGAGGATTGGCGTTGTGATACGGCATGGGCAGCGACGCCGGTTGAAGAAATACCATCCACAGCGCGTCGAGCACGAATCCGCGACCGCTCACCAGATTCTGGGCCACGATCGTCAAGTACGCGCCGTCGTGCGAATAGCCGTTGATGTCGCGCGGATTCGAAGGAAGCGTCGCCAACCGCACGATGGCATACGCAACCAGAATCGCCGCGCCGATCCAGTACGCCCGGCGTGTCACAGGAGTTGGGGCCAACGGGTTCATTGTAGGGGAGCGTCGCGCGTTTCCACAGCCGGGTCGATTTCAGGCCCGACCGGCCGGCCCTGTCCATCGGTCGCGGATTGCTTTCGATAGAACCGGTGGTAGCCCAGCACGCAGAACACATCGACGAAGATCATCGCGATGGAGATCGCGAGCGATCCGCGGACCAGGAACAACAGCGGCACCACAACCGCGAAGTTCGCCACCACCGAGGATAAGATCACGCGCATCCATTCCTTGTCGTAGCCGCACGCGAGCATGTAATAGGTCGAGTAGGTGTGCGATACCGCCAGCAGAAACGGCGAGAACGCCAGAATCTGCACCAGCATGATCGATTCGCGATATTTCGGACCCAGCAGCCACGGAATCAACCACGGCGAGGCGATCAGCAACAGCAATCCCCCCGCGAAAAACGGCGCCGAAAATAGCCAGCGATACTTGCGCACGAACCGCAGTGCTTCGGCTTCGGATCGGCCCGCTTTTTCGCTGACGTGCGGATACACGGCGGTGACCACCGAGCCCACCAGCCCGCGCATCGGTACGATGAGACGCTGCGCGTTCGAGAAGTAGGCAACCTCCGCGGCTGAGGATCGTAGCCCCACAATCACGACGTTCGTCGGCGCGGTGAGTGTGGTCGCAGCCATCGACACGAACACGGGCCAACCCGTGCGGAAAGCCTCGCGCACGTCGTTCCACTCAGGCCAGCGAAATTGGACGCCCAACGAAGTCCGCACCATCGCCAGACCGATGATCCCGGCCAGCACCATGCCGCCGGATTGCGTCAGCGCGGCCATCAAATAATCGCGATCGTCACGTACCAAGAGGAAAAGCGAACCGGTGGCGATCAGTTTCGCCAGGAAATCGCGCAACGCCACCGGGCCCATCTGCTGGAAGCCCTGAAACAACCACACCGGAAACAGCGCGTATCCCACCACCATCAGAAAGGCGGCCAGGAACAGCTCCCAATGCGCGCGGATTCGGGGGATCGAGAAGATCAGCGCCAGCATAATCAGCAGTCCCAGCAACGTCAGCAGCGCGCGGGCGACCATCACCGAGCTGAAGATTCGATTCACCCGTTCGCGATCCTCCCGGTGAACCGCGATCTCGCGCGTGGCGGTCAGTGAGAATCCGTACTCCGTCAGAACGATGAAATACCAAACGAAGGACTGCGAAAACGCCACCAGTCCAAGCCGTTCCGGGCTCAGCACGCGAGCCAGATACGGCAGCGTGATGAGCGGAAGCAGGTAGCTGCTGAACTGGATCGTGTACAAGAGCAGCGCGTTGCGCACGATCGCGTGACTGATGAATCGGCGGAGCATGCCTACGTGACGAGGAGTGAGTCTGGCTGCTCTCCGAACTCGCGCATCCAGCAATTCTCGCAGGTTCAATCGCCGAGCGCCGCCGAACTCCGCGATCCGTCAGTGCGCGTCAGGCTTGCCCAGAGAACACAGCGGATCGCCGGCGATCACGTTCTGCCAGCTCAACCCCGGCATCGACAGGTAGTAACTTTCCGCGAGATTCCGGCCGCTGTAGTAAGCGGGCAGCAGAATATCCGGATGCGGGCACATGTGCAGGTACGGTTCCGCGACATGACCCGATACACCCGTGGCGCCTTCAAGAAGGTAATCGGCCGCAAGACTCTGCGGACTGCCTGCAAACCACAGTTCCGGAGTTTTCCAGGTGCTGATGTTCCACTTCTCCGGCGGCCGCTGGAACGTCCTGCCGTCGCTCGAAACGAACTCGGTCGCGATGGCTCCAGGCAGCCATTGGAACCCGACGAATCGTTTGTGCCGGTTGGGATCGTTCGAGCCCCACGCGGCGTATGCGATGACGTCCTTCACGTCATACAGCACCGTGCTCGAGGCATCCTCAATAACGCGATCCTTGGGAAGCATCTTGGCAGCCTGGTGCAGCCAGTCGTCGCCCTGGCGCAGATACGAGGTTTTCGCGTCGATCACGAATTTCCCGCGATTCTTCGCGACCAACGCGCGATCGATCATTCCCTTGACGCCCTCGAAATCGTACGCCGCCAGGCGCGTCACCATGTAGATGGGAAATTCGGGATGGCTGAACTTATCCGCCCGGTGGCCGTAGAACGGATTCGGCACCGATCCCGGCACGCGATGCGGGCCCATCTTGATGTCCGTATACAGCAGCGCGAGCTCGCTATCCACGGCGGCGACGTTGAGGGTATCGCCCTGAATGCGCAGCGGCACTCCTGCCGTCGTCACGATGTACAGGATCTTCTCCACCAGCTTGTGATCCTGCAGAAATTTCGCGATCGGAACCGCGATCGATTTGTCGTAATCGGGCCGCGCGATTTCTTCATCCGCACTTACGCGCAAGTGGCAAACCTGCGCCAGCGGGATCGCGCGCCGGCGCACGTAGTACTCTCCGATGGTTTTCGAGAGCGCGGAATTGTCGTTCACCACGACCAGGACGTTGTCGGGCCCTTGTCCAACGACGTTCGCGGCGGCCCACAAAATGAGTGCCACCAGTCTCCGCACGCGTTCATCGTAACAGACGCATCCTCGAACAACTCGGCACAAATGATAAAATCGGGCATTCCCGCGGGAGCGTCGTATGGACCTCGACCAGCTCCACACATTTCTCGAAATTGTGCGCCTGAAGAGCTTTTCGAAGGCGGCGCAATCGTGCTACCGCACTCAGCCGGCGGTAAGCGCGCAGGTCCGCCAGCTCGAACAAGAGCTGAATACTTCGCTGTTCGAACGCCTTGGCACCAAGATCGCCCTGACCTCCGCGGGCCGCATCTTCGCCGAATACGCGGAGCAGATTCTGGAGTTGCGCCGTCGCGCTCAGGACGCGATTAACGAGCTCGAGCGCGTGCCCCGCGGCGAGCTGGTCATTGCCGCCACCGAAGCCACGTGCATCCACGTGCTGCCCGGCGTCTTCTCCGAATACAAGAAACGATTCCCTAACGTCCAGATGCTGATCGATCGCTCCTACGGCCCGCGCGTGGTCGAAGCGATTGTCGATAATCAGGCCGACTTCGGCTTCACGCAAATTCCGGTCAAAGAAAAGCGCGTCGAAGTGGTCAAGGTTCATTCGGACGAGATCAAGCTGATCGTGCCCGCGACGCACGTGTTCGCGCAGCGCAAAAGCGTCGTCCCCAACGATTTGATCGGCCATGCGCTCCTGCTCCCCAAATCCGGCGGAACCAAGAGCCGCCTGATGGCCTGGCTGGAACCGGTCGAAGAAGATCTGAGAATTTCGATGGAGCTGGACTCCACGGAAATGATCAAGCGTTTCGTGGTGGCGGGACTGGGCGTAGGCTTCGTCGCCGGCGCGCATTGCCGCGAGGAAATCGCCGCAGGTCGATTGGCCGCGATCTCGCTCGGCCCCGATCCCATGCTCCGCCAGGTTGGACTAATCTATAGGAAGGACAAGGCACTCTCGAAAGCCGCGTTAGGGTTCATCGAAGTGACGCTCAATCATGCCGCTACCGATATCGTTCGAGTGTTGTCCCGCCCCGCGGCGGGCGAGCGGGCCGTGGTCAAATCGATACCCGCGGAAGGGTGACGCTTACGAGCGGCGTTAACGGCGAATATGAATCGGGTCACCGTCAAGACCTCCACGATCTTCATCGCCAAAGGCAAACGGACACGCGTGTATCGATCCGTGAACGAAGTTCCGCCGAAGCTTCGCCGCGAGCTCGAAGCCTCCACGAATAGCTTCAACTCCGCAACGATCCTGATCGCCGATCGCCGCGGCCGCCAGGAAATTCAGCGAGTCCTGAACCGCCTGCCGTCGAACTTGCGGTCGCGTCTGGCGTCTTCGCTCATCGATCGCGGCACGGGGACCGCTCCCACGCGCCGGCGATTCTCACTCGCCGCCGCAGGCCAGTTCCTGCTGCGAAATTGGGTGGAAGTTGCGCTACCGGCGGGAGTCGGCGTCGTGATCTGGCTGGCCTTCAGTTACCACTAGCCGCTACGCGGGCGCGCTGCGCGGAGCAACCGGCGTGGCGACAATGATTCCGGTCTTCGGGCCGGTCCAAGCAGGCCGCAACTGCAATTTTTCGATCCACTCTGCATCGGCGGGTCGCAACACGTAGTAATCGCAACCGGGCTTCAGGTTGTGACGCGTCACTTTCTCCATCCAGCGCAGACGATAGCGCGCTCGGTAGTAATTCAGATCGCTTTCGAACTCCCAACTCGCACCGATGCATGTCTTGGTCGGCGCTGCTCCATGTAGACCACGAATTTCGCGAACCGCTTGTTTGACTTCGGCGTCCTCCGGAAACTCGATATAGAGTTTGCTGTTCACGAGCATCGCGCCGCGAAGGCCTAGCGCGAGCATGATCGCCGTCATCACCCACTTCGCCCCGCGGAGCGATTGTGGCCAGATCGACGATCGCGTAGCCGCTACCAACGCAACCAGCGCAAGCCACAGGACTCCCAGGCCGGTTCGCGTGTACGGGTACGGCGTGCGGAACAACCGGTGCGCGGCGATCCACATCGCGAACAGCAAAATCATGCTTCCGCCGGCGAAGAAAAGCGCGCCCGCGCCTTCGTCCTCGATCTTGCGCCACGCAGCCACCGCCAGCACCGCCAGCAGGATGGCGAGCGGAGTGAACACCCACAGTTCGCTGTAGTAAACCCACGCAGGCCGCGCAGGATCCGCGGCCATCAGCGTGGGAACAGCGATCGTATTGAGGCCGGACGCGAGCGTATCGGATCCGAAGTAGAACGCTCCAGCCCCCACCTTTGTGAGCGGGATCATGACGATAAGCCCCGCCGGGACGATCGCCCGGAGCACCAGACGATCGATCAGAGCGCCCGGCTGCCAGCCCTGCCGCTTTGTCCAAACCGCAACGAAGCAGATTCCCAGCGCCACTGCCGCGACGGCGAACGTCAAATTCGCCGCGACACTGAGTCCCAGAAGATAGCCCGCTGCGTTGATGCGCTGCGGATCGCGATCGCTCGCCGCATCGAGAAGATGACAGAACGCCCATGCGAAAAGCGCGAGTGCCAGTCCGTAGCCGCGCGCAAGCGACATGTGATCGAGGATCAGCGGATTCGCCGTTAGAACAACTACAGCGGCCAGGAATTGCCAGCCATCTCCGAGCAGCCTTCTGGAAAGGCGCCACACAGCTCCGAAATAGAACAGTGCGGCGATCAGACTGGGCAGCCGAATCACCCACTCTCCTCTCCCCAGCATGCCCACCGAGAGCCGGCTCAGCCAGGTATGCAGCACGTGATAGCAGGCGTCGTAATGATCGAAGAGCGACTTGAACGGCGAATCGATGAACTCGAGGTAGACACGCGCTTCATCGATTGTGATGCTCCACGTTACAGCTCGATAAACGTTGATGACCGTAAGGACCGCGAGCCACGCGAATGTGAGTCGTTTCCAGATCAAGATTGCCATTGTAGCGATTGAACAGTCGCTATCATGGAAAGCAACGTGAAAAGAGTCGCGATTTTTGGCAGCGGCGGACAACTCGGGGTCGAGTTGAAGTCCGTCTTCGGACAGCGCGGTTGCGAAGTCATGGGGTTTGAGCGCACGAACGTCGATATCACCGATCCGGTGCGCGTCGAACAATGTTTGGCGCAATTCGATCCTTCGTTGGTGCTGAATGCAGCGGCTTATAACCAGGTCGACGTGGCCGAAAAAGAACCGATCGCGGCATTTCAGGTGAACGCGCTCGCGGTACGGAATCTGGCGCTGGCGTGCCGGCAGATCGACGCACAGCTCGTGCACTTTTCCACCGATTACGTGTTCGACGGACTCGCGGGGCGCGCCTACACGGAGGAAGATGCCACTCGGCCGCTGGGCGCTTACGCGGTCTCCAAGCTGGCCGGGGAATTCTACGCGCGCGCGTATCTCGACAAGGCGCTGGTGATTCGCACGTCGGGCGTGTACGGTCCCGGCGGTCTACACACGGCGCGCGGAAATTTCGTCGAGCTAATGCTGCGGCTCGCATCGCAGCACCAGCCGATCAAAGTGGTGGAGGATCACGTCGCTTCGCCGACGTTCGCCCCGGCGCTTGCGGCGCGCACGGCGGATCTGGTGGAGCGCGGCGTTACCGGAATCATTCACGCGGGCGGCGGCACGCCGATTTCGTGGTTCGATTGGGCGGTGAGAATTTTCGAAGCGGCCGGTGTGAAGCCGTCCCTCAAGCCCACTAACGAGCGCGAATTTCGCACTGCGGCGCGGCGGCCCAAGTATTCGGCGCTTTCGAATAGCAAGATGGAATCGCTGGGCATCGCGCCCATGCCCACGCTTGAGCAGGCGATCAGCCTCTATCTGGAATTGCGCAAGCCGGCAGGCGTCGCGGGCTAAACCGCGGCGTTCGCCGCCACGCGCCCGATCGCGTTGACCAGCTTTCGATACGGAAGCTGCTCCAGCGAATCGAACGACAGCCACTCTCCGTCCCGCCAGCTCGATCCATACCAGCGCATCAGGATCGATAAGTGCTCCAGGTTCGGGGCACCATGCGGCTTCAAAGACGCCACCGCTTCGCGAACGCGATGATCCATGGAACGCGCGCCGTCGATCGCCGCGCTCAGCTCGAATCGCACATGATCCTCAAAGCACCCGCCCAGCAGGAACCACAAATCGACCGCGCCGTGTTCGGCCGACGGCGTGATCGCGACCCCCGCCAATCGATCCACGGACCGCGCCAGATCGCCGGAAAGTCCGCGTACTTGCGCAATTCGCTCCAGGCGTTGGTGCATCCGCTCCGCTTCTTCGAACTGCATCGCGGCACTGGCGTTGTCGCGTGCGGTCGCGGCGCTGTCGGCGAGCGACGCTCCCCCGCTTCGCAGGAATTGTTCCACGCGGAACACCTCGCCCCGATATTCGTCCGCGCTCACCGCTTCCTGGCAGGGCCGCAAGCACCGATTCATCTCGCCGTAGATGCAGCCGGGGTGATCCGCCCGCGGCTCCAGATTCTCTTCACAACGCCGAATTTGAAATAAGTCGAGCATTTCGTTCTCGAAACGCTCCGCCGCGGCGCGGCTTGCGAACGGTCCGTAATATAATCCGCGCCCCAGCCGCGTCGTGATCATCGTCCGCGGAAAGGCATTATCCAGCGTCAACCGCACGAACGCGGGCGGCCGCAATCGCGTGAGCCGCGGCCAATCGTCAGGAAACCACTGCTGCGCCAATTCGAGAAACACCAGCGACGACTCGAGCTGCGACCCCGTGGGCCAGTACTCGATCCGTTCCGCGACGCCGCGCAGATTCAGGACGCGCGACACGCGATCGCGCTCGGAGATGAGGCGGCGAAGACGGCGCCGCAACAGCGCCGTTCGCGCAAGATACGGCTTCCCCTCAGCGGCCCAGAGCAGAAAAACGGCGGGGCGATCGGGAATGGAATCGAGATCGGCGGGGCTGGCCGTAACCGGCGCGCGCATTCAATTCGATTCTACGGTTTCACGCTGGGGGCCGTACCCGTAACCTCTTCGTGCGTTTCCGGTACTTTCTGCATCGCGATTTTCTGCGAACCGCGAGACCCCTGACTTCGTCTAACCTGAGCAGTCCCGGTGCGGTCCGAATGCAGCCCGATTTCGACATCGCGGTAATCGGCGGAGGTGCGGCCGGCGTGGTCGCGGCCGGTATCGCTTCGTCTTACGGCGCTCGAACGGCGCTCATCGAATCCAACCGCCTGGGTGGCGATTGCACCTGGACCGGCTGCGTCCCCAGCAAATCGCTGCTCCGGTCCGCGCATTTCGCGCAAGCGGCACGCATCGGAGCCGATTTCGGCGTTCACTGCGGCGAACCTCGCGTCGATTTCCCCGCCGTGATGCAGCGCCTCGATTCCATACGCCGCGGCATCTACGCACAAAGCGATTCTCCCGAGGTGTTCGAACGCCTCGGCGTGCGCGTGTTCAACGCGCGTGCGAAATTCGTCGATCCGCACACGCTGGTGCTCTCGAACAGCGAGCGCGTCACATCTCGCTATTTCCTGATCACCGCAGGAAGCCGCCCGCTGCTCCCGAAAATCGCAGGCATCGACTCGGTTCCGCACTTCACCAGCGACTCGATCTTCGAGATCGAAAAACTACCCGCGCGATTAATCGTCGTGGGCGCCGGACCGCAAGGTACCGAGCTCGCGCAGGCCTTTCAACGTCTGGGCTCGAAGGTCACCGTGGTCGAAGCCAGCCACCGCGTGCTCGGGCGCGACGATGCCGAACTGGCGTACCAGCTCGAACAATCGCTGCGCCGCGAGGGAATCGATTTTCGCTTCGGCGCGACCGTCGAGAAACTCGAAGGCAACGTGACCGCGCACCTGAGCGGCGGTTCGCGAATCGAGGCCGACGCGATCGTCTTCGCCATCGGCCGCTACGTCGACGTTTCCGATCTGGACCTGCGAGCCGCCGGAATTCGCGTAACGGAATACGGCGTGACGGTTGACGATCGCTGCCGCACCGCCGTGAAGCACATCTTCGCCGCGGGCGACGTCACCGGACGGCCGAAGTTTACGCACATGGCCGAGCACATGGCGAAGGTTGCCGTGGCGAATGCGCTGATGGGCGCGCGTCTGTTTGGAAAAGGCGCGAAACTCGATGAGGCGCGCCTGCCCTGGTGCACCTTCACCGATCCCGAGCTCGCGCACGTCGGCGCCGGCGAGGATCAACTTCGCAATCGCGAAACAAAGTACGAGGCTTTCAAGTTTCCGTACTCGAAGCTCGATCGCGCGCTCACCGATGGCGAATCCACCGGCATGATCAAGGTGTTCGCGGCTCCCAACGGTCGCATCCTGGGCGCGACGATTCTCGGTGCCCGAGCGGGAGAAATGATCGGCGAGTGGGCGCTGGCGCTGCGCCACGGCATGAAGCTCCGCGACATCACCTCCACTCTGCACCCCTATCCGACATACGCCTTCGGGAACCGGCGCGTGGCGGATCAATGGCTGCTCTCGCGCCATTCGCCGACGCTTGTGTGGGCCCTGAAAATTCTGCGTGGCCTGCGCGGACGCATGCCGGCCGGCGCCCGATTCGGCGAGTAAGCATTCGCGTTGCTACCATTCCCTCAGATGTACAAAGTGTTTTTGTGCGCGACGTGCGCGCTGCCGATCTTCGCGGCCACGCAGCCGATCGCCGATGAGCAACTGCGCGTCGACACGCTGGCCCAGTTGTTCCCCGGCTCGATGGTCACCACCGCCGTCGATCGCGATCTCGATCTGTCGCGCCGCTTGGGCGATGCAAAACACTACGTCAGTTATCCCGACGCGTTCGCGAAGGAACGCATCTATCGCGTCACCGGCGCACCCGCGAATCAGATCGAGCGCTGCGCCGCATCGGGCCGGCTCCGCGCCGAGCGCGAGATTCGCATGCAGATGTTCGCCTGGCCGCGACGCGCGGGCGAATTCGTCGCCGTCATTCAATACGCGTTTCCGGGGCGCGATCCCGACTGGTCATGCGCCAGCATCGGCCTGATCGCACACGTCACGGTGGTCGCCGATCGTCCCAAGATCACCGATCGATTCCTGCTCGACGCGCAGAAGCACGAAGCGCTGCAGAACGTCATGCTCACCGATCTGACGGGCGATGGCGTCGAAGAGCTGATCGTCGAGAGCGACTCCGGCGATCCGCAAAGCACCGCGTCCATCATTTCGATCTTCGACCTGCGCGGCGAGAAACTCGAACAGATCCTGGAACACGCCTCGCGCATGTACGCCAAGATGATGGGGGAGGAGCTGTATAAGCAGGAGCTCGACATCTCGCGATCGCTCAAGATGAAGGGCGAGCAATTCTGCTTCACGCGGACGGTGTACGTAGAAGACGGCAAGTGGTACGGGCAGCCGAAGGTGACGCGACCGTGTTACACGAAGGGTCGCGGAGTGGATGCCGCGGAGATCGGAAAGCGCCAGGAGTTACTGAAGTGAAGTACGCGGCGCTGCTTGTCGCGGCTGGCTTCTGGTGCTTCGCGGCCGATGCGATCACGGACGAATCACTTCGCTCGGAAGCATTGCGGGCCGTGTTTCCGGGCATGCGTGTGGACGCGACGAGAAAGCGGGTTGAGCAGTTTACGCTGCCGTCGAAACGCCCACTCAGCTATCGCGACGCCCAGATCGGCGAGACGATCTACCGTGTCGTCGGAAAGAGAACGAACTATGTGGAAGACTGCGCTTCGGACGATTTGGGTAGTGGCCGATTCTCAGGCGCCCGCGAAGTGGCATTTCGGCTATATCCATGGCCGGGCTCCCACGACGACTACGTTGCTGTCCTGCAATACGGATTCAGCGGCGCGCGTCCCGCGATGACGTGCTCAACGATTGGGCTGGTCGCTCATCTACAGCGTCGCGGAACCCGACTTTTCACGACAGAACGCGCATTGCTTGAATCGCAACATCACTGGAGTGTGGTCGAAATGAGTTTGACCGACATAACCGGAGACGACATTGAAGAACTGGTCGTGGAATCGGACTTTGGGGGTCCCGCTGCGAGGTTTACGAGAATACACATCTTCGATCTATCGCAGCGCAAGCTGCGTCCTCCATTCGAGATCCTAGGCCGGTGCGAATTCGATCTGGGGCCGCAGGACCAGCGCGTATCACTGACCGTTCTCGATTCAACGCGATCGCAAGCAAGTGCCGGAACGCAATATTGCTTCACGACGACCGTATTCATGGAGAAAACGCTGACGCTCAAGCCGCCGCGAGTTGAACAGCGATGCTTTCCGGTCGGACTAGACGCAGAACAGCAAAGCGAATACCTGCGGCGCCAGGAAAAGCTTCGCCCCCTTCCGCGATAACCTCTACTAGATGCCGACCACGCTTGCAGCGAAGCGACTCAGCGTCGTCAGCATCGCCGCCAGCGCCACCCTCGGCGTTGCGAAAATCACCGTGGGTCTCGCGGCCGGATCCGTGGCCGTCGTATCGGACGGTCTAGAAAACGCGGCCGACCTTCTGTCCTCCGGTCTCGTGCTGCTGGGTCTGTGGATCGCCGCCAAGCCCGCCGATCGCGAACACCCCTACGGCCACGGCCGATTCGAAATTCTCACTGGGCTCGGCATCGGCGTACTGCTCGCGGCCACCGGTTCGGCGATCTGCATCCGTTCTCTGGAATTGCGACATGACGAGCACGCGCCCGCATGGTTCGCCATCTGGCCGCTGATCGCGTCGATCGTAATCAAGAGCTTCCTGGCCATGCTCAAAATGCGCACCGGCCGCCGAATCCACAGCTCCGGCCTCACCGCGGACGCGTGGCATGACGGAGTCGACGTGCTCTCCAGCGTCGCTGCCCTCGCCGCCGTGTCGCTCGCCATTTATCGCCCTCAATCCTTCGCCGCCGCCGACCACTGGGGCGGCTTCGCCGTCGGCCTCATCGTTGTTTTCCTCGGAATCCAGGTGGCGCGTGAAACCACGCTGCAGCTCATGGACACCATGCCCGATGACGATCAGATGCGCGAGATTCGTGCCGCGGCGATGCACGTTCGCGGCGCGCTCGGCGTGGAGAAATGTTTCGCGCGAAAGACCGGCCTGCGCTATCACGTCGACATGCATCTGGAGGTGGACCCCAACCTGACCGTGCGCGAATCGCACGAAATCGCGAGCGAGGTGAAGCGCAGTATCAAGGACCGCGTACGCTGGGTGGAGGACGTGCTGGTGCACGTGGAACCTCACGGAGAACTGTGATGACCGATTGGAAGCAGCACGGAATTCGGATCGTGCGCGCGGGCGAGCTAGATACGAACACGCCGCAGACGCCGGGGATGACTCGCGCGGCCGCGATCACGCACGCCGTCGCCGGAGCGCAGAAGTTGTGGGCGGGCACGGTGGTCGTGGATCCCAACGTCAAGACCGGCGCGCATCATCATGGCGATCTCGAAACCGTGCTCTACATCGTCCGCGGACGCGCGCGCTTCCGTTGGGGCGACCATCTCGAGTTTGTCGATGAAGCCGGGCCCGGCGATTTCATTTTCGTCCCGCCGTTCGTCCCTCACCAGGAGATCAATGCTCGTCCCGACGAGCCCGTGGAGGCCGTCGTCGTGCGCAGCGGTCAGGACCCGATCGTGGTGAATCTCGATATTCCGAGCCCCGAGGACGGGTCGTCACCACCCGAAGGTTTTCATCCGCCGAGGGGCAACTAGCCACGAATTAACACGAATGGACACAAATGGCTATCGGCGCCGAGTTCCTGATCCGCTGGCGGCGCTCCCCTGCTGCGACGCGAAGAAGCGATCGAAGAAATCCAGCCCGGCTTTGTTGACGTCGCGCTTCACCTCGATGCGATCGCCGAAGATGATCGCCTCGTCGGTCTTCGCATCGTACTTCGGCCACGCGGGAAGATCTTTGCCGTTCGGGTTTCCCGTCGCCGCGAAGTTGACCCAATAGCTCGACATCGCGTCGGACAACTTCCGATCCGCTTCTTCCCACGGCCGGCGCGATCCCAAGGTTCCGAACGCGTATGCGATCTCCGCCGCGTGATACGCGCGATATCGATCCGCATTCGGCCCCGGCGGCGTGCGGGTGAAGTAGTAAAGATACGCGGGCGATTTGCCGGCCTTCTGCTGCATGCGAACCCAGGTGCGCATCTCCCAGCCCATGCCCTGATCCCGCGTGCTGTTGTAGTGCGCGTCGGCGGCCTGATCGTTGTTGTCCGCCGGATAAAGCTTCAGGAACTCATCGGCAAATCCGCCGAATCGCTGGCGCGATTGCGCGGTGAAGCTCGCGGCATTGCCGCCATTCGCCAGCGGCGATAGCGTGCGCGATTCATCCTGGTTGTAGCCGGCGATCAGCGGCACGTCATTTTGCTTGCCATGCTCCCAAATCGACGTCACGTCTTCGGTCAGAAATCGCCCGTCCGTGCAAGCCCGAAATGATCCGCCGGCCTTGAGTAGCTCGTCGGCGGATTTCGCGCGCAGCGCGGCCAGCGTCGTCGCGCCGATCTTCTCGCCGAACTTCACGCCATTCGTTTCCGCCTCGGTCAACGGATTCTTTCGCCCGAAATTCGCGCCGCTCTGCCCGATCACCCGATGGAACAGTCCCTTCGCCATCGCCGACGACATCAGAAAATTCACCGCGCTCGACCCTGCCGATTCGCCGAAGATCGTGACGCGCTTCGGATCGCCGCCGAACGCGGCGATGTTCTTCTGCACCCATTGCAGCGCGGCGACTTGATCAAGCAGCCCGTAGTTGCCCGACGAGTGATGCGTCGATTCCTTGGTCAGCTCGGGATGCGCCAGGAATCCGAAAATTCCCAAGCGGTAGTTGATCGTGACGACGACGGTGCCCTTGAGCGCCAGCGGTTCGCCGTCGTAGGTCGGCGTCGAGCCGGTGCCACGCGTGTAGCCGCCGCCGTGAATCCACACCATCACGGGCCGCCGCTCGCCTGCCGATTTCGCCGCAGTCCACACGTTGAGCGAAAGGCAATCTTCGCCCGTCGGGCGTGGCGGCTGGTAATACGGTGACGATGGCGCGTAGGGTTCCTGCACGCACTGCTGTCCGAACTCCGTCGCCGATTTCACTCCGCTCCACGACGCCGCAGGCTGCGGCTCTTTCCAGCGCAGCGCGCCTACAGGCGGCGCGGCGTAGGGAATTCCTTTGTAGACGCGAACGCTGGCGTTCGTGCCAGCAGCGCCTGAAACCTGGCCGTTCGCGGTGCGCACGGGATCGTCAATCGCAAACAGCGGAATCGTGAACAGAACGACTGCCGGAAGGACACGGGACATAGAACCTCCTGGGCGAACCTGAGGGCTTGGGCGAATTACTTCTTCGCGGACAACATTAACTTGATCAGCTCTTCCGTGATGTGCGGCTCCAGGCCTTCTGTGTGGCCCTTCGAAATGCGCACCACGTCGGCGACAATTCGCTTGTCCTTGCACTTCGGATATTCGTAGATCTGCGCCGTACCCGGCCGCGGCAAGCGGCCCCACGCGTCCGATCCCGGATCCTGCCGCGTGGAATCGTAAACGTAGCCCGGCGTCGTATCGACCACGTCGGCCTTCTTCACACGTGCGCCGCAGCCGAGCTTCTCCGCCCACGTCGACGTCTCCGGCAGACCCTTCTGGTCCATTTCGAACTGACCGGTTTCGTAGATGAAGGAGAAATTTCCGGGAGGCGGCTCGCGCATCGCCGCGAACGGCGAAGCAGCGCCGGGCGTGGTTCCCGCGCGACCGGCAGGGGGCGTCGCACCCTTCGCCGCGCCCGGACCGCCCGTCAGATTCGTAAAGCTGCCGCGACCCGGCGCGCCGCCCAGCCGGCCGCCGGACAAGCTCAGCCAACCGTCGACACGCTTCTGGAAAAACTCTGTGCGCAGCAGACGATTCGATGTGATCCCGCCCTGCGAGTGCCCCACCAGCCAGAACGCCTTGATATTTTTCTCGCCGACCTGCTGGTACACGATGTTGACGATGTTCTGGAGATACTCATCGTCGGTGGCGGCCCACACCCGCGGCGGCGCATTCGGCGTCGCCACCACCAGGCGGTACTTCTGTACGAAATCCAGGATCGGGAAATAGTGGCGCTGCCAGTTGCCGTATGATCCACCGCCATGTAGCGCCAGAATGAACGTGACTTTTTCGTTCTTCTTGAGATCGCACGGATAGTCGAGAAAGAACTTGCGGCCCGTCTTCGGCTCGACGGCCGGTCCCTGCTCAGTCACCATCGCGCCGCAGTTGGCATTGGGGCAGTGCGAGGGCGGCGGCGTTTGGCACGCGACGCCCCCGAGTTCGACACCGGGCTTGGCAGCGAATGCAGACACTGCGAGCGTACCGGCCAGGGCCAGCGATCGGATCAGTCTGTTGTGCATGTCTACCTCTCGGCGACGGGTGCGGCGCCCGAAGAAGCAGGCGCGGGCTTCCTGAGGTCCTGTCGATCGAGCGTGTAATCGAAATAGCCGATCATCATCTCGTCCCAGGTCTGTTCGCCCCAGTGAACTTCTTTCGTGGGGTCAGGATTGAACTTGTTGTTGGCGGAGTTATCGTGGTGCGCCAGGATCTCGAGGCGCGATCCCTTCGGCGCGGCGATCGGCTCACGCAGGAAGTAGGTGAGCTGCCACGCGAAATCGTAGCGCGGCACGTTGAGCAGGATTTTCTTCGTGCCATCGGGATAGACCAGCGTGTACAGCGCGTCCTTGCCGCGAACGTGCATGTGCGGATGCAGGCTATCGATGTGGCTGTCTTCCTTGAACGTGAAGCTGCCGGCCGATTCATAGTTCGGTTCGCCTGGCGGGATCACCAGGTTGCGCGCCATCGCGCCCGCCGTGATCACGCGCTTTTCCACGGGCACCTTCGAGAAGATCAGGCCGACGCTGGTGCGATCCTTGCCCGGCTTTCCGTTGGTGGTGTAGTGAAGCTGGAACACCAGCACCGCGCCCTTCTTCACCAGCTTCGCTTGTCCGTCGTGAAGGATGAGCGGAGCTTCGCCCGGCGCCCAGCCCACCAAACGGCCGTCGGATTCTTCAGGCGTCGTGGGAACAAAACCTTCGGGAGTGTTCGCCGGCGCGCCGTTCCCTGCTCCGCGACCACCGCCCGCACCGCGCCCCGCACCACCGCCCGCGCCGAATCGCGCATCGCGAGTGATCTCACCCGCGGCCGGCAGCGGGCCCGATCCCGGATTGCGCACGCTGACGATCACGTGATGCACGTGCGGACGATCGCCGATGCTGATCTCAGCGAACTGCACGTAGCGGTCTTCCGTAAAATTCGTCGGAACCGCGAAGTATTTGTAGTTGATGGTGCCTTCCGTCGGCACGCTGAACTCTTCCGTCATCGAAAGCACCACGTCCGGCTTTCCGATGGTCCAGCCTTCAAAAAATGACGGATTCGGCGGCATGTCCTTCGGATCGCCTTCGGGCGCATTCGCGTCCACCCACGCATTGATCGTGTCGATCTCTTTCTGCGAGAGGTGCGCGTCGTTCGAGAACTCACCATGCTTCGGATCGGCAAACCATGGCGGCATCTTGCGCTGCGCCACGGCTGCCTTGATCGCCTTGGCCCACGGACGAGTTTCCTTGTAAGTAAGGAACGACATCGGCGCGACTTGGCCGGGCCGATGACAGGTCTGGCAACGCTTCTGCACGATGGGTGCGACGTCCTTGGAGAACGTCACGGGAGCGCTGTACGCCACGGCGCAAAAAACGCCGGCGAGGGGCAAGGCTAGAAGTCGGGTCATGGATCCGTCACCTGGAGCCGTGAAGGCTAGGTCTAGTGTATCGCAAGGGACCGTCCGAACGGTCGGTGAATTTGTCAAGGTGTGTGAGGCGTGGGGCAGCATGTGGGGCAGACGGGTTCGTCTGCCTTCTTGATCGCAGGCGGAACCGCCTGCGCCACTGTTGTGGCAGTCTAGCGGGCCGGCACGAGGCGATACAAAAGCGGTCCCAGAATCGCTAGGATGAGCACGTAGGCCGCGGCCAGCGGTCCGAGTTGCGGCTCGATCGCAGGGCTCAATCCCGCGATCACGATCGAAAATTCGCCGCGCGCAATGAGCGCCATTCCGGCGCGGAGTCGACGACGTTTCTCGGTCGTCAGCCGCCGCGACGCGAGGTAACCCGTCGCGATCTTCGTCAAGGCGGTTACCGCCGCGAGCACGGCCGCGATCGGCAGCACCGCGGGAAGCGTTCGCGGATCGATCTGCAATCCGAAAAAGAAGAAGAACGTGGCGGCGAACAGATCGCGCAACGGCGTAAACAATCGATGCGACTGCTCATGCATCGGTCCCGTGAGCGCGATGCCCACGAGGAACGCGCCGATCGCCGAGGACACGTTGAATCGCTGCGCGAATCCGGCGATCAGCAGCACTGTGCCGAAGGTCGAGAGCAAGATTACTTCGTCGGACTCGTGCGCGACCAATCGGCTGATCGATTGTCCGTAGCGCACCGCTACCACCAGCACTAGAGCCACGATCACCACCGCGATCAGCACGGATCGCAGAATCGTCGCCGGGCCGCCACCGGATAGAATCACCGCGATGATCGGCAGGTACACGGCCATCGCCAGATCCTCGAGCACGAGCACGCTGAGGATCGCGGGCGTTTCGGGTTTCTCCAGGCGGCGGAGATCGGTGAGAACTTTCGCGACGATCCCGGATGATGAGATGTACGTCACCCCACCGAGCAGTACCGCCGCCAGCCCGCTCCAACCAAGCGCGAAACCCGCGATCAATCCGGGCGTGAAGTTGAACGCGAAATCGATGGCTCCGCCGCCCAGTCCGGCGCGAAGCTGCGCACGCAGTTCCTCACCTGTGTACTCCAGGCCCAGCATGAACAGCAACAGCAGCACGCCGATCTCGGCGCCCAGGTGAATGAAATTTTCGCTCAAGTGCAGCGGTGCGATCCCACCGTTGCCGAAGCACAAGCCCGCCAGCAGGTACAGCGGGATCGAGGAGAACTGCCAGCGGCTGGCCAGACGCGCGAGGATCGCCAATCCGACGATCGCCGCGCCGAGCTCGATGAACAACATCGACACTTCACGCGGCGACTGCGGCATGACACCGCGAGGATATCAGGCGCGGCTCCGGCGCTAAGGCAAACCGGCGCCAGGAATGTCGACGCGCATCACCTCAATGCGGCCGCTGCGCGCAGAAACCGTTTCCGTGGGCAGGCCGTGCGCCGAAGTGCAGATATAGAGGTCGCGCCGATCGGCCCCGCCCAGCATGCACGCGTACGAATCGCGATCGGGCAGTGGAATATCGTGCGTGCGCGCGCCGCTGGCGTCGACGCGAATGATCTTGTGGCTGGTCGGGCACGTGACCCACACGCCGCCTTCGGCATCCAGACAGATTCCGTCGGGGTAGATCTTTTCTTGATCGGTGCTGAGCGTCGCGAACACGCGACGATTTCTGAGCGATCCGCCCTGTTGAATGTCGAAGGCCGTCAGCCGCCCGGCGAACGTTTCGGCGACGATCAGGGTCGCGCCGTCCGGCGTGATCACCATTCCGTTCGGGAACCACATGTCTTGCGCGACGGCGTGCGCGCAGCCGTCGGGTTCGACGCACAGAAGCATCGTGGAGCGCGCGGCCGCACCCTTGTGCAGATCGAATCCGAAATTGCCGATGTAGGCTCGGCCTTCGCGATCCATCACCATATCGTTGGTCTGACTTTCGGTGAAGCTCGACATGTCGCCATGCGGCGTGAGCGCGCCGTCGCGGACGCGATACAACTTGCGCTCATGCATCGACACGACGTACATCGTTCCATCGGACGACCAGCCGAGCCCGGCGGGTTGCGTCGCCAACTCGACCACACGTGTGGCGGTGCCGTTCGGCGACAACTTCCAGACGACCCCGGCGTGCATGTCGGAGAAGTAGATTGCGCCGTCACGCCAGCGCGGGCATTCCGGGAACGCGAGATTGTCGAGGACGGTTCGAATCGTCATAGAAATGTAGGGCCTGCTTTCGAATTTGCCGTCGGGCTGTTGCCCGGCACGCCGCCCGGAAGGGCGGCGGCAGCCAAGAATGGCTGCCCCACAACAGGTCGAATAGTCATAGCAAAGTGGGGCAGGCTTTTAGCCTCCCGCCGGCCAAAGTGGGGCAGGCTTTTAGCCTGCCGCCGGGCAAAGTGGGGCAGGC
>JADMIO012807423.1_pt1 | contig 50780 bp, 53 predicted proteins | sample 8958161 | NCBI WGS metagenome assembly JADMIO01 (sample SAMN16585339, study PRJNA669376) | soil metagenome | isolation source: Crop rotation soil | place: USA: Cullars Rotation, Alabama | collected 2011 | reverse complement strand
GCCGCGACTTCAAGTCACGTGAATTCCAAGCTTCGGATCCCACTGTGCTGGAAAGTTCAATTATTCTTGGAATGGAACTTACTATTCCCGATATTACGGCATTTTCTTTTTCTGTTCGGACACTGTCAACAGTTGATGTAATTCCATTTAGATCTGGGATAGTAGTATCGTTACCACCATATGCAATTATATCTCCTCCCTCACCAATGTTCAATATCGGCTTTCCATTCAGGCCGCTCTTTACATAACAGTTCCTTATTTCTATCAAATCGCCAGGTTTTATTCCATTCTTTTCAATGACATGAGTCAGATTATCCCATAACCGTACCTTAATGCTTCCTCCCGAGTCATAAACTGAGATTGTTCTATTCTCAATTTTTTCGTTTGTGTCTTTTTTTGTAAAAGACCTAATTGGGTACGCGCCCAAGAGTCGAACTATCAAATCCAGATCTCTTGCCCCTATGTAAAGATCTTTTATTCCTCTTTTCGTTCGTTGAACATTATCAAATGATGCTCCTAAATCTGCTGCAACAAGAAAAAGAGCACCCTGGTCTGTCAAGTAACCGGCACCTATCTTTCTCTTTTTGTCTTCTATAAGCTCCTTTAACTTTTCTAAATTGATATCGGGTTTCTGTTCAAGGAGTATTTCAATCATCTTCTTAAAATCCAATGACATACTAAATGAGACCTCTCAGTACTACAATGAATGGCTTGCCTATATGTTTTGAGAATATTTTGATATGATAATGGAAAAATTAGATTCATGTTTGAACAAGCGAGTTGGTTTTGGCGTCCAAGAATACAGGTTTGCTACCTGCAAATGAACGGAAAATCCGCGGTGTCGAGCAAGTTTGACTAATTTTTATCTAGAAGTATCTACGTAAGCCTACGTACTTTAGCAAGTTAATATGAAAGGAAATTCACTCACTTGGATAGCTAAATAAATCTTTAGAAAACTTGAAATAATTTACACAATTAAAATGTACATGAATTATTTTATTAAGAGAAATTCTCTCGTTCTTCTCTTGATAATATTCACCTTAGCCTTATCAATTACTTCATCTCCGATTTCCGTTCTTGAAGTTCTGGCAAAATCAGATAACGCTTCTGATGGAGGAGGAAGTGATAACGGAAATAACGGCAAGGGACATGATAAAGGAGGTGGGTCAGATGACGGTAATGACGGTGGGTCAGATGACGGTAATGACGGTGGGTCAGATGACGGTAATGATGGTGGGTCAGATGACAGTAATGATGGTGCGTCACAAAGTTCGGAAGGTAATTTTCAAACCGACACTAAAAATAAACAGAACAATAACGTAAACAAGATTGTTTCTCCAATAGTAGAACAAACATTAAAAGATAAGTACGGATCCAAGGTATTTTATGTTTTAATCAAAAGTGCAGATAACAAAACTATATTTGTTCCTGAAAAGGTTACATTAACTACTGGCTCCACAGTGGTTTGGCTCAATCAAGACAGTTCTGATCACATGATAACGGTCGGCTCGAATTCCAAATCCGAATATGCATTATTGAATTCTCTGATTCTACCTGGTGGTATGGTTGACCAAAAATTCCAATCGGCTGGTACGTTTTACTATACCGATATCGATAGCACTCAATCCAATGGAGTTGTCACAATTTTGAACAGCGGAGACAAAGACAATTCGACGGCAATACCTCTGGAATAAGCAAATACCAATAGAAGATTTAAGTCGGAAACTAGATTAGTGTTGCAGGTATCGACAGGTTTATGGCAGTTACCTAAAGGGCATTAATATCTCATTTCACGATTTTAACAAATATGAAAGTGTAGAATACACTCATCATATTTTCATTATCGTCAAATATACGAACGAAGGAGACTTTGCGTTTTGTCCAATCCGAGATCAGAAATATATCCACCTAACTTTGGTCCACTATCGGCATTTATCAACATCCTGTAAAACAATTTGAATATTTTCTTTGGTTGCTCTTCGTGTTGCTTTGACGTCTCATATATCAATTGTTGAATTTTTTCTGCATCAAGATTTTTCTCCGCAGTTGTCGCTGTTTCTAGGTTATTCACAATATTTTTTACTATCGCCTTCTCCTTATCAGTTAGAACGACGTCAAATTTGTCTGCAGAGATGTAGTCATCAGACCAGTTACATGCAAGCTGAATTTTGTGCTGCAGGTCTGGAGTTAGTTCTGCTACCGCCTTGTACTTTAGCAACCTTTCAAAGACCTTCTTTACTCTGTCGGCTCCTGAAAAAAATGATGCCTGTTGAACCATCAGCATATAAGGAACATGTTGCGACGATTTATCTCCTGTTTTTAGTTTATTAATATACTCATAGATTCCTCTTATCTTAGAGAGCCTATCTTCATTTTCTTCCTTCTTTTTACCAAAATAGAGATCCTCATAATAATCATACTCTTCCATCAAAGTCGCAATATCATCAGTTCCTATTTGCCTAGTTCCGGTAATTCGTTTGTATAAAAGTAGCAATAGTGATTGTGGAGTCCCATAACGCAACCACACTTGTGGTGTCAGTACGTTTCCCGTGGATTTACTTATTTTCTTACCTCCTTTGTCAAGAAACATCTCATATTTTACATGTAATGGATGTGCATAATTTAATATGACATCGGAAACCCAGTCATTAACTCTTACCGAATCCATAATATCTTTGCCGTAAGCTTCAAATCGGATATTAAGAGCACTCCACCTTGCAGCAAATTCTACCTTCCAGGCAAGTTTTCCCTTTCCTAAAGATATTGGTATTTCACCAGAGTATCCACACCCTTTAATCTCATTGTTACCTAACTTGGTTCCGTTACAGCTGTACTTTACTTTCTTTTCAGCTCTTAGGTAATTTTCAGCATGTGCAACGTAAAGGCGTCCACATGATTCACAAATCGGAAAATATGGAAGTGATTCCTTATATTTTGATTGACCGACGATTTCTTCTATTTTGTTACCAAGATTAGAAGCGTTTGACAGTATTGTATCTATCTGATTTGTTAACATCCCACTACCATAGACTTTGGCGGCGTTCAAAAATTCATACTCTATGTCAAGCCTGTCTAATGCTTCAAGCAATAGGCTGCTCATGTGAGCTCCGTACGAATCATGGCATTGGCCCACAGGATCTGGAATACTTGATACCGGAATGCCAATATAATCACTCAACCATTCAGGAAGCCCGGATGGAATTTTTCTCAGACCGTCCAAATCATCAGAATATGCGATAAGCTTTGAATTGTATCCTAAATTCTTTATTGCAAGCGAGACACCATATGCCCTTACAGCATCACCGAGGCTCCCAATATGCGGGAAGCCTGAAGCCCCCAAACCACTTTCTACGGGAATCATGTCCAATTTTCGTCCGATACTTTTTTCTCTATCAATTATCGTAGATGCAATCTTATCAATCCAAGTCCCTCTACCTATTATTTCTCTTTTCAAAAAAATTACAAATCCTTTGAAACATATGGTCCGTTCATTTTATATCCGAATTTCCTGTAATATTCCCTTGTTCCCACAGCACTGATTACGGAAATGGAATCTAATCCAAATTCATTTTTAACGATATTTTCAGCAATTCCTAGTAATCTAGAACCATAGCCTTTATGTTGAAATGAAGTTGCTAATGATTCATTATTGTTACCAACATCAACCATCTGTCCGAAAACGTGTAGTTCCCGAACAATAGCTGCAGGATTTTCTTTCTTGTCAATCAATTCATGTCTATGGGGCAGAGCAGTTCTTCTCAACCTCAGAAATCCGAATAACAATTTGTTATCATTATCTTCTAAACTCAAAAATATTTCCTTTCCTTTTGAAGAATCGTAATCGATTCTATTGTTTGTTATATTAATATTCATGTTGTTTCCTGATTTTTTTATTCCCACTTCTCTACATCGAATGCAACTGCATTGTAAACCTTGTTCTTTCAATTTTTGTTGCAGTGTCTGTCGGATATTACTACTATTATATCCATCTAAAATATCATCCGATTCAATTTCGCGCTGAATTCTCATTATTCTAATCCATGGGGGAACTATTTTTTTTATTTCCAGAAGTAATTCAGTAAAAACGTCATTAGTATATGGTTGGTAAAGTCCTCTTTCATAGAGTTTTGCCAACCCGGTATCTTTAAGTAGTAATGTCGGATAAATTTTCAACATATCAGGCTTTAAGCGAGAGTCATCAAAAAGTTTCTTGAAATCCGCTAAATCTCTTTGCGGATCCGAACCAGGTAATCCAGGCATCATATGTGCTACAATTTTGTATCCCGAATCTTTTGCAATTTGAAACGATTGATAGACGTCATTCACATTATGACCTCTGTTAATAATCTTGTAAACATCATCACTTAGAGTTTGAACTCCGATTTCGATTCTGGTAATACCCAGTTCTAGCATCAAGTCGATGTGAGTTTCTTTGCAGTAGTCTGGTTTCGTCTCCACAGTAAATCCCACGCAGCGAATGTCGCTTACTTCATTGAGTATTTGTGCTTGATGAAGGGAGGTGGATTTAACTCCGTTCAATGTGTCATAACATTCTTTCACAAAATTTCGTTGATAATCAAAAGGCATGAAAGGAAAGGTTCCACCGACAATTACCAATTCTACCTTTGAAATATTATGGCCTCTTGAACATTCTTGATTCAATTTTGAGATTATTTGGTTTCCTGGATCAAAATCTGATTTTTGCGCTAATCGAGTTACAGGTTCTTTTCCTGTATAGCTCAATGGTACGTTAAGTTCTTTACCGCCAGGGCAGTATATGCATCTACCATGAGGACAATCGTATGGTTTTGCCATGACTGCGATAACAAGCACGCCTGAAGCAGTTTTAATGGGTCTTAGCATCATGGTTTTCCTAATATTACTATCAATTGGTAAATATTTTAGAATGTCACGAAATCTAGGAGTTCTTGATAAGCGATACTCGGATGATGTGCTTCTAATAAATGAGGAAATACTTGCAAGTGAACATTCAGGAAGTCGACTTAGTTTATTACCTATTTTCCTGCAAGCCAGATCATAATTATTCGATTCTTCTTCAAAAACCGAGTTTCTTGTAGCCGTCATCTACGACATCATTGTTTACAATACCCATATTTCTTGTATACTATGGCTAATTGTTTCTATACTAATCTTAACAAGGCAACGACGATTTAGCATAATCGAACGTCTGTCAAGTATAACTTATTTTCGTAGGAACTATATTTGTAATACCCATCTTGTAGGAGTTGGATATTCCAATAAAAAAGGGAGGTCTGCTGTTAATAAAGTGATTAATAGTCTGGTGTGCCTGCTTGTTGACCAGATACAGGAGGAGGTGTTGCTGAATTTGTCATGGATGATTGGTTGCCTGTTTGGTTGCCAGTTTGATTCCCTGCTCCTGTAGCATTAGTCTGAGCAAAAGCAACTGTCAACTGAAGTCCTATTAGACCACTCATAATTGTACAAACTGCCAATGCCACAAATAGAGCAAATCTTGTATTGGTTGTCATGTACAGTCAGTAGTTTTTAATACTTATTAGGAGGTTAAATTTGAATTATTTTCCGTTTTGACATGTAACTTAGTTAAGCCAGCTTATTATAGGCCAATGCTTCACGTGGAAGAGTCTTTAGTCTTCATGCAAAAGACACTGGTGGGGATCTCTCCTGTCTGCTTCTATTTTCCCACCAGAATATTATAATTTAGAGAGTAGTAAAAAATCTTTAGAGCTGGGTCATGACTTAGACTATTGATAATACATAATAGAAGCTCTAGAATTCCGCAGATGCATTTGAAAAAAAAAATTTCATATATAATGCCTTCAAAGAAGTGCTATGACTATAGGACAAAAACTCTTCGAAGAGATTGGTAAAATAACAGATTTCAAAGTAGTAAAGGTGCATCCGCTTGAAGGAGTAAAAACTGAAGTCAGTTTTACATCGGACATCAAAGGCATTGGGAGGTACCCGAGCGGTAAAAATCTTGCTTCAGGGACAATAACAAAATATTCTCATGGCATAATTGACGGTACCTGGCAGGGTGCCTTGACAAATGAACAGGGTGAGCAATTCTTATGGTGGGCTCACGAAAAAAGCAAAGTACTACAAAATGGTAAAATCAAGGGACTCAATTTGGCAACGGGATTTACGAATTCACAAAAATTATCGTGGATGAATAGTCTAATTATTGTAATAGAATTATCCGGTTCAATTTTCTCTGACGAGTTCAGCGCTATTGGATATGAATGGGTTTGTGAAGTTGGATAATCCAGAAAAATAAAAAAATAAAAAGATATTCGAGATGATTCTCAAAACCTAATTCGTTTAAAATTGTGTAAGCCCCCCCGAACGTCTTTTATTTTAGTCCGAATAGTTGTTTTAATATTTCAAGTATTGGGTTACCTCCGGTGGGTATCCCTGGACTAGTCACGTTTCCGGTTACATTCGCTGTTACTTCTTTTGCTGGTGTAGTTACATTTTCTGTTACATTTGCTGTTGGTTCTTTTGTGGGTATAGTTACGTTTTTAGCAGGTAATTCTTTTTCAGGTGTAAGCTCTTTTACATATAGATAATTATCTTTTTGATTATATCCAAGATCAGATATAGTTATTACATTAAATTTGTTATCGTGAAGATATTTCATTTCATTTTTAAAGAGATCAATATCGGTGACAGAATTTTTTTCACCAATATCATGATACATAATAATTGGAATTGCATTTATGGTTCCGTTCTTATTGTATTTTAGTTGACCGTTTACAACTTCAATGAACCTTTTCAATGCCTGTGAATCACTAAAAGAATTCTCTACTATTTCAAAATCGTGGCTCCAGTTTCTAATGGAATATTTGTTTGCGTATGTAGGGGTACCATTATCAGTAAAGGTCTTACAATCTTTTTGACCGTATTGCTTCATCCCGTCGCATCTTAGAAACATTAGAGGATCATTTCCTCGGGTTGCAAAATCATAATGTTTTGCAACAGTCTCAACAACGGCTCTATCTTCTGAGCCGGTGCTAAAGGGATACTCAAAGCTCTTTGGATCTATCCCGTAATCATCCAAGCATTTTTTTGAATTTCCGACTTCGTATTCGATTGAGGCGTTCGACAGCTCTGTGAGCCTAACATGAGACATACTATGTGAACCAATATCATTGCCATCATTGTGAAGTGTCTTTATATCGTTCCAATTCATATACCCATTTTTTTTCCCTACATAGTTGCAGATTACATCAAATGTTCCCTTGAATCCATATTTATCGAGAATTGGTTTGGCATTTGTAAACTGGCTTTTGAGACCATCAGAGAAAATAAAAATTACGACCTTATCATCAGATTTCTTGTTTTCAGCTGATTCGGAGGACAGAGCTCCGACGATATTTTGCTCGAAGACAACAGACAAAAAGGTCACTAAAAATACTATCAATATCAGTGGAAATACATTGGTAAAAAAACGGCAGCTCTTCAATCTTAGATTACAGGTTCATAATTAATATAATAAAAAGATATTTCAACCTTAGAGAAAAAATGAAAAAGGGCAACCTCGTTTATAGATTTCAAATTTTAGATTGGTCTAGTCAAGAAAAAAAGTTTTGAAAATACCCATGTGACCATTTTTGTAAAAAAAGTCAAGAAAAAATTCGAATGTCTAGTTTATATTCTACCTGGACATTTGATATTTGATGGCTCCTGAACATTCAAAAGCCAGATTAAAGGAGCTTATAATAGATAAAGCTCTCGTTGTTCGACGTGAACCAATTACCCTCTCAAGCGGTCAGAAAACCAATCATTATTACGACTTGAAAAAAGTTCTGGCTCATGGAGAAGGCCTAAAGCTCACGGGAATTCTAATGTTAGAAGAAATGCTAAAAATGGGACCAGTCAAATCAGTGGGTGGTCTTGAAACCGGTGCAATTTCGATATCAGTTGCAATATCAAGAGAAAGTCTCGAACATGAGAACATCAGTTGGTTCTTTGTAAGAAAACAGCAAAAAGGTCATGGCCTGCAAAATATGATAGAAGGAAATGTTTTGGAACCTGTTGTTGTAGTGGAGGACGTAATAACAAAAGGTGAATCAGTTCTAAAGGCAATTCAGGTTCTACAATCAAAATGGAAACATATGCTAGGAGTTGTCGCAATTATTGATAGGGGAGGAGGAAAAGAAAATTTGCAGAAAAAGCACAAAATTAAATTCGCTTCACTTTTTGAAGACAAAGACTTTGAGGAGGTCGTGAAAGAACGATTGGCAAAACTAAACATTTAACCTAGAGCCAGGTTTATTTATATTAGAATTTCTAATTTTAGGTTCCCCGATCGGCCTTCCAATGGGTAGTAACATAGATTTTGATCGACAACAGTTAGGTACTTGTATTAGAAATCTTAAATAAAAATTTGTATCCAGCAATATTCCTATCCTTCACTTCATTGGTAGGCATTGGCTGGTGCTATTCTTTACCGGATACGTACCAGCCAACGATATCTAAACTAGGAATATATAAGAGATATATAAGAGATATATAAGAGATATATAAGAGATGCTTACTCTTGGTACTAAAAAAATTATAAAAAACTTATCATACAATAAGTTTCAGTTCTTTACCCTAGGTGGTAAGACCAATGATGTCGTTGTGTGTAGGGAATGTTCATAGACACCTCAAATTAGGATAGAATCATCAGTCAACACTTCCTGCTTTTCATTTCAATAGATTATAATGTTTTTGAATGAACTTCATAATAGAAATTAGTATTTAATCGTTATTATGGAAGGTTGAAACACAAACCGATAGAGGTCCGTATAAAAAAGGGTAAAGTTTTGATGCAAAATTTGACCTAGGGCGAAATGATCAACACAATTTAATTGATCGCGCCAAGGTTATTGCTCTTTCAAGGTCATCATTTAGTATTTCCTGTTTCTTATACTTGTTATTAAAATAAATCAAGTCTACGATCTTCGCATGGTCCATATTAACTACCGTTGCAACATTGTTGCCATTCTTAGGACCTCCAAATGTACGATTGCTACTACTGGTTAATACTACAAGTTTGTCGACAACGTTAAGTGATTTTGATGCACTGGATATTTGGGCTTGAGTTTTTGATGGCTCGTCTCCAATGACAACGGATACCGCTATTTTTGAACCATAACTATCGTTGTAAGTTAAATCAATTCCCTCACCAACAAGATTCTCAAAATTTAATTCGTTAACATATCCCTCATAATTTGTCAACGTTAGAAGATTCCTGACGGCTTCACGTACGTTAGGCTCAATTACTTCCGTATTGTTTACGCATTTTTTTATCTGAATGAAATCAGATAACGGCACATTCATCAAACTGCCCCTTATTTTAGATCCAGGATAGATATTTTTTATAGTATCGTCAATTATCAACTCATCTATTACAAATGAACCGCGTTTTGATGCCTCTTCTGTAGAGTGATAAAAGATGTTCAGCATCGATCTTACGTTTCTAAAATCTGGAAACTCATCATACAGCAATTTAATTTTGCCAGTAAGATCACTTTCAAGTTCTGGAGAAAATTGTTTGTTGCTATCATAATGTCTTACATACTCTGAGATAATGTCTTTTAATTCACCAAGGGTATTTGAACCGGCAAGGTCAATTTTGTAATTTGCTTTTTCCATTCTATCGAAAACTGACGGATTCCCTTTTTTGATCTCCTCATAGGATGAAGGAGTTAGTATCAACATTAGTATCGAAGAAGGTATATGAGCATTAATTATGGCTTTAATAAAATCTAATGACTCGGTTTTAGAATCAAATTCATCAAACTGAAATATTGTTATCTTGTCCAATAACTTTAAATTCATATTCGCTATTGCTCTCAAACTATTTATTACACCTTCAAGAGACCTAATTTTTGAAACATCACTGCTCAACCTGTCTTCTATTAACGATTTTATTATTTCAATTTCAATCTCTGAAAAATCTGAGGCAAGTAATTTCTGTGCATGCTCAAAATTTAGTTTCTGTTTTCCATTCAGGATTTCTTCTGCCCTACGTCTGAGATTTTTGTTACCACTTAAACTATCTACAAATCCATAATTAAATGCCTTTCGTACGGAGCTGCCCTCATTATCAGCTTTATTGCATAAAAAATATAGAATTTGTTTTCTAAGCCCTTCAATGTCATCGCGACTAAGACCTCCCAAGACGGAATCATAAATATTGTGAATATCTCTAGGTGAGACTTGTGAAAGATCTACATAAGAAGTAACAGTTTTTTCTGCCAAGTCAGGCAAACTCTTAATGTGATATGCAAGATGGGTTTTTCCTGACCCTACATCTTGAATCATTGTAATTAATCTAAAATCCTTATCGGTAGAATTTGATCCGTTCACTTTTGCAAACAAATCAGAAATGCATGTAACTATCGCCTCTCTTGCATCTTTATGAGTCATTCCTCCTAGAATTTGGCATTCACTATACGATGGTGTCGGACTGCTCGGGTAAGGATTTGATTTTAGACCGTAGGGATACAATTTCATATCCCTCTCACATAACCATGGAGTAAGCCCCTCAATACAAGACCTTCGCTTCCTCCAGTTGATAGTTCATATTCGTTTTGATAGGAATTAACTAGTTGCTCTACAAGTTCGTAGAATTCATTTTTATCCAGACTAAATTTTTGACTCAGCTCACTTCTCACATTTCCAAGCTCAGTCCAACCTATTGAACTAGTTGACCTGGACAAGATAGTATCAAATTCTATTTTGAAATTATCAAGATTTACGAGTGCTTTTGGTAATTCGGAATTTTCACTCTTCAGAACTTCAATTAGACCGTTTAAAGCATCTTTGACGCTGTTAGATTGGGTTTCTAGCTTCCTCTCAATAATTTTAATTCGTTCCAGTAAAATTCGGAACTTTGGATCAGCGCTATTTAGATGCTTGACATATACTTCTGCAGTCCAGCAATAATAGGCCGCTCCTTTTTTATCAATACATACTTTTCCATCATTAACGAGATTCTCGAGAGTTTGCTCTAGATCAAATGAGGTAAATTCTTTTTTTAAATCGGATTTTTTTATTCCAGTTGAACCGGTGGAGAGTATTTTTTCTAAAACTAATTCTTCTGACGACATGAAAAACTATCATATTTTTTTTATTTAAATTATGGTGTAATACAACTGATTACCCATTATCAAGAAATTTACATCAAAGATAATCTTAATAGTTCACTTTCAGACAATGACAATGGGATGAAGATTACTCTTTGCTGATTACTTAGATGATGAAAGCACTAGGGTAACTGACCATCTTTCTTCGTTTAAATTGATGAGGTATGTTTTGACATGTCGTAAGGATCTTTCTACCCAAAAAATGATTTAGAAACAAAACAGGTTGGACTAAAAATAATAAACTTGTTAAATAATTATGTTTATTCTATAGTATGCCCAAGAGATTTTTCAATACATTGGAAGATTTTAAAAACAATTTGCATAGATACGATGCATCACTAATTGATTATGATGGATATCCAATTCCTTGTATAAATATCGACTCTCAAAGATATGATGAAATAATTATAAAAGTTGCTGGGAAAAAACTTGCAGTTGATGTATTATTGGATCTATATCATGATACAAAGCACGTTTTTGTTGACATAATGATGACTTATCTTGATTATGGTTTTGATGAAAATTACCTTTTGTATGCCAATGAAATGCCACAATTTTTCGAGGCTCTTGCAAATACAGGGATGATTGCAATTGCACCTGCCACAGCACGATCTGCTACCGAAGGAAACCTGCTTGTAATTCAACTTCCAAAAAAAGAAAGTGCCTTGAATGCCTACAACCAAATGATTAGTATTATAAAAACAGGAAAAAAATAGTTACATTAAAGTTAAACAAATGCGACGGCCGGGATTTGAACCCGGGTTACCAGATTGGCAATCTGATGTCCTAGACCAAACTGGACGACCGTCGCAGTCCATCTAATGATGGAAAAATATTGCTTATTTTAACTGTTTCTTTGCTCATGCCCGGTAATATTGATAAAAGTTATACGCAAACATGGAAAAATTGAGGATTATTAACACATTTTGCAATAAATTCTAATACGAATTAGTGAAGTTTTATCCCACTTATTTCTGATTTTCTCTGATTGGTAACTCAAATAATCCTAATAACAGTGGAATACCCTCTGCTCTCAGAGACATAATCGTCCTTTATTTCTTCCACAATTATTGTTATGGAAATAATATCACCCCTTTCACATTTGGATGCATCGAGTGTTATGTAGTCATCAAGGATATCAACTGTATTCATACTTTCCTTGCTTACCGTATAAGATATTGGTGAACTTGATGCGATAAGAAATAATTCAGTCTTACTATAATTGCCTACTCTAATCCTTCGTGCTTCCTGAGGAACAGCATTTACCCTCATTGGTAAAGTGCCCACAGAGTGTTTTACATATCTTTTCTGAGAATTAATATATACTTCAAATTCAAATGGATAACCTGCTGTGTTTTCGGCCATCTTGTTTATGCCATCATTCATGACAATGTCCACTTTCTTTATTGTATTACAGTAATTCAGTATCCACTCATTAGTTGTTTTGACAATACTGTCAATGGAATTTTTTCTTTTAGAATTTTCCTCATCACTTAATTGATATCGATCAACCCACTCTTTATAGTCTCGACTAATGTCAATTATAAATTCCATACAAGTATTTTGATAATCTTCAATACTTGTGGCCCGTTCAGAACTGGAATCTGTTGCAAACATGAATATTCTCATAATATATTTAATCAAGATATAAGTGTCTGCTAGGCTCTTGCAAGTATTATCACTTAATTGGTTCATGGCAAACTGAATTTTTTGTCGAATATGAAAAATTCAATACGATAATATAAAGTTCGGGCATTTAACTTTTCATTGAGTTTTACTAATCTGCATTCAGAGTTGTTATTTAACATCAAACATCATGAAAAAGAAATTCGAGGGTCGTTAAAAAAAAGCCCAAATATTACGTATAAACAGATCAATCAACTCGCGGAATTTACAGGGTCAAGACATAATGTAACCTTAAATTTACATTTTCCAGACAGAACAAAAATTTATGAAGTAGAGAAATACGGAACAGAGAATTTGGGTTTGGTTGTTGATAAATTCCGAAAAAAGTTCCCAATACCTAGAGAAATTATCAAACAAAAAGCAATTGAATTTTTAGGGAACGTTACTCCACAGGATGCCTATATGTATGAAGGTAAGGAGGGACTTAAGGTTTTAATGGATAAAGGCAGGATAGAGATATTGCCGGGTTCCGTGCATCTTTGGTGTACCATTGATGAAAATTTAAAACAGTTTTGTGACTGGTTAATGAAGGAAGTGTTACTATCCGAGGTAAATGACTCTGACTCCGACAGGCGTTGACTCCTCGGAGACGCGTTTGAAGACCGTTAATTATTGATTAAGTTAGCCTACTCCGGATTAGTATCATCAATAATTTTTGCAAGGGCGATGTCGTGATCTGTGATTCCCCCAGCATCATGAGTACTCAGTTTAATTGTCACATTGTTATAGACATTCAACCATTCTGGATGGTGGTTCATTTTTTCCGCTTCAAGCGCAATTCTTGTCATAAAACCAAATGCATCAACGAAATTTCTAAATTTAAATGATTTTTCCAATTTTTCATCATTTAACTTCCATCCCTTCAAATTCCTGACCGATTCGTCTAATTCATTTGCCGATAATTTCTTGTACTTTTGAGACATAATGAAGGATATCTTCCTTGTTTTATAGGCTTTTCATTAAAGATTTTTTTATATGGCTTTTTGACTTTACGTTTTTGAATTTCAAAATGGTCATTATTGCCGCGATGGTTTTACAATCCATAATTTGTCCCGTAAAGCATTTATCCAGAGCAGTGCTCAACTTCATCTTGCTAATTTTTATATCTTCATCTTCATCCTGCGGTAGGCGTTTTTTTGATAATTTGATGTCTGTTGCTAGAAAAAAATGCATTTTCTCTGTATCATATCCAGGAGCTAAATAGCATTGAAATATTGGAGTTAATTTCCCAGTGTAACCTATTTCTTCATTCATCTCACGCAGCGCTGCAACGTGGGGATTTTCACCATGTTCAATCTTACCGGCGGGGATTTCAAGTAGATTACTCCGGGCAGCTACTCGAAATTGTTTGACGAGTATAATTTTTTCCTCGGCGTCGATAGCAATTATTCCCACTGAATTTTGGTGTTCAACTATTTCTTTTTCTATGATTTTACCCCCTAATCGATATTTGTAGGATCTTAGCGTTATTTTTCCTGAATAAAGATTGCGACCACTTTTCGTGATGTGTTTAACCATCCGAACTCTATTTAATTTAAAGATACTTAATTATTATTATTTTAGTAAACAAGGAAAATTGATATCAATAAATTGCATCATGATTCTAAAAATAGTAACCATGCTTAAAATGGTGTCTGCGCATAATTATTCAAGTAATTCAAATAGAATCAAATAATTAAAATACTTGAAGAACCATATTTGACTTGATAAGAGTATTATTCCAAAAATACCAATAATGAAATAATCAAGTGTAGAATGAATTAATCAAGTGTAGTAGAGTATCAGTAATAGAAGTATCCTTGTCCAGGGATCGATGGTATACTTGAAAATTTATCAAGTATGTGGTAGATTCACATTTATTACTGTATTCAATCAAAGTTGGCTCGCTTCTCTGCTCCTTGAATGATGGTGTTTAAGGATAGGATAACTTTATGCTCTTTTTCAATTTCGCATTCAGGACAGAATCCTGTATCGTATCCCGAATTTTATGGACTTTCTTAATCGTGATCTTTTCTTTCTTAGTTTTCTTCGGATTCTTCTCGAGCCGGATTATAAGTTTGGTTAATTCATCAAGGGACGTGTCAATCATATCAGAGTCTACTTTTATGGTTTTTGTTGACATTTTCTATCGTATTGACCACCGGCTAGGCACAAATCCTATTTGATTGAAGGATGTGTATGTGCTCATAGCACGGGAGTTAATGTAGACAGCCCTATCTGCTTAATAACACGTGTGCATAATATTTTTGAAATAAAGTTAAGTCTAAATTTTATAGATTAAATTCACCTAACCAAAATAAATGATTAACTCTAAGCCGGCAAAGGGCAGGAGATGACCGAAACATCATGATACAAGATTTGAATTTATCAGCTGGGCAAAAGCAATTAAAATGTAATTTTGCAAAAATCTAAGGCGCGGTTTTCTAAAAGTCGTCTAACTTTTATATGTGATCAATGACTATTTTCTTTATGCAATATACAAGGACAATAAAATTGATCATGATAAGCAGTGCAGTGTTATCGTTGCTACTCATCTCCGCCACATATTCAAATTCTGTTTTTGCACAAAATAAATTTAGGGCGAAACTTGATGCAAATAACGAAATTCCACCGGTCGATTCAAAAGCAAGTGGACATGCAACGTTTAAAATAAAAAATGACTCTATAAAGTCAAAGGTCAACATAACTGGAATAACAGATATTTCAGGCGCTCAAATATTCGCGGGAAAAATAGGGCAAAACACAGATCCCATAGTTGATTTATTGAAGACAGGTGAAAAAACTGAAACTTCAGGCGGAGTTGCCATAACAGGAAACTTTACTGCTTCAGACTTGGAAGGGTCCATGAAAGGTAAAGATCTATCTGAACTTCAATCCGCAATGGCAGCAAATGGGACATTTGTTAACATTATGACAACCGCCCATCCAGACGGTGAGGCAGCAGGACATATCTACGCTAAAGGTAGCACAACTGGAGCACAAAACGAGGTATCCTCAGGTGATGCAACCGGACAAGGTTCAGACCAGACAGATGAGAGTACAGGGGACAATGAGGATTAATCTTTCTATCCATTGAAAAATTACTAAATAGATAGAATGGAAGTATTCCTGATCGTATCTTCCTCATTTTTTTGACAATATATTTTTTCAAGATACTCTATTAAGTAGCGTTCAACTCAGTCTTAATCCAAAACTAACAAAACGTTTGTAGATAAAATATGAGAAGGGGGTTCCGGATGTTAAACAAAAGAGGTCTAAAATACTGAAATCTAGTATGGGAATGTTTACAACCCAAACAACTATAGCTCCGACAATTTGATGACTTCACTCAGCGCATCAATCCTTAACGGCCATGAAAAATTCTTGTTCCAAGGCTGATTAAAGAGAATTCCTATCCTTGGCTGGGCTAGCTCACTGAAATTGATTGGTGCATCATCGACGAGAATATCAAATGGATAGTCGGTCTTTGGAGCATCGTCATAAACAAACAAAAGATCGTCACAGTGAATCTTGTGTAAATCCAACCATCTTATGACATTGCTCACAGAGGACCTGTACCTTTTTGTCAGGATAGAAATTCTGAATCCTCTGTCATGTAAGTCGGTAACAATATTACCAATTGAAGGTTCTGTTGACGGGATATCTTTCCACCTCTTGTCCCAGATATGTGTAAAAATATCCGAAACCTCAGTTATGGATATATCTAGAATTTTTGAGATATCCCATGATGTGATATCGTCTTTAGTTATGTTCGCTTCATTTCGCCTGTTAAATTCCTGCGCCCAAATAACCATTGTATCGGCGAGAACCGAGTCCAGATCAATTGCAAGCTTTCTTCTATGGGCCAATTTGGGTATCGTGTTTAACGTTTAGTGTTAAAAATATGTTATTCATTTTTTAGATTCTAACCCAAGGTGGTAATATTCATCGATATTTTAAACCCTTCCTTAAAATTTATTACACCGAGAATTTAGTTTTTACCTGTGTCAAATTTCTTTGGATCACTCTGCGAGACGATTATTAAAACAGATAAAAAGATTAGATTTGCAGCCATAGTGGACCATCACGGAATAATACTAGGGGTCTCCGAAAGAAAAGGAATTAAACCTTTACTTAATGACGAGCAAACCGCTCAATATGCTCTTGCCGCAGTTACCAGACAGTATACGAGAATTAGATGGCAATCAATATTAGGAAAAATTGATTATACATGCTCAAGCTATGAAAAATTGTTAAGAATAACCATACCCGTAACTGATTCTAGAAATCATTTATGCTTTGTAATTATTTTTACCCTTGATGTAAATACAAAGGATTTTCACCACGTTATCATGAATAAGATAAAACCAATAGTTAAGGAAAAAGAAAAGGAATTACTAAACAGGGCCTAGAAATTCCACCACGTACAGTTGACAGATAGTGGATAAATTGAATAAAAAGGTCAAGACGTCATAAAGAGAGATGATTTGATAATATTGATATAATGCTTTTTTATTCCATTTATGATAAATAATGCCTAAGGAAAGAATAAAATTTTTCAGATCGTATGAGCCGCATGGACTTGAACAAGATATCAATAATTTCTTGGAAAACGAAACGAAGGTTATACTTGGTATCTCTTTTTTACATACTGTAACAGGTCATGGAAACGAAATATTTTATGATGCATACGTACGTTATACCCCAAAATCAGGAAAGTCAAAAGAATCGAACTATTAATGAATGATAGCAATCAAGATAACATGATATTTATTACCAAAATTCCGGGTTGCTCAATATTTCATTTTTCACATTTCATTTTTCATATTTGATAATCTTTTGCCATAAATTCTACACGCTCTAGCAGCCAAAGTCGCTAATCTTAACGGTTCTGGCTTGGCGCCCTGGATAACTAAAGAATTTAACAAAACTGAGGCATCTGCAAAGCTTACTCCCCATTGACGAACAAATACGGTTTTTCCAGTCCATAATTTTAATAATTTACGATCTTCAAGGTTCAAATAATCCAAAATTTTTTGCTTTTCATCTATTCCATGTATTGAATGTGTCAAGCCGAAGGATTTTTTGTAAGATATTGCAATCACGGGTAATCCTGTCTTTTCAAGAATTTGTTTACCATTTATAACATTGAACAAACTAATTATTAGTCCTCCAAGAAGAACACAATTGATATCATTTCGTCTAAGGCTTTTAATCAATGAAATGATTTTGTCAGAGCTATCATTCCCGCCTATTGTGGTGTCTGCATATGCAAAACCATCGACCACAAAATCACGTCGCATAACAACGCCGGCTAGAATTGATTTTTTATCATGTTTTTCAAAGCTCTCTGCAATTGCAAGAACTCTTAATCCCTTCTTATTGTTATGAATTCGTTTCAATTAATTGATATTACCAACAAAATATTATTATAAGATTATTTTGTCCAAAAAAAGAACCAAGTAATTACAGTAATATTCTTCAATCTATTTATGAAAGGGTCTAAATATCATATTTTCAATTAGACTCATGTGGATGATAACCTTAGCAATGGAAGTAAGAAATCCAATCGTTTAATTGATGAAACAAGTCCCTATCTACTTCAGCACGCCTATAACCCCGTCGATTGGTATAGTTGGAACGAAGAGGCGCTTGAAAGATCAAAGAGAGAAGACAAGCCCATTTTTTTGAGCATTGGATACAGCTCATGTCATTGGTGTCACGTAATGGCTCACGAATCGTTTGAGGATGAACAAATAGCCAAAATAATGAATGATAACTATGTTAACATCAAAGTTGACCGAGAAGAGAGACCAGATATTGATGATATCTATCAAAGGGCGTGCCAAATGTATACGGGGACCGGAGGTTGGCCATTATCCGCCTTTCTGACTCCAGACCAAAAACCTTTCTACATTGGAACATATTTCCCTAATGAAAGTAGGCATGGTTTACCAGGTTTCGGAACCATATTACTAAGATTGTCAGATGGATATAAAAATAGACGTAATGAGGTTATTTCTTCTAGCCAAGAATTTGTTACTGCACTAGAGAATGCATCCACAGACATAGCATCTAATAACGATTCTGAATTAGAAAATACAATTTTAAATGAAGCGGCAGTTATATTGTTGCAACTGGCGGATAATATGTATGGGGGATTTGGTAGCGCACCAAAATTTCCAAACGCCTCAAACCTTCTGTTCTTATTAAGGGCATATGATTATTCTGGCATAACCAAATACAGAGACTTTGTCCATTTTACTGCAGACAAGATGGATTCAGGAGGGATACATGACCACGTAGGTGGAGGTTTTGCACGCTATTCCACAGATCAAAGATGGCTAGTACCACATTTTGAGAAAATGTTATATGATAATGCACTCCTCTCAGTACTTTATTCTGAAATATACTCAATTACCTTAAATCGTAACTATTTAGATGTACTTCAAAAAATTCTAAGATTTGTCCAAAGAGAGATGACCTCATCTGAGGGAGCTTTTTACTCTTCTCAAGATGCAGACTCCGAAGGGGAGGAGGGAAAATATTATGTATGGTCATACAAAGAACTCAAACAAGTCATCGGTCCGGAAATTTTTGAGATATTTGCAGATAGATTCGGAGTTACTCAAGGGGGTAATTTTGAGGGTAAAAACATATTACACAAATATACGTCCATACAGAGATTATCTGAGAGATACTCCAAAGCCCAAGAATGGATAGAAGAAAAGATTGAATCCTCATTAGAGATGCTTTATCAAATTAGACTGAAAAGGATAAAGCCAGGAACTGATAAAAAGATATTGACATCGTGGAACGGGTTGATGATTTCTGGATTTATCAGCGGCTACAAAGCAACTGGTAATTTAAGTTACCTTGAAAGTGCACAAAAAGCTGTTACGTTTATTGAAAAAAATCAAAGTAAAAATGGAAACAGGCTTAATAGAGTGTTCAATAATGTTTCAAAGATTTCTGGATATCTTGATGATTATGCCTTTTATGTTGAAGCTTTGATTAATTTGTTTAGTGTTGATTCGAAATCTTACTATCTTCAAAGAGCTCTTGACTATACCATTTCAATGATTGATCATTTTTGGGATAATAAAACAAATGACTTTTTCTTTAGCCCCGACGACAATGAAAAGCTAATTGTAAGAACTAAAAATCATTACGATCTTGCTATTCCAAGTGGAAATTCAGTTGCTGTTTCTAATTTGGTAAGGCTATATCACTACACACAGAATCAAGATTTCCTTTCCAAAGCAGACCATATGATCCGAGGAATGTCAAAGGCAGCCGCAGGAAATCCATTCGGATTTGGTCAATTACTTTCAGCTACGTATTTACGTATTAAAACACCTATTGAGATCTGTGTAATAAGGCAGGACGGACATTCGGAACTCGGGGATCACATAAACAGGAAATTCCTTCCTAATGCAATTACAGCAATCCTAAATCAAAATGCTTTATCTGAGCTTGAAAAATACCCCTATTTCAAGGGAAAACAGTTAGATAAAAACAATAACAGCGGTAAAGAATTTGCATATGTTTGCAAGGACTTTGCTTGTAGCCTTCCCATAACTTCTATAAAGGAACTTGAGAAAAATATTTCGTAATAAACAAGTCTAATCTTTTTTTTGAGGCAAAACGTGTAAATATCTTCGACTTTCCACATCACTATCATAGTAATTGTCATCACCAAGAACTTTACTGGCCGATTTGAAGACTGATTTTAATCCTCTTTCGTGGATTTCAAAGTATAGACGAAACTCTGTTTACTATCTGACAATCATGGTCCTGTTTTATCACCTTATCGGCTTTGTGATAATGATTGTCGGTTCTGTGGTAGTTGACCTTGTAGTTAGTCAATATACAGAACCCACCATACCACTATCGGCCATATCGGTATTGTCCGCAGGTCCTTTTGAAGAGAGTCTATTTTTTGGGATTCCATTTTACCTGACTGGAAACCACTTTGTAGCTCTTGCAGGAGGTATCGTTTGGGCTTCATTGCATATTTTAAATACACAAAGCGTGCAAGTCAATAGTCTTGCTTATTTGACATGGTTATTTGTAACACCATCCATTTTTGCAAGTCTAAGAACATGGATAAGTGGAAAAGGATGGTTTGCAATAATATCTCATTCAACATGGAATTTGATTTTTTTTATTGCTGGCTGTTCAAACGGAGAGTTCCCATGCAGAATTATAAATGATAAAGAGTTTCTCGTTGACATCGCCTATGTAACAACTGCCATTGTTTTTATTCTACTTGTTTATTTTTTGTTCCTACGGTTCAAGAATAACCCTGCTATAAGGTCAATAAAATAAAGAACATACCGATATATGGCAATGGTCTAAATAACCTCCTTACAATACTGGAGGCATGGGCAAGATATTCCTTCAATTAATTTGTGATGAATGCAAAACAATTCTTTTAGAAAAAGAAGGCCAAGAGAACTTGAGTTACGAAAAATTCCCAATCACAGAGGAAGAGGCCACTTTTCTTAACGAAGCCCACAGAGGTCATGAATGCCATATTGAAGCTGTGGAAAAAACCTGATAAACGACAAAATTCAGTAGCTCAAACTTTAAATTATTTGTTCATTATTTATATTATGAAGCTTGCCAATGATGATTTTTACGTTATCCCTCTGAGGCAAGTAGTAACTTTTTTAACTGTTGCAAAGCACTATCATTTGCTACTAAGACGCCATTTAATATAGGAAACGAAATAAATTCAGATAAGTTTACTTTACAGTCTCATTCAATTGTTTAAAATGGAGAAAAAATGGATTTCTCACTTTGCCGGGATAGGCTACAGATACACGGACATTGTCATGAATATTTTAATATTGTACACGGACCGAAAAATCGCAATAAAAATATGGAACGAGAATATTAATTGGTGGCCAGACGACCAAATAATCCTGAGGTTTATAGAGGATAAGGAGGATTATTGGTTTATCCTCTACCAAAGAGGAAAGAATCTCCTTTCAAAAGAAAACGTTGGTTTTTTCAAGAAAAATCCCATCACTCAAAATTATCTAAGATTTAAAAAGAATTTTGATCAAAAAACGATATTGCGGTTTGCACTTTACAAATCCATAGGAAAAAAGGATGCAGACAGGAACGACAAAGATGAAAATAAAGAAGATGAATCTAGTAACAAACCTACATTTGAAATTAATATCTTTAAAAGAATGAAGACGGTTTATGATGTAAAATTTCTTAAATTAGATGAACTTGAAGAAAACAGTGTTGAACTTAATTTGATAAATAACAATGATGCTCAGCATGCTTAGAGATTTTCACTGTATTGAAGATTGTTCTGACTGTTGCATATACCGCCAATACTATCCATCAGTAGATTACGGAAAAATAGGAGTCCTTCTTCTGCCGGAAGAAAAAAAGCAAGTGGAAGACCAGGCGGATAGATTACAAATCAAGATAACTATATTGCCAAGGCTGGGGGTCGGCATTAATAAAAAATCGGATGGCCCTTCGCAAATAATCGCGTATCAGCTTATGGGTAATATCGACGGCGACTATTGTCCGTTTCTTGACACGAAAGGCAATAATCGTGCTCCGCATGGGGGCTTTAATTGTCGAATATATGAGGCAAGACCTTTTGCTTGCCAGGCATATCCTGTAATAGATGAGGATAAAACCACTGTAGAGCTTGACTCACATTGCAAATTTTCGGCTCAGTATTCAAATCAGGTCAGTAAAAATTCAGTGGATAACGAATTGAGAGCCCTGAGCAGAATAAGTGGCAGATTCGAAAAACTAGCTGGACAAAAAATATGGAGATATGCAACACATGTTGGTGAAAAAGCATTCGAAAATCTTTTACTGCCGCAAGGATGGTACTTGCAAGAATCCTAAATGCTGCACACAAAATCATTTGATAATTATTTATTTTGATTTGTTTTTTGATAGACTACAATATTTCCTTTCTTTATTTCGACAATTCTGCTAATTGGTATCAGTTCGAACATTCCCGATAACAAAATAAAATCTTTCATGGAGACACGTACTATTTTATCAAGATCACGATATGCCACTTGGTAAAGGTTTATGTCATCGTAGAATCTAGCTCTGCTTAAAATTTCAACTAATTTGCCCTTTTTCTTGCTCATTCTTTATAATACATCAACCCTCCTGCATCAATTATTTTTTTAATCAGTGGTGGGAATGGAGAGATTGAGAATTTTTTCCCATTAGTCAAATCATGAATTTGATTGTTTTGTAAATCTATTTCGAGTGTGTCCTTGTCTGAAATTTGTTCTAGTGTAGACCGCTCAATTTCTAGTGGCAGTAGATATCCACCATCTACACAATTTCTATAAAAGATTCGTGCAAATGAAGGTGCAAGAACGGCACTGATTCCACAATGCGATAAGGCTATGGGAGCATGTTCTCTACTAGAGCCACAACCAAAGTTACCCCCCGCTAGCATAAAATCACCCTTGCTCACTTTGTGCGAAAAATCGGTGTCAATTCCTTCCATGGCGTGTTTGGATAGCTCATCATGATCGTGGATTTTTAGGTAAGGTCCGGGCAGTATTACGTCAGTGTCGATATTATCTTTACTATATTTATGAACAATACCTTTCATGGTCATTTGGACACATCCCGGGGATCAGTAATCTTGCCTTTAATTGCAGAAGCAGCAACCACTAATGGAGAGGCTAGATATGTTTGAGATTCCACATGGCCCATCCTACCAGGAAAATTCCTATTGGTAGTGCTAACACAAATCTCATCTTTTCCTAAAATTCCCATATGAGCGCCACAGCATGCACCACAGGTAGGTGGACCTACTACCGCCCCTGCTTCCATGAATATGTCAATTAACCCTTCTTTCATTGCTTTGATGTAAATTGATTGGGCAGCAGGCAAAACTTCAGTCCGCACCTTTACCTTGTTTCCTTTTAGAATTTGTGCAGCCGATCTAAGATCTTCTAATTTTGCGCCAGTGCAAGAACCAATATAGGCCTTATTAATTTCAACGGTTTGCAACTCTCTGGCTGCGGCACCATTTTGTGGGGAATACGGTTTTGCTACAATGGGTTCAAGATTTTCAATTTCATAAGTATATTCTTCCAAATATTGTTGATTATCGCCCAAAAGTGATTTATAGGAATCAGCGGTTCTTTGTTGAATATATTCGTCGGTTACAGCATCTGGTTCGATTATTCCGTTCTTTGCCCCAGCTTCTGTGGTCATATTTGTAAGTGTCAATCTTTCTTCCATACTCATCTCGCTTACTGCATTTCCTGCAAATTCCATCGTCTTGTAGTTTGCACCGTCTGTACCGATATCACTTATTATTTTTAGAATAATGTCCTTAGCCATTATGTGTGGAGGTTTTTTACCAATTATTTTAAACAATAACGTTTCAGGAACCTTTAGCCATATGCGGCCGTGCATCATAGAGTAAGCAATGTCGGTGTGTCCTAAGCCTACTGCTAATGCCCCTAAAGCACCCGTTGTATTGGTATGCGAATCACCACCGACATAAAATTCACCAGGAAGTACTAGGGCCTCCTCATGCGAAAGCGTATGGCAGATTCCATATTGTCCTAAACCGTACTTGAAATGCTTTTTAATTCCAAATTTTTGTGCCCAATTCGTGAGCCGTGTGATATTCTCTGCGGAAATTCTATCTGCAGAAGGAACAAAATGATCTTCAGATATCCATATTTTATCTGCATTCCATACTTTATCGAGATGTATTCCTTTCTTTGCCCATTCGTCAAAAACTTTTATTACTCCAGGACCAGATACGTCATGAATCATTAACTTGTCGACATTGGCAAAAACCACATCGCCAGGACTCACCGATGTTCTATTAGATGCCCGTGCAATAATTTTCTCAGTAATATTCATAATTTAGAGATCAACCTAAATTCTTCCCTGCCGTTAATAATTTTTCCTGAACACAAATATTGTGAAAGTATTCTTTACAAGTAAATGGAGATTTTTCCAATAAGTATACCAAAAAAGAGTCGAGAATTTGATCTATTTAGAACTTTAATTGATACCAAATTCGAATTCAAGGCAAATGACATTATAATTATTTCAAGCAAGTTTGTTTCAATGAGCGAGGGTTCTTTGGTCGATCTGAAAAGTGTCAAGGTAACTACAAGAGCAAAGTGCCTTGCCGCAAAATTCAAGATGAACCCAAAAATTGCACAAATCGCTATGCAGCAGGCGGATAAAATAGTGTCGGGAATTCCAGGCTTTCTCCTTACTATAAAAGATGGCATGATAGCGCCTAACTCTGGGATAGACAAATCTAATTGTCCTGCTGGAAAGATCATACTTTATCCTAGGAATTCATTCAAGTCAGCGAGGAATTTGCATAAAAAAATATTCGACAAGCTCGGAATAAATGTTGGAATTGTAATATCAGATAGCAGGCTGATGCCGACTAGAATAGGTTGCACCGGCATTGCTGTCGGTGTTTCTGGTTTTGAACCAGTTGAAGATGAAAGAGGCAAAACGGACTTGTTTGGAAAGAAACTAAAGGTTACATTCAAGGCTACAGGAGACTGTCTGGCAACCATGGGAGTTTTTGCCATGGGTGAGAGCAATGAATCCATACCCGTTGTGGTTGTTAGAGGGGCTAAGGTTGCCAAGACAGAGCGAAAACTTGGTATGAAAGACATGACTGTGAGTCCAAAAATTGATATCTATCTTCGCAGGACTGTAACCGTTTAATACCTAGAAATTCTAGAAGTAGGTCAATTTTCCATATACTTTTAATACCTTTTCTGAGCATCTTCTTGGATAGTAGGATGTCAGAATTCCTTACCACTTATCCAAGACGAATTAGCTTGCTAAAAGGTCTAAGTGAGTTTATTCAACACGAAGAGATTCAGTTTGATCATTTGAGTTTGATGGTAAAGATAAAGAAAGAAGAATTGATCAAGACATTGTTTGCAGAAGGATTCAAGAAAGTAAATTTCGAGAACAAGAAACCAACACAAATAGGAAGTGGTTTTTCTAAAAAACTCAAGCATCCATGGGAAATGCATCTACGTCTTCTTGATATTCAGCAGGGATTTATAGCCATAAAAGCAGAGGTGGAGATATCTCGTCGCTATATTCAACACATTGGTTCTGTCCGAGCACCAGTACTTTACGAAATTGAATCTATCCTAAAGAAACACAAGATAGAGTACAATATTTGGAATGAAAAATTAAGAGACTACATCACCCACATTGTAGACAATCATCAGATAAAGTTGGAAGGGCCAAAATTGCACGCCATGCCTTGGAGACTGATGTTGCTATCATGCACATCACTTAGCATAATATATGCTTTAAAATTCCTGCAATTAATCTAATTACATGATAGGGTATCGGTATCTTGTAATTACACTTCCTAATCTCCTTACGTGTATAAAATAATTGTTTTTCATTTTAACTGTTATTCATTTTCGATAGCAGGACGAGCAAAAAGTGAATCAAGTCTGTTGTAGTTTGCCTGTCCATTGTCAATAAAAAGGTGTTGAATGTTACCATAAGTTGGGCAGACTATTCTTTAGTTATCTTCCAGGTGGGATGAATTTCGTGCCATCCTTTTGGCTTATCTGTTACCCACGCGCCCCAGATATGTACCTTATCGCCTTCCTCTGGCAGGACTATAGTCTTTATGTTCTGATCGTCAGGAACTATTTCTACCACTAGCAATCCATCTGTTTTTTCATCGTTTTTGTCATTTACGAGATATGCATATTTGTCATCTAACTTTAATAGAAATTTGTAATCTCCATCATCCATCTTTTTAGTGTGCATTACATCACCTATGGCTTCTTGACAGTCTGCCAGAACCTTCAAATCATCTTCATTCGAGGCACCATTTAGCACATTTCCACCCCTACAGTTATCACCCGATAGGGACTTGTGATCTTCCACAGTTATCTTGTCCTCATCATCGACTTTCTTCTGTTCATCAGCGGGTATCGGTTGTCGTTCCTCTTCTTCTGATATTGCTTTCTCCATTCGCTCTCTTAACTTTTCTAGTTTATCTTTTAATATTGATTCTTTTTTGTCAATGTTTTTGCTAAGCTGATTTACTAAATTATCGTCTAATTCGTTATTCGTCACTTTATTTTTCATGTTTTCAAGTCCAGGGTTGCAAAGGGCATTATCGCTCTCTAGGTCTTCTTTATTTAGCTGACCTAATCCCGGTTGGCATCCGTTTGGTGGTCCACCTTGTCCTTGACCCTGGTTTTGTCCTTGTCCTTGTCCTTGACCTTGATTTGTTTTTAACTTTACATACATTAAATATGTGTCTTTTACTTGATCATTTGAAATGTCCAATGGATCAGCAGATACCTTTGACAGTAAACCTTGGCTAGTATATGACATTATCAAGCTTGAAGACAATATTGATAGCAGGAACAGTACAGAAAATTGTTTAACAGAATTATAAAAAGTCATTAAAGTCAAATTATAATCGTAGGGTTTATAAATTTCTCTACTAGAAAATTATCTCCCAATTCCTTAAAATGTAAGATACTTAAATGTACAAATTACATTAGTAATACTTTTCTAAATTCTAGAAGTTCCACCGGGAGTGTTTGAGCTGCAGTAGTTGTCATCATTTCTAATCCATATTTTGATTTTTCTAGGGTATTACAATGCGCTATTCCCAGACTTTTTCTTTGAATGTATACTTCTTGTTTAGTATGAAATTAATTGTAGTAGCAACAGCAATTGACACAATCAATGCTATCCTGTAAGGAACAGAGTTCTCAACCATGTAATACAAGAGTGATATTTGTATAGCAAGCCCTATAGCACTCATGCCAATGAATGAAAGATATTGCTTTGCAGTAAGACGTAGGTCAAATTTCTTATCCTCAAATGTCCAATATTTATTCAAGAAAAAGTTTGAAGTCATTGAAATGAGAGCTCCTATAATGGATGCCTCGAGATACCAAACGTTCGATAGTAATCTAATAGAATTTGCCACATCGTTGGCCAAAAGAAATGAAACTATATAGTTAATTACTAACCCAGATATCCCTACAGTATAATATCGACCAACTTTAGAGATGAACCGTACAGAGGGTTTGTTTACCTGTTCGCTTATCTTTACCTGATCAGATTTTTGCCCGTGTTTGTATAGTTGCCAAATAGCCTCTGCGTAATTCAGTATCACATTGTAACTCATCTTACTTTTTCCAGATTGTCTATCAGTAAACGTGTACGGAACCTCTATTACCGGAATTTCTTTATTCTTTACAAGGATCTCAAGAAGTATCTTGTAGCCTTTCGTGGCTATTGAAATATTTTGAATTAATTCGCGAGGTAGTGCAAATAGTCCCGACATTGGGTCCTTCACACTTTTAACATTTAATCCAAGACGAGCCAGTGTCGAGGCACCTTTACTCAGGATTTTTCTTCTTGTTGGCCAACCAATTACCCTTCCGCCTTCAATATATCTCGACCCAATAACTATTGAATTCGGGTTTCTTTTCAGCTCAGTCATAATTCGTGGTATAACCTCTGGAGGATGAGAAAAATCAGCGTCCATTATCAATACATTGGTACCGCTTGATTGTCTTACACCATCAAGTATTGCAGGTATTAATCCCTCTTTTCCAGTCCTGTGAACTACCTTCAATATGTGATTGTTTGGTTGAGATGAATTTTTTTTCTGAGCATTGACTACTTCCTTTGTTATGTAATCCTCAACTAATTTTCCCGTTCCATCAGGAGAATTATCGTCAACTACAATGATTTCCGTAAAATCGTCGGTTGGTAATTTTTTTTCAATTTCCTGGATAAGTCTCAAGATATTCTCAGATTCGTTATAAGTCGGAATAACAATAGAAAATGTTACTGTATTCGAATTTGAAAGCGCTGCATTATTCCGATTTGAAAACAAGTTTCAAAAAACTATAGATATATCAGCTATTAAGACCTTTTCTCTATATATATTTCTCATAATCGACTCAAATCTCTCAAAATTTTATCGGATAAGTTTCCTACAGCAACAAAATAAGGTCATTCGTGAGCCGCTGTCTGTAGAGTGAATAAAACTCCAGCCAAATTAAAGTTAATTCTTTCGATTAGGATATTTTCTGCACTTGTATTTCAATTTCATCATCAGCTGAGTCACCTTTATCATCAACGACAGTTAACTTGAATACAAGTTTTGAATCTGCTGCTGATTCAGGAACATCAAAACTTGCAATTTGCTTGTCAGCCTTCTTTAAGTCTACTTGTTCGCCATCAGTTTGTTCCCATTTATAGGAAGCAATTTTTCCATCGTCATCACTGCTTTTGCTTCCGTCCAGTTTGACTTGAGTATTTACCTCAACTTTTTGGTCATCTCCTGCGTCAGCTTTTGGTGGAATATTTTGCACTTTTGCAATATCTACAGTAACATCATCAGAGGCCGATTCACCTTTATCGTCAACTACTGTTAGTTTGAATACAAGTTTTGAATCTGCTGCTGATTCAGGAACATCAAAACTTGCAACTTGCTCATCTGCTTTCTTTACATCAACTTGTGGACCGTCAGTTTGTTCCCATTTATAGGAAGCAATTTTTCCATCGTCATCACTGCTTTTGCTTCCGTCCAGTTTGACTTGAGTATTTACCTCAACTTTTTGGTCATCTCCTGCGTCAGCTTTTGGAGGGACGTTTACCTGTGTATTTTGAGCTTGAGTGTTGTCAGTTTGGGTGTTTTGTGACTGAGTATTATCCGTTTGGGTGTTTTGAGATTGAGTGTTGTCAGTTTGGGTGTTTTGAGCTTGAGTGTTGTCAGTTTGGGTGTTTTGAACGACTATATTAACATCATCAGAGGCCGAATCACCTTTATCGTCAACTACTGTTAGTTTGAATACAAGTTTTGAATCTGCTGCTGATTCAGGAACATCAAAACTTGCAACTTGCTCATCTGCTTTCTTTACATCAACTTGTGGACCGTCAGTTTGTTCCCATTTATAGGAAGCAATTTTTCCATCGTCATCACTGCTTTTGCTTCCGTCCAGTTTGACTTGAGTATTTACCTCAACTTTTTGGTCATCTCCTGCGTCAGCTTTTGGAGGTTGGTTTTGCTGTACTAGGTTTGTATTAGTTTCAGTGGTATTACTGACGCTCTCCAAAACTTTGCTTTCATTATTTACTTGATTCTGGTCAGATTGAGCTGTCTGCTTTACACTTACCTTTACATCAGCGCCATTACTTTCTGCATCATTATCATCAATTGCTTTGAAGGTAAATTTGTCCTCGCCGAAATAATTATTTTGAGGAACATAAGTTACGGTGCCCTTTTCCTTATCAAAGTCTACAAGACTTCCGTGCAATGGATCGGCCGTAATATCAAATCGTAGTGGATCATTATCTTTGTCCGTTGCGGTCATAGTGATTTTAACTTGATCATCTTGATCCACAGATATACTTTGAGCAGATGCCTCGGGAGAATTATTCTCTTGTGGCGGCGGAGTCTGTGTTTGATTTTGAGCACCGGTATCATTCTTCAATACAGTATCATTAACTAGCTGTGGCACTTCAATGGGTTTAACATTATTGTCGGTGCCGTTACTCAGATTGGTTTCGTTACTTAAAACTGTAGTAGATAAGGAACTAGTGTTGTTAGTTAAAGTTCCATTGATGTCTTGAAATCCTGTTTGATTGGTTAATGTTGCATTAACTGGAGCAGTGTTATTTAGTGGAACTATTGGTTCAGAGAAATCAAGATACTCTATCTGATCATTAGAATTGAATTTACCATTGGATGCATCTATGACTTGTTGAGGGGTCAAGGCAATTTTCCAGATTCTAATTTCATCTACATTCCCAACAAAATAGTCATTGAGACCCTGCGAATTAGCTCCCATTCGAATTGGTTCGTCACCCCCACTGTCCGGGCTTGCTGAGGCAGTTTTAGTTGCCACTAATAATCCATCTACATAAAGACCAATAGCAGAACCGTCGAAAGTTACCACGGCATAGTGCCACTTTCCATCACTGTATGATAATGGAGATGTGGCATAAAATGCGATTCCGCTTGCTGATTCAAAACCTCCTCTGATTTGCTCCGCATTTGTCATCCAAATACCATAATTCAAATTGTCAGACGCACCAGCCTTATTCACAATAAATGCATCAGTGTTGTAGTCTGCTGATGTTTTGAACCATGCTGCAACGCTAAATTTTGACAGTTGACTAGAACTTGAACTATTCACATCAAGGTAGCTTACATCTGCATTTTGAGAAAATGCAGTTCCCACGTTCAATATAACCACGCTTAAGAATGCCGTCAATGATAGTGTTACAAACAATAGTTTTAACGAGCAATTTGACTTGTTCCACATAAAATTTTTCGAATAAATTACTGTTTACTGACTTATTACTTTATCTGTATTTTGACTCTAGAAATTTTTACCATAAGACCTACTAAAAATCCAAAAAATTACCATTTTCGCACACAATTATGTTCTTACCTGTCGACGCCAGTGAAATTTTTAGATTAAAAATGACAGGCAAATTATCGAATCTAATTACCAGATAAAGTCAAGCTCGGTCCAAAATTATATCCACTGACTTGAATTGGCTTTGTAATACTGAATTCGTCGAGTTTAGTTCCGCCATTTGCGTAATATTTGCCGGTGAGTTTATTTGCATTATTATCAATTATTATGTTAAGAGCGCCAAATTTATCGTCTTGTTGGTATTTAACAAATGAGGCTTTTCCGGACAAAGCGTGAAAGTTGATTCCACCAGTACCTACCACAGCAAAAAATTCCCCCTTGGGATCATTGCAGTTAGTAGAGCAAGTGGTGGTTGTTTTTGGAGTAGAACTACCAGAGTATGAAATAGGATTAGTTCTTTGGTAATTATGAACATGTCCCTGCAATACTACGTCAACATCATTATTGTCGAACATCGTATGGTAGGTCTTTCTGAGGTTACTTGCTTCAGAACCGGTGTTGGAGCACGAGGACGAACTGCAGGTATTGGGCGATGTATACATTTGTTTGTGCATGTACACTATTATCCATTTTATGTTGGGATTTTGGGATGCTGACTGTAAATCACTTTTGACAAAATTATATTGAGCCGATCCTGACGAATAACTAACTCTGTCAGTGTCCATGACGACAACGTGCGCACTGCTAAAAGTAAATGAATAGTAAGTTTTTGAGAGTCCAAAGGCACTCATATACTGACTAAAACCCTCATCATTATCGTCCTCATGATTTCCAATGGCTATTTTGGTTTTACTTTTTAGGTCAGTAATTTTATTCAACCAGCATGTCGCCGTAGATGAGTAAGAGTAGTCACCTATTGCAAGTATACGTTCTGGACCTTTTCCCTTAATATTGGAAACCGTTTGTCCAGTGTTAGAGCTGCATCCCCAATCGCCCGTGGCTCCAAAGTTAAAAGTTGTAACTGCAAAGGAAGCACTGATTCCTGAAAAAATACTTACTGAAACTAGACCGAATACGAAAATAGGAAGTGATAAGATTCTTAAATTTGGAAAAAAAAATTACCCAACGTTCCAGCAAATGTCACTTATAAAAGTTGCAGAGTTTCCATAAACTTTTCTTTATAAAGGATAATAAAGAGCCGTGGTTGCAAAACAATTTCAGTTTTCAAGACTTAAATATTTATAATCCATATAGTACTCATGGGTTTTTTTGATAATCTTAGAAAGATAATTACGGGCACCAAGGAAAAGGCCGGTGATGTTAGGGGTGCTGCTTCCAGGGCTGAAATGAAAGTGGATAACGCAGTAGATAAATCCAAACGAGCTGCCGACAGTGCCGTGGATAATACCGCAAATGATACCAAGCGTGCAGCAGATAAAGCTGACAATGCAGTAGACAGTGCAGCTGGCAAATCCAAACGAGCTGCGGATAAAGCTGACGATGCAGTAGATAACTCTGAAGCCGCATCTGATGAATTAAAAAAAGAGTAGAGCAAAGAACAATAAGTTCCATAATAAAGAACACTAGTATTAGCCATATTGTCCACAAATGATTCTGGTTGAAAGAATCAGGATCTGTAAAATCTACGAATTCAGTTGACTGACTGACGGATTTGGATCTAGATTATATTTTATCACTAAATGGAAATTTGCACAAACGACTAGCTAGATTTTATTTGATTCGTGGTAGGACTCTATTTGTATTGTAGCATGTGATATTTTGAAATTTTTCTCAAGTGTCGAATTTATCTCTTGCAAGATAGCCTGAGATTTATTAATATTCATAACTACTACATGGGCAGACAGCGCGTAAATTCCGGATGTTATTGTCCATACATGAAGATCAAAGACACCCGTGACTCCCTTGACGTTCAATAAAGAACTTTTTATTGCCTCGTGACAAAGATGAGAAGGAGTACCTTCAATCAAAATATGAATTGCTCTCTTCAGAAGTAACCAAGTTCTGGGAAGTATTAGTGCTACAATACCAATACTTATCAAAGGATCAGCCAAGTATATCCCGGTGGTATGGATAATTATTCCTGCCACTACTACACCTGCAGAACCAATGGTATCTGCCAGAACCTCAAGGTATGCGCCATGTATATTCAAGTTCTCTATTTGTTGCGGTTTATCATTTTCAAGATTACCCGAGTAATTATTAACTCTAGCATTTGATAATAATCTAACCCCAAGCAAATTTATACCCAGACCTATCGCAGCCACAATTATGATCGAAATACCGTTAATTTCTGTTGGATGAAAAAGTCTTTGGACTACCTCCACTATGATGAAAACAGAAAGAACTGTAAGAAAAAGGCTATTTAGAAACGACGCCAAAATTTCAGCCCTATAAAATCCAAAAGTTCTTAACGGTGTCGCCGGTCTTTGTGAAAATGATATCGCCAACAGTGCCATCACAAGTCCCGCTACGTCGACTAGCATATGACCGGCATCTGATATAAGAGCTAGACTTCCTACTTTAAATCCAATAAAAATTTGAATCACAAAGAATCCTGACGTTAAAGAAAGTACTAGTTTTAGTGCCTTTTTGTTGTTAATATCTTTGGACGGCATGCTCTCCAATTATATTCCACTATCTGAGAGTAGTTAGTTCAAATCTTATTTAAATAAGAGATTTTCTGGACCATGAATTATTTAGATACTCATATAAATATACCATTGTCACCTAGGCGTCAATCTGTCCATTTATTCCGAAATTTATTTTACACTCAAGTGTGATATTTACTTGATTCGATTTTTGTTAAACTACAAGGAAACATATTGGAGGTACAAAACTGGGTTTAAAACCCGAAATTTTGATTTGACTATTGATACAATCGATCCCTTAAGCACCAAACTAGAGCAACAGACAAAAATCGAAAAATTATCACTTGTCGCATTTCTCGACAATGAACAGAAAAAATCCTTTGATACCATGAATAGACGTATTAAAAAAAACAATGTGGATTATTATCAAAACAGTGATTTGCATGTAACTTTATTCGGTTTCGGGCCGCTTGAAAAAAAACATTACGAAAAAATACAAGAAAGACTACGAACGTTCTTTAAAAATAATCGAACTAAAGGACTTATGATAAGTCTTGACACAATTAGACCGGGTGCCTTTTATTCTAAAAACAGGTTCTCACCAACAAATGGCATGGGGAATGGTACTGTTATTGCATTTGGGAACGTAGACAGAAACAGATTTTTTTTTAATTTTACAAATCAATTAACTTGTTTTTTACTAGCAGATAAATATATTAGATCGGTGTTAGGTTTAAGATTTAGACGAAAGTTTCCTAATGTTTGGTGTACGTTAGGCTATTATGATACGAATCATGAATTTACAATTGGAAGTAGACTTGAAAAACTTTTCAAACAATACGATTACTCAGAACGCAACGGTGATGACACTAGATTTACTCTTTCTGAGATATCATTAGTAAAATCTCACTACAAGAACCTGAGACATCCAACTTTTTTGGAAAAATTTAAGGTATAATCTCATAACAAATGCCTGATCTTTTTTACCATATTGAAACCAAGTTAGCAAAGTGCGGTTCTTTTGTGAGAATTAAAAGAGTTATGGTCCCAATTGAAAATTCTCTTCCTATGCGCCCTTAATTGAGAGAAGGGGATTTGATATAGAAGAGCAAGATCATAACGATAATGTCAGATCCCAGAAATTTATAATTTTTTAGCTCTTTTAGATGTGCTTTTTTAAAATAGTGAGCGTTGGCAGAAGGCGAATCGAATTGGTTTTTTGTTTCGATTGACAGTCCGCATTTATTTTGATTTTTCCCGCTCGATTTTTTTCGGTCAGGCATTATCATGGACAAAATCAAATTTATCCAATACCTGTCAATTTTCTGCCATTTCTACATAAATTAAGAATTAATATTAAAACAATTGACTATCGTCGAAAAAACAAAAAGTGATAGTGATGTCAATATTATTGAAGATCGGGTCTTGAAATCAAAGTATGTTCTTCTAATAAGATTATTCAACTTAATTTGTACCTGCCTAAGTGGGAATTCAAGAAAAAAATAAAAATAATGCAATGCGTCCTGCATCAATTTATTGGATTTGAAATATATATCTGCAAAGATATACTCTTAACCGTGTTACGGAAGTTGAAAATACCATTTTTACTAACCGCTATTTTTATGACAGCATTGCTTGTAATTTTGATAGGAACTCCATACGAACAAGCATTTAGTCAGACCCCTGGAGGATTAGTGGCGTCACCGCAACCGCAATTGGAATCAATCAAGATACTTAATTTAGTCCCGTTTCAAAGTGTAGATATAAACAAAGAATTGGTAGTCTCTGGTGAGTCATCAGACACAACTGCGAAGGATTGTTCTGCGGACGTAATTGTTAATGGCGTTCAACCATACCAAAGTGCAGTCGCGATTGGAAAAGGGGGAGCAGGAGATTTTTCTCAGTGGAAGTTTGTATTGCATGAACAGTACACACATTTGAATGAAGGTAACAACAAGATAACCGCTAAACTGGTTTGTTCATCAGCGCCTACGCGATGGTATAGCGTGGTTGTCAATGGGGTTTCCAGTTCAAATTTAACACACAATACTGAAATTGATACTTCGCAGCAATCAAATGTTACTAACGCTCCAATTGATACTACATCGGAGGCTCCAATTGATACTACATCTGAGGCTCCAATTGATACTACATCTGAGGCTCCAATTGATAGCACACAGCAATCAAATGTTACTAACGCTCCAATTGATACTACACAATCTGAGGCTCCAATTGATACTACAACATCTGAGGCTCCAATTGATACTACACAACAATCAAATAATTCGGAATCCTCAATTGACACCTCACAGCAGCCAAAGTTGCATGTGGCAATTTTGCCACTAAAAAACCCGGTGGCAAGAGGCGATAGCCAAAACGCAACAATAATTGTTACCGATGAACATAATATGACAGTAGCAAATGCACAGATTGATGGAAAATTGATTTATCCGGGAAATAATTTTGAGAAAGACTTTAAAGGAATCACGGACTTGGATGGCAAATTTGCATATTCTTGGATTGTCGGAAAGAAGGGTGACACAGGAGCGCTCGTCATGGAAGTAGAAGTGTCACGACAAGGATATCCACCTGAATCGGCCAATGAATCTATTGAATTGTTAAAATCAGGTGAATCCTCCCAAATTGAAAATCCATTCCAAAGCCTCCACAGACCTTGAGGACGAACTTTTACTTTCAAGGGATTTTAATTCCAGATGCGAATTGTAATTTACCCTGGCAAACCCTTCAAATATTATGATGTTTAAAAATGCTCCTTATCCTGTTCTTATCAAAAGGTTCGATAAGGAAGAATTGAACAAGATCAAATTAAAAACTACTCACTCAATCGATATAAAAAAATTAAACCAAACTAATTTCGACTATCACAGATGGATTAACCCAAAGGATAAAGGGCTATACCATAAATGTAAAAGCCTACTTTGGTTGTACTATAATACGGGTAGCAAAATCAAAGTCATGTAATCCGTTTCTTACTATAGTGGTGTCCGTACAAGGTGAATTTGTATCCATGAAACTCGACCACATTACGTCACATGTTCTGCATTTATACTCGCCTGGGGCAACATCCGGTTTTATTGTTCTTTTCATATTATAATTTAGCACTTCCGCTATATCAGTCTTTATAACCATTCTAAATATAAAATAAAATGGATTAAAGGTTAACGTCGTGCGGGATATTCCAAGGATTTTGTTGGTGTTTTCAATCATTGTTTTTGAATCTTGTAATTACAAAACGATCTCTTCCTGAATAACTATTGTCAATAGAATTTACTGACCTAATTTAGTGAGATTCAAATAATATATAAATTTTAGATTTGAGTAACGCTATTTTAGTAACCTGCGGTGAGAGTTATCGTTTGTACTGCCTGATCAACAAAATCTGCATGTGCTGGTGTCAAATCGGTCTTTAATTGCCAGATACTATTCTTTGTTTGCAATGGGTTGAGTGTGGTTAACGAAACGTCTGAACCTGTCAATGCGGTCTTTGCGGTCTTTGAACCTTAAGACCGTGCAGAGACATCATACTTCACTCTATATCTGAAGGCCCTTGAAAAATTACAACCGGTCCGACGTCAAACGGACAGATTATTAATACCTATAATAGTAACTTCTAATTTATGTATCATAAAGTATTGACTAATTGACTAATCGCGCTGTTCTTATTTAATTCTAATTGATTAAAAATACTCCATTTTCATTAAAAACAAAAAAAATATTTTTGGTTTGGTAAGAGAGTTATGATAACTCGTTACCTGCCAGTTATCTAGTCTATGTTATGTCTGATTTAAGGAATGGCTCCAAACACTTCATCTAACACCTCATCTCCGAATACATCGTCATCACCATTAGCCGGAGAGACAAGGACGTTGGCGCAAGGAAATTGATTGTTGTTAGTAGAACTACCCATGTTTCCTATTTTCTCATATTCATTATCTGCCTTGCAACTGTTGTCCTGTTTTATCTCGTGGGTCCTTTCGTTACAGTTGTGGTCATCATTGTCTTCGCATTCTACCTTGTCAGCAAAAGCTGGTACTACCTGTGACACTCCGGTTCCTGTTAGCACTGTCAAGATTCCCGCAGACAGCACTATAAGCATTAACACATTTTTTGTGATCATGTTTGTTATCGCAAATTGATACTAAACACAGTATAAGTATATTGAGTAAAAACAAGTGGAAAAAAGAACCAGTATATTATTTACTCCGTTATATCGGAATTTACGAGCAGATGATTTAATGTCTGAAATAAAACGGAAAAATTTGTAGAAAATCAATACCAGACAGGCAAATTTAAAACAGGATTATCGGATGGCATGCGACACATTAAACCAATTTATTATATTTTGACCGTATTCATTCAATGAAGACCAACAGAGTTTGTGACTATTGTAAACAAAGTCGTTAATAAAACTCCAGTGAGCGAGAAGAAAAGAAAGATAGGTATGATCAGAGTCTATGGAATTTCGCCATTCGACTACTGAACTACTACCTTCCAAGTAGGATGAATTTCATGCCACCCCTTAGGCTTGTCCGTCACCCATGCGCCCCATATATGTACATGATCTCCTTCTTTTGGAAGTGCACCTACTGAGTTTTGATCTGATGGTACTATTTCTACAACTAAGAATCCATCTGTCTTGTCGTTATTCTTTTCGTTTGTTAGGAACTTAAAAGGTCCGTCTGGATTGAGGAAAAATTTGTAATCTCCATCATCCATCTTTTTAGTATGCATCACTGTACCAGTTGCATCTTGACAACCTGCCAATACTCTAAGGTCCTTGGAATTTGATGCTCCTGCAAGAACATTACCTGATCTGCATTCTGGCGCTGTAATTCCTTTATGTTGGGTTACAACGACTTTATCTTGAGATTCTATTCTTGTTTGTTCCTCTACTGAAATGGGTGGTTGATTTTCTTCTTCAGAAATACTTAATTCCAATTTTTGCTTATTTACAACGTTCACGTTCTGATTATTGGTCTGACTTACATTCACGTTCTGATTATTGGTCTGACTTACATTCACGTTCTGATTAGTTGATTGAGTTTGATTTACGTCTTGATTAACCTGGTTCTCAGATTGTACGGTCTGATTATTATTTTCACTAGATTGTTCATCGGACGTTCCAACCTGCGTTTGGTTACTATCTCCTAAAGTTGATCCTCCACCTGTAAGTTCGTCTGAAAGTCCACCACCTGTGGTGTTACTAATTTGTGACCCAACCTCGTTGCTACTACTGATACCTGGTAGATTATCAGTACTCTGCGTGTCCCCAGAATCTTTTTTATCTTCCGAGTTGTCCTGGATTGCGATTATTTTGGCTTCTTTATTAATCACCGGTTGAAATCCTTCAGTTTTAGAAATTGGGAAATAAGATGAAATTCCCTGCGCAATTACTAAAGTAAGTGACATTACTGCAATGACAATGCAAGAAAACTTACATATGTTCTTTAGATCTATTTTGACCATCAACGAGAGTTAAGGCAACATACTTTAAATAAGAATTATGGGCGCCTGTCCAATTGGAGATTTCCATACCGGGATTAAGGCCGGCCTCATTCCTCAACTGCTGCCCACTTCTACATTTCTGCATTTCTAATTTCAATTTTAAAGTCTTCGTATTGGAAATGGAGACACACCGATTAACATTTTTATATTTGTCTTCGACTTTTACAAAAATTATTACTTAGTATAACAGCAACCTGCGGGAGACCTACGAAAAGGAGAGCTTCAGCAATTGTCTATCGATATTAATTAAATATTTTCTAATACGCTATAATAATTCCTTCTTTAAGGGCCGCGAAAAGGGCTTTTTTGTTCCATGCTTGGATAAACTATAGGAAATTAATTTTAATTTTACCCTTCGATCTTTGGTCTAAATTTCTCGTTAAAATAATGAATGAATTCACTGCTCTTAATACCATGTTTATTAAAAGCATGTTTTTCTCCATTTCTAAAAAGTTCGTCTTCGGTACGACCTTCTATAATGTAATCACAATTCAGTCCACTTTCTCGACAAAAAACTTTTTTCATAATTACAGTAACGCTTTAAACTATAAACGGGTTAAAGATATACTAAGCGTAAGCTTTTGGATTTATTTATTTAATTATATCAATTACTTCTCTGTTCTGATTGAGTAGGAGCAGAAGGGCTTCGTTCCTTTTTTGTCCTTTCGGGTCAGTAAATTTTTTATAACTTATCGTCTATAGTACAATAGAGTTCATTGGAGACTAATGGGAGGACCGTCTCTATCCCGATTCACCATCAACATTGCCTCCCATCAGTTTACTTTTTTATAAATATTAGATTTATCATTTAATCACTGCAGTTTATGGTTTCAGGCATTACCGAATTATCTACCCGACGGGCTCTTGCTTTTTTCAGTCCCGAGGGCCATCAATCGTCATATTGTATTTCACCAGTAATAGGTGGCCGATCAATTATGTCCACCTGGTATACTAATCAAATTAGCAAAATAACATTTGTCCCACGCTCTGTTAATTTCGAGTCGGAAGAAATCTTATTTTGTAATTTATTATCCCCAACTGAGTACTTCTGGAAATTTAACGTCATAATCATCCAATTTCAATAAACCACAATATGATTTGCCTTTGCTGTTAAATATTCTCTCTACCGGAAGCCGAAATTAATAAGCAGGGTAATCAAAATTTAATGTAAATCATGGCTTGCCTTGTTTGTATTAAAACATCCAAGTGATGAGACACGACTCGTGTCAGGTGCTCCCCATGATGCAATAGTTAATTATTTATTTTCCTTTTATGATATAATAGTTCCTTCTTTTAAGGTCTGTGAAAGAGAAGGGGGTTTTTATCTCTCCCTCTGACTCTTTCACAGGCTTTGTTAATTTCTTATTTTGGGACTCGGCGGTTGTAACTTTTTTATAATTTATTGACTTAACTATATTGACTGTTCTCATTGATGGGAGGAAACAAGGGCTCTGACATCCTTTGATCCCTCCCATCAATTCAATTTTTATAATTCATTGACATGTGTACTTACCTATCAACAGAATCATTTCAGTTGTCGGCAATTCGTTCATGCAACTTAACGCGCTTACAAACTTGTCTTTTATATACAATTCAGTATCCAAATGGCGATAGATTGGATCCCTGGTAATAATAGACCTATTTCATATTGAGCATGTAAGGTAGATTGTAGATTGTCCAAGAATTTCCCAAAGGATAAGAATTATCCGAAAATATCCAGAAAAACCTATTTTTTGAAAATTTAATTTAAACGCCGGTTACTTTTGCAACGAATGTGTTTAAGCTCCATTTCGATAATACAGTATTGATTTTGTTAGTTACTTTAGTCCCTGCAGATCTTCAATTAAATAATACCTCCATTTTATTTATTAAAGTGATGCCAGTAGACAGCAACATAATTAATATTCGAATATGCAGTTAGTAACTGTATTTCACACCGCGAGAACTGGCGCTATTTGAGATAAGTCGAGGTAATTGATGCCTCTTGCGATTAACAGTCTAGTTCTGATCTTTCGCTGCAATCGCAATTGAAAAAATAAAAGGAATTTCTTGCGCGTAACTACTGACATCTAAAGCTTTCAAATTAATACAACTCGATGCTGAAAGTTTGTCTTAGATTTATTACATTAAGAAATTAAGAAATTGGCTTATTTTCTAAATACAAAAAACTTATTTACCGTCCTTGACAGTTTGATTAATCCTGTTGAAGCACCCCTATCATGATTCCTATTTCAGACCAATGTTCGGGAGGGCTAGAACACTCTATGTTTTTTTATTTATAGTATTAATCTCAATATTCCCATTCATGAATATTGCAAATCAGGTTGTGCAAAAGGTATTTGCCATAAATGGCACTTGTACTAATCAAAGTAATGTAACGAAAAAAGCGATGAATCAAACTTTAATTTCGAATCTAATGAGTCAAGGTTATCAGACAAATTTAACCACTGACAATCCGCAATTGGCGGCGATTGTTCAGGCTTGTTAGTGGAAAAAAAATTTAAAAGTTTGTATCGACGTCCTAGAACGCGGAAATCAGAATCAGGGCATAATTTTTGAATTAATATTTTTCCACCCAGGATTGGAGATTCTAATATCTATAAATAATAGTAAATATTGCTCTTGATCAATAGTTGTCAGGAAACACAAAGATCATAATTTTTGCCAGCCTTCTGATAATAGCTGTAGGATGTTCACTCAATTTTGCTAACACATATGCGTCAAAGATAACCGACAGCAAAGTTGTCATAATTAATTTTGATGACGGTCGCAAGACACAGTTTACTCACGCCAAGCCCATTCTTGACAAATATGGATTTAAGGCCACTTTTTATATAGTATGCAATTACGTAGACAATAAAAAAGGGTTCATGACTTGGGACGATATAGAGACTTTGAACAAAGAAGGTTATGACATAGGATCGCATTCAATGAATCACGTTCATCTGAGTAATCTGTCACAACAAGACATCGAGTACGAAGTGGGTCAATCAAAACAATGCTTAGAGGGTCACGGTATTCAACCTACAAGCTTTGCATATCCATTTAACGATGGTTCTAATAACGAAAAGGTATTTAAAATAGTATCAAAATATTATCAATTAGCAAGGGTAGGAAATGATCCCATTTCTTATTTAAATTGCGATGGATTGAAAATTCCCTCAATTCAACGTGATTGCAAAACGTATGCCGATACTCACCATCTTACGTATTTCAACAAATTTACAATAGGCGCATGGAGTCATGATTTCTCAAGAATGGTAAACTCTTATAACGACGATGGACAATTTAAGAGATTTGTTGAAATTGTAAACAGCCAAGATAAGTTTAATGAAGGTGGGCTAATTAATGGGATTCCCATTGTGATTTATCACCGAATTGAAGAACCTCACGCGATTGACTACAATACTGATTTAAAACTATTCGAGAAAGAAATGAAATATTTGTACGAAAATGGTTTTACTGTGCTAACAATGGCAGACCTTGCATTTGATGTTAAGACAAATCATGTATTTATAAAACAATTCCATGAGCCAGAAACTTCAGGAAAGATTGCTGGTGTCATCAGTAACGGTACGTCCGTGATTCAGAAACCTTTAGGTTAAATATTACTGTTAGTTCTATAATTGGTACCACATCCAGGTTTTTCTTTGTATGGCTTATGAGCGGTCGCTGCACAATTAGTTAAAATTTTTTGGCACCTTTTTCATTATATTTATCAATTAAATATCTCGCCTACTGGTTAAGGTTTTATAATTTATTGAATAGATCTCTCTATAGGTCGTTGGCTAAACACCACCGGGCGCTTGCCTGCGATACAACACCGTTCGCAGGCCCCACCGGTAATGAAAATTGTTCCCAAAGTATTTCCTAACCCAATCAGGATTCCGGTGTATAATCAAAATTATAGTAATAATCAACTACAGAAGAATTATTTTGTAAAAAAAATGATGGTTGATTAGTAGACGCCCATGCCAGACATTCCAAGACCTCCATGAGGCATACCGGGCGGACTTTGAGAGTTTTTACCTGTGGCTGCAGCAATTACGTTATCTATTCTTAGTATCATCGACGCTGTTTCTGTTGCCGCATTAAGAACATTTTCTTTTACTAGTAGCGGTTCGTATACATTTTTTAAGGTCATTTCAGAGATCTCTGCGTTTATAACATCAATGCCAAATTTGGGCTTTTGTTCTTTTGAAGTTTTCGAACGCAGCTGCACCTGGGTATCAATGGCATCCATGCCCGCATTTTTTGCAAGAGTCAAAGGTATAGACTCGACAGCATCAGCAAATTTTTCAGCAGCCAATTGTTCACGGCCGGGTAGCGATTCTGCCCACTGCCTCAATTGAAGGGCAATCGTCGCTTCAGGCGCTCCTCCCCCGGGGACAACATAGGGGTATTCTATGACGTCCTTTATGCACATAAGTGCATCATGTATGGATCTTTCTGCCTCATCAACTACTCTTTGAGAGCCTCCTCTTACCAGTATCGATACTGCTCGGGGTTCTTACAATCTTCAACGAACACCCATTTGTCATTCTCTACCTTTCTTTCTTCGACTAGTTTTGAATAACCAAGGTCAGCTTCGGTCAATTCATCAATATTGGTAACAATCCTGGCTCCGCTGGCCCTTGAAAGCTTTGCCATATCACTTTCTTTAACTCGCCGTACCGCTAAAATGCCGAATTTGGTAAGATAGTGCTGTGCAATATCATCAATGCCTTTTTGACAAACGAGGACATTGGCCCCCGTTGAGACAACTTTAGCTACCATTCCTTTAAGGAGACTGTTTTCTTCATCCAGAAATGATTTCATTTGCTCCGGCGAACTGATACTTATTTTAGTGTCAAACTCGGGTTTTTCTATTTCCAATGGAGAATTAACGAGCGCAATTTTTGCTTCCTCAATCCTTTTAGGCATACCCGAATGCGCTACCTCTTTGTCTAGTACAATTCCGCGTATCAGCGAGGTATCGTCGATGGCACCGCCTGGCTTCTTGTTTACTTGAATATTATCTATATCCACTTTCAATTTGTCATCACCTACGTTATCTGCGGCTGATAGAATGGATTCTACAACAATATCAGACAAGTGCTTGGAATTTGCCGATACCATTTTAGAAGACATTGATGTTTCAGAAATCTTCCTGAGCATATCTTTGTCGTCGGGCTTGACCAATATGGACACATCACGTAGAATCTCGATGGCCTTTGAAGAACATTTTTTATAACCATCAACTATTATACTCGGATGAACATTTCTTTCGATGAGTTCTTCTGCTTTCTCCAATAATGAGCCCGTGATTACAACAGATGAGGTCGTCCCATCGCCCACTTCATTGTCTATTGACTTTGAAACTTCAACCATCATCTTGGCAGCCGGATGCTGGATATCTATCTCCTTTAGAATAGTGGCGCCATCGTTTGTGATGGTTACGTCTCCCACTGGAGAGACTAACATTTTGTCCATCCCTCGGGGACCCAGACTAGAACGTACCACTTCTGCGACCAGTTTGGCGGCTGTGATATTATTTTTCTGCGCGTCTTTATCTTTAGTTTCTGTGGTTCCTTCTTTTAAAACAACTATAGGGACTTGTTGTTGTTGTGCCGACATACAATTCACCTAGTTTATTAATTTAATGCTAATAACTATATTTATTTTTTTCTTACATTATTTCCCAGTATTAAGGGCATCCTTCCATTGCTTGGATAAAGTATCCTTTTTGGAGTATACTTTGTTCCACTTCCAGGGGCGCCTGTTGAACATGACAGAACTGACATTCTTCTTGTGTCATTTTTTGACCCTCTTCTCCGACAGTTTTTAAATATTCTTTTCCAAATTTTATGGCCTCTTCATGTGGAGTCACGGATTCTACTATTACATCAAAATGCATCGTTTCTCCATTCTTTTTGGTTACATATGTATCATAAACTGCGCATTGCATAATCATATTGCGGCAAATCGGATATTTAATTTTTACAGTTTTTATTTTATTGGGGTCCTCTTTTGGGACTTTAACTGTCATCCTCTATTAAGGATTAGACCTACCAATAACGCATATAAACAATGAGATAAATAAATATGAATTATGGCAATGGACCTGTTCATATTGCAGTCACAGAAATTCAGTACTGACGACATTGAAACGGTTCTGGTATGCTCCCATTGTGATGAGGTATTTAAAAAGAAATTCCCTCTGGCATTGGAAGGTCAAATAACAGAGTTCAAATGCCCCGTGTGTGGGAATACAGGCGATGTCGACCTGCCGTATAAACCAGGCGAAGAAAGAGTACGACTCGACGAAGATCTGGCCGACGTTGAAGATGAACAGTTGCTTGAAGAAGAGTTTGAAGAAGCATATTAGGTAAAAAGCAGGGCCCCCACATTGTCAAACTAACGAATGCAATTTTGCTGTACTGATGTTTACCTGTTTTATGATAGATATCGAAGGCTTAGAACTTTTTGAAAGGCTATAATATCTTTAAGAACATATGTGAATTGTATTTGGGAGATATTGAAAACGAGCTCAATTCAACCCTAGATCGTTACCAGAAAAAACAGGACCAAATTAGGGAATCAGAACGCAGAGAATTAGAAGACCACATAATACTGGAGAATGAATTCAAGGGTTTGTTTCACACTGTAGTTGGGCCATTAATGACATCAATGGTAAAGTACCTCGAGTCAAGGGGCAGCGAATTTAGAGGTTCGTATGTAAAGCTGAGTCCACACTTGGCAAAGATAACGCTTGTTATTAATCCATACAGAATACAAGAAGGAAGCGAATCGGCTGAAATTGAGTTCTCCAGAAAGGGAAATAAGCTAAAAATCAAGAAAACTGAAAACAAATCCAGCCAGGAAGCTCTCTTTGAAAAATCGGATATAAACCCCCGTTTTGTAAAAAGAATTTTAATCGATTTTGTAAAATCATACTATACAGAAGGACCGGTGCAAGCCAACAACAAATAAGTCGAAGCAAGATATATTTATACGAATTTTTTATGCTAGTTGGTATCCCGTGGGAGGTTGTTTATGGTTCCAATCGCCACGATAAGAATCCTCCCACAGGAAAATGGGTGGACGAATTGTAAGTTATATCGTAAAAATGTCATAAAACTTTTTTGGTTAGTATTTCGCCAATTGATAAGTGCGTACCGCTATTTGGAAAATCAATCATTAGCGGTACAATTTACAAGACTTCTTCAGTTAATTAAAAACGGAGAATATAAAACAAAGCTGGGTAGAAAATTTTTCGGAAATACTGTCTACAAATGTTTATGAATATTGTCGCATTATACATTGAAATGTCTTTATTTATGAAACGAAATATTATTTTGATTATCGCAGCGGCCATAATAGCTTGCAATGTGTCTATTTTGGGCCAGACCAGAGCTGAAACAGGGGAAGGAAACGATGTGTTCAAGGTGATTGTGACACTGTTTGGAATGACGAACTCTACAAAGGACGTTTTAACTTTGGTAAATGTTCAGGACCAAACCAAAATTAAATTGTACAACGCTGACAATCCTGAAAACGCGGGACTGAATAAAGTATCATATACGATGACGTTTCCTGGTATACAGGTGCAAGATGGTGAGCAGTATACAGTCTGTACCATGACAACTGAAAATTTTGAAATGCATTGCGATAAAGGAAAAAATTCACCGCTTAACAGACCAGAATTTGTGGATGTAGATCTTAGTGGCAGTTCCGCCAAAGGAGAAAAGAAAAAGGACTAGTTTTTTTCGATCTTTCTTTTTATCTTACCGTTCCGTTGAAAACAAAGGCGTATTCCAAAAGGGACCGGTAGGAAAGTGAAGTAATTTTTAAGTGTAATGTCATACAATACCTAATGGTGGACCCTACTAGTACGTGTAGCAAGATAGATTGGCTACAGGGAATAGAACAGACTTCATTTGTTCTGATCTGACCGCCGGCAAAAATACAAACCCTAAAAACCCGATGGAACGATTAGAGTGCAACTAGTATGATCTTCCCATCGGGACTGAATGAGTTTGTATGTTGTATAAAGTAATGGAGGCATAGAACTTTTTTTGTGATGGAACAAAGTAAAGCAAGAAAATATTATATCCTATATAGACTATATAAAATCATGGTCGTAGGTGATCTCGTCGGAGAAATCGCATACTGCAGTGACTGTCACCAAAAGAAAAAGATAGCACTAGAGTGGAGTAGAGGAACAGCTAAAGACGGACAGATTTATGCGCCCTTTCTAAGATGTGAAAGATGCGCGTATCAAGTGATGAATGATCAAACATGAAATAGGTTGAGACAACGCTCTAAAAAAGTCGCAAAAAGAAGTCTAATGGTTGCGATATTATTTTATTTCAACTGTCATGCAACGTATCAAAAAATGTAAAAAATATTTTTGAAAAATTTTTAATGCACTTGGAGTCCTAACGGTTATATTATATTTTGACGAATATGATTTATGGATGTCGACTCTTCATGTCTAAGTTGTGGCCACAAAAGAATGGAACACAATCCGGGGAACGATTCTAGATGCCACAGCCCTTATTGCCCATGCTTAAAATTTAAACCCACAATATTGGAGAGTTACAATGACTGAATCTGATGAATGTATACTCTGTCACCATACCAGGGAATTTCATTTAGACAGTAATGAGTGCATAAAGTGTCATTGCACAAATTTCAAAGAAAGATTTTAAATCATGAGCGACAAAGATTGATCAAGTCTTAGTAAAATAATCATTGCCCTCACACAATGTTAGAAAAATTAGAATTTAATTTGAACTCCTATGATACTAACGCTTATTCCCAAATCTTTTCTTCAAAGGTTATTTTTTTGTTGAGTAGAAAGTTACCAAGCGACGCTATGGAAACTGCCATTACCAACGACATTGCGTAAGGAATGTTAGAGGCTTCTACAAACACGTAAACTAACGATAACTGAATAGCTGCACCCACTGCACAAATAGCCAAAAAGAGCACATATTGCCTCAGGAAATGTTTAGGAGAAAAATCCCTATCTTCAAATGTCCATAATTTATTTAAAAGAAAATTGGAGGTTATTGAAAGAATTATGCCAAATAAAGTTCCGTGCATATACCAGACATTTGGTACCAATATTGATAACAAAAATGAAGCAGCATAATTTACGACAAGACCGCTTGCCCCTACAGTAAAGAATCGGCCTGCCTTCGACAGAAATACCTTCGAGCTTCGATTTTTTTGCCCTTTGATATTTTGATGGCTTTCCAGATTTGATCTTTTACCGTGCTTGTACAATTCCCAAACATCCCTACAGTAGTTCAATATCCGACCGAAATCTATGTTCCGAGTAAGCAAAGTATCATGTTGTTTAATGGGAATTTCCATTACAGTGACTCCGTTATCGCTATTGTGGTTATTTTTAACAAGTATTTCAAGGAGAGCTTCTTTCCTTTACCCTCAAGTTTAAAATCTTGTATGACATGGCGTGAAAATGCAAAGCAACCCGACATTGGATCTTTCACGTTCTTAATTTTCAGTCCATATTTGGTTATCAGTCTTGCAGTTTTGCCTAGCGCATTACGTACAAAGGGCAATTTGCGGATACGGGCATCCTTGACATATCTTGAAGCAATAATAATGAAATGGGGATTCGATATTAGTGCTGTAATAAGTTCAGGTATTATCTTTCTTGAATATGGAACATCCGCGTCCATGACCAGGATATATCTGCCGTTTGACAATTCAATACCCCGCATTACTCCAGAAGCGAATTCGCCTTCAACCTTTACATGCAATATTTGCTCATTGCTATATGGTTCATAATCACCAGTAGATTCTATCGCTTTATCAAAATCCCGAGTCCGTGTTCCACTATTATAATGGACGACAAAAATTTCCTTGTCTATATAACATTTACATACTTTGCTAGTGAGGGAATAAGTTAAATGAGTAACTCACGAGTAACTCATGAGTATAATTATGATATTCATTTTCAAAGGGATCGGTGAAGAGATATGACAAAATTATGGAACTGCGAACTATGTTCTTATGCTTCATCTCGAAAGTGGAATTTAGTAAGACATTACGAAATAATGCACGGTCAGAAAATGATTTCTTCACACAATAATTCTCCCAAGAATGAATTCATTCAAAACAAAGGGAAAAACAAATTAGCAGACTTGACAACATCTTCGTTCTCTGACCCATGGTTGAAAAAGATTCAAGAATTTGGTAAAATGCAAAACATGATAGCAAATTCAACTCAGACTTTTGATAGAATTAATAATTTGCAGTGGCAAGTAAATGCACTACAACAACAGATCGGTTATTGTCGAAAATATATTTCTGATCTGCTATCGTATTACCTATTATCCCCAAAGAGGTCAATAGAAGGAGTCAGCGGTCACTTCTGCAAAAAATGCTGGACTTTAGGATTGAAACCCATTTTTAATCTTGGTTATGACGAAACAATGGAGTCTAGGCACCTCTGTAATGAAGCGGAAGATCGAAGAAATTATCAGAATTTCCAAGTTTCGAATAACATTCAGAACCTTGATCATTGGACCGTTGGAGTCTTCTTGGAATATATGAAATCAAACACGCGTATAGGACAGCATATTATTTCAAAAGACGTTACAAAGGCGTTTGACGATTTTAATCAGGTATTGACTCCTGAAATTACTCAGCGGATCAATGGAGTGCCTGACAGATACTACAGTTACTCTTTAAAAATAAGTGATAGGATAGTCTGGTTGAATAGATCAATCGAAAATTTAGATAAGGAAATACTTTTGACACAAGACGAATTAGCCGACTTCTTGATTAGGGTCAAGTCCACATATGCAATATTTGAAATATCAACCAAAGAAAAATTCCGGCGCATTTTTGTTTTCCTGACCCGGAATTAATGCAATGTTTAGCATCCCAATGATTTTGCCAATGAAATCTATGATGCAAAGGTCAATGATTATACATAATCAATCCATCATAGAATGATTCTGCGATCATTAATTATGTTATGACCGGGACCCCCGAGTCTAAAGTAAAATCAGATAGTATCTCAAAAGATAACTATCCTTCTTACCATTAACATCGTTGAAAGCACATGTCCATTACGCATTAACAGGATTTTTATGGTCGTCGCGAAATGATTTATTAAACTCCAAAAAAAGAAGAATTAAGTGAAAATTGAAACCGCACAAATATTATAATCAGTTGACGATTGAATATCAGGCGTCATAAGAATACAAATACATTTTTAGCAGTTACGTATTTGAAACTTGTGCCTGGCCATATCCATCCTGTATCCGGAAGCCAAGATATAGCGTCCTACTACTACAATTATTTCACACAGATCCATACCTGGGATGTGTTAGATTCAGTCATGCGCATCTGTTACTGAGCAGAATTAAAGGAAAGATACAGGACCTGTTTTGAAACAGAAAAATCAGTACCCGCAA
>JADMIO012752827.1_pt1 | contig 50787 bp, 41 predicted proteins | sample 8958161 | NCBI WGS metagenome assembly JADMIO01 (sample SAMN16585339, study PRJNA669376) | soil metagenome | isolation source: Crop rotation soil | place: USA: Cullars Rotation, Alabama | collected 2011 | reverse complement strand
CGCAGGCGCAAGAGGCACGGCAGCGACGGGTGACGGACCAAGCGGCCGCGCTTGCGCGACTGCTCGGGACGCCGCCGCCGGCACGCGCCCTGCTGGAGCGCCGCCGCGAAGGCTGGCAGCGCGCGGCGACCGAGCGCATCGCGGCGACCGCGCAGCGCATCGATGCCTGCGCGCAGAGCCTGCGCCATCTGAATCCGCTGGGCGTGCTCGACCGAGGCTACAGCATCGTCACCGACGACCAGGGCGCCGTCGTGCAGGATGCCGGCACGCTCGCCATCGGAGACACGCTGAACGTGCGCTTCGCGCGCGGGGAAGCCGCCAGCAAGGTTACCCGCACGCGTTCGGGCTGAAGCCCCGCGCGGTTCAGGCCTCGTCCGGATCCGGATTGTCGATCGCGCCGGCGCTTTTGAGCCGGGCGATGACGTCCGCCGGCGCAGCCGCCGCGATCTTCGGCGTTCGGCAGACCACATCGGCGTTCTGCGCGCGATGGCGCAGCGCGTGGTCGATCAGCACCAGCAGCAGCATCGCTTCGGCGATCGGCGCGGCGCGAATGCCGACGCAGGGGTCGTGCCGACCGTGCGTATTGACGGTCACCGGCGCGCCTGCCTTGTCGATCGACCGGCGGTCGAGCCGTATCGACGACGTCGGCTTGACCGCGATCGAAACGACGATGTCCTGACCGGTCGAGATGCCGCCGAGGATGCCGCCGGCGTGATTGGAAGCGAAACCTTGCGGCGTCATCTCGTCGGAGTGCACGGTCCCGGGCTGCGCGATGCTCGCAAAGCCCGCGCCGATCTCCACGCCCTTGACGGCATTGATGCCCATCATCGCGTGGGCGATGTCCGCGTCGAGCTTGTCGAACACCGGCTCGCCCCAGCCGACCGGGACGCCGGAGGCGACGACGGTGATGCGCGCTCCGCAGGAATCGCCCGACTTGCGCAAGGCATCCATGAATGCTTCGAGCTGCGGAACGATCGCATCATCGGCGGCGAAGAACGGGTTCGCGTCGACGTTATCCCATGACTTGAACGGCACGGTGCGCTCGCCGATCTGCGCGAGATAACCGCGAACGACCAGACCGTGATGCTCGCGCAGCCACTTGCGCGCGACCGCGCCGGCAGCAACGCGGACTGCCGTTTCGCGCGCCGATTGCCGTCCTCCGCCGCGATGGTCGCGAATGCCATACTTCTGCCAGTAGGTGTAGTCGGCATGACCGGGCCGAAAGGTATCGGCGATCGCCGCGTAATCCTTGCTGCGCGCGTCCTCGTTGCGGATCAGGAGCGCGATCGGTGTTCCGGTCGTCCGCCCTTCGAAAACGCCGGACAGGATTTCGACGGTGTCGGACTCGCGGCGCTGGGTGACGTGTCGCGATGTGCCGGGCTTGCGCCGGTCGAGATCGTGCTGGATGTCCGCCGCCGTGAGCTCCAGTCCCGGCGGACAGCCATCGACGACGCAGCCGATCGCCGGTCCGTGCGACTCGCCGAACGAGGTGACGCAAAAAAGCCTGCCGAAAGTGTTGCCGGACATCGCTGATCCGTGACGTCGACGTGCGGCGAGTTTAGCATGCAGCTACAGCCACTTGCGTGCGACGCGAGTGAGCTTCGACGGCCGAGCGGATGCATGGACGCTCATCGATGACGATACCGCAAGCACTTGCCGGCGCGATCGCCAGCGCGCGCAGCGTCGCGGTATTGACCGGCGCCGGCGTGTCGGCCGAATCCGGCGTCCCGACGTTTCGCGACGCGCAGACCGGATTGTGGGCGCAGTTCGATCCGCGGGAACTGGCGACGCCGGACGCATTTCGCCGCAATCCCAAGCGCGTGTGGGACTGGTATGCGTGGCGGCGCGAGCTCGTCGCGAGGGCGGAGCCCAACGCCGGGCATCGCGCGCTGGTCGTGCTCGAAGACCGCGTTGCCGATTTTGTGCTGATCACGCAAAACGTCGACGGCCTGCACCGGCGGGCGGGCAGTCGCAACGTGGTGGAATTGCACGGCAACATCGGCCGCGTCAAATGCTCGCGCGAGCATACGATCGTCGAGCACTGGACCGAGGATGGCGACGCGGTTCCTCGCTGCGCCGGGTGCGGCGCGCTGCTGCGGCCCGACGTCGTCTGGTTCGAGGAAACGCTGCCGGCGGCCGCGCTCCAGGCAGCCGAGGATGCGGCAAGGCGCTGCCAGATACTGCTCGTCGTGGGCACGTCGGCCGAGGTCTATCCTGCGGCCGCGCTGCCGGACTACGCGAAAGCCGCGGGCGCGGCGATCGTCGAGATCAACCCGCATCCGACGCCGCTGTCCGGCGATGCCGACTATGTGTTGCGAGCGCCTGCGGGCGTCGCGCTGCCGGCGTTGATCGCCGCGTCGTGGCCGGACGCAGGTCGCTGATTTGCCATCACGACGGCAGGCATCGATTGGATCGCCGCTGCGCCGGAGCGATGCCGGAACGACGCCGAGAGCTCATCGCGGATCAACCTGTCGGGCACCGTCATGGCCCGACCGAACAACCCGCAGATGCCTGAGCCGAAGCCGATCAGAACCAGCAAGATCAGCGCAGCGAAGCGAAGGAATTGGCCCATGACTCCCCTTTTCAGTCGCAATACGGTCTAGCCGCCGTCCGCAGGCTTCGGCGCGTCGGCCGCCGGCGGGAGCGGCGATAGATATCCGATCAGCAGCAGCAGTGTGCCGACGCCCAGAAATGCGACCACGCGCGGCAGGCCCGAAAGCGCTGCGAGGTCGATCAGGAACAGCTTGCCGACCGCCAGCGCGAGCAGCCCTGCGCCGGTCATCCACAGCGGCCGCAGCGCGCGCCGCGTGGCAAAAAACATCAGTACGACGGCGGTCGCAGTCCAGGCGAGCGTCAGACCGGCCTGCAACAACTTCGAGGCGAGCAGCGCATCGAGCTGCCAGGGAATCCCTCCCCAGTGGTGGGCGGTGCGCAATGCGGCGCCATTGAGCAGACCGAACAGGCCGACGCCCAGCCAGGCAAACCGCGTCGTGTCGCGCAGTCCGCCGAAGCGGCCGCTCCAGACGAACAGCGCAACCAGCGTCAGCGCGAGTGTGAGCTCGAGCGGATTGAAAAGCGGAACATAGGCGAGCGGCGATGCGGTGCCGGGCGAGACGACGGTCGCAATCGCGAACCAGCCTGCGGCCAGCACGGCGATCGGTCCGCCGGCGCCGATCGCGTAGGCGTCGCGATGCGCGTTGAACGGCCAGCGGCCTGTATCCGCCAACGCGCAAGCCAGGAACAGGAAGGCAGCCAGCGGCAATACCGCGGCGCACGCGAGCCACACCGTCCCCGGCGGCGCGACGCGGTCGACCCACTCGCTTGCTTCCCAGGCGAGCTGCGCGGCCAGCGCAATCGCCGACACCGCATGCGCGGCGTACAACTGGCCCCGGGTGAGCACCGGCGCCGGTGCGGACGGAGCGGCGGTTCGCTGCGGCGTATCGGCCTCGTGCAACGCGCTCCATTGCACGATCCAGGCGAGTGGCCACACCAGAACGCCGAAATTCTGAAGCGTCGTGCGTGCGATCTGCCAATCGCTCCACGCTGCCAGTGCCATCGCCGGGAGCAGTGCGATGGCGACCAGCATGAGCCGCGGCCAGCGCGCAGCCCTGGAGATTAACAGCGCTGCTGCGATGCTGACCGCCACCCAGGCGAGCGCCGCGTGCGGCGTGTCGATCCGGTCCAGATGCCGCTTCAGTTCGAAAGCACCGCCAGCGAGCCACCACGCAGCGCCCCACAGCAGGAGCAAAGGCACGAAGCCGCGCTCCGGCGCCGGCAACTTGTCCCCGGCGCGATCTGCCACGGCGGCCGTGACGATGCCCGACACGGCGATCAAGATCGCGCCGACGAAAAAGGCGTTGGCGAACAGCGAATCGTCGCCGCGCGCCGCGTCCGACCAGAGAAAGACCGCGCCTGCGCCGAACTCGACCAGCAGCGCGAAGCCACGCAGCAGCGGCGTGCTTTGCCGCACACCGAGCCAGAAAGCCGCGGCGGCTGCGACCGACCACAGCGCCGCGGTGATCCGATAGTCGAACGCCAGCGGAACGGCGATCGTCGCGAAGATCGCCGCCAGCGCGAGGAATGCGCGCGCAAGCAACGCCAGGCCTGCTTCGGCGCGCCAACGCAGCAACAGGAAAAGCAGGCTGTACACGATCGCGAGAGCCACGGCGCTCCAGGCAGCGCCGTACTCGATGTCGCGCACCAGTGCGGCCTGGAGCCCGAACGCGACCAGCGGCACGCCGAAGACCAGCAGGCCGTCGACCGGAGCGCGCGCCTCGAAGCGGCCGCGACGCGCATACAGGACCGCGATCGCGACATAGAAGACGAAGAACAGGATGAGAAACGGTTCGACCGTCGCGAAATAGGCCGGCCGGTAATAGCGATACGCCCAGATCGAGCCGAGGACGAAAGTGAAGATGAAGCCGAGCAGATTCAGCGCCCGCCAGGAGCGCACCCACGCCAGCGCGAGGATCGCGGCGTTGAGAATCGCGAAGTAGCCGAACAGCAGCGCCGGATCGCCAGTGACGTTGGTCAGCATCGGCGCGAGAAATCCGCCGGCGACGGCAAGTCCGGCGAGAGGCTGCGCATCGGCGCGGATCGCAAGCGCGACCGTCGACGCCGCGATCAGCGCGAGCAGCACCAGTCCCGGTAAAGGCGGCAGGACGTGATACAGGCGAAAGCCGGCGAACGTCGTCAGGTACAGGATTCCGGCGCCCGCCCCCTGCAGCGAAAGCCCGTAACCTGGCCGGACGTGCGCGAGCCGCATGCCGATCGCGATCAGCACGAGACCGATGAGGCCCACACCGATCAGTCGCCATTCGATCGGGACGGTGACAATCTCCGCCAGATAGCGCAGCAGAAATGCCACGCCGAAAAACAGGATCACGACGCCGATCCGCGTCAGCGCATTGCCCCCGGTCAACCAGGCCCATAGCGCGTTCGATCCGGCTCGCGCGTCCGGCGGCGAGAGGATCGGGCCTGCACCCGTCGGGGCTGCCACATCCGGCGAGCCCGAGACCGCAGCTGGCCTGCCAGCCGGCGGAACAGCAGCGGCCGGCGCCGGCCCGGAACCGGCTGGCGCGAGGCCGCTACCCGTGCCGCCTTTGCGCACGGGCAGCATCGCGGCGTCGGGCATCGCAGCAGGCGGATCGTTCGCCGGCGAGACGCGAATGGCATCCGTGCTGGGAGCCGGCGGCGGCGGAGTCGCGCTCGAACGCGCGGCCGATTTGCGCAGGAAAGCGCCGATCAGGGCGCCGATGAGAGCGCCCAGCAGCGTGCTCTTGAAACCCCAGCTGCTGCCGATGATGCCGCCGATCAACAAGCCGAGCCAGGTCATGTGGCCTCCCAGGCGATGCCGCTAGCGCCAGTCGCCGCGCAAGGCGAGCACGTTCTGCTGCAGGTATTCGGGCGTCGCCCGTTCCGGGGGCACCGGCGCGCCGGCGACCAGCGCGATGCGCGAGAACAGGCCGCGAATCTTGCGCATCGCGCGGCCGCGATCGGATCGGCTGAAGAAGCTGCCCCACAGTCCGCGCAGCGCCATCGGCACCACCGGCGCGGGCGCCTGCTCGAGAATGCGCTGCAAGCCGGGGCGAAATGGATTGAGATCGCCGGTTTCGGTGAGCTTTCCCTCGGGGAAAATGCCGACAATCTCGCCGGCCCGCAGCGCGGCGGCTGCTTCGGCGAAGGCGCGCTCCTTCATCGCCGCGTCTTCCTTCGCCGGCGCGATCGGAATCGTGCGCATCGTGCGGAAAATGAAATTCAGCAGCGGAATGCGGAAGATGCGATGGTCCATCACGAACCGTATCGGGCGGCGAACGCAGGCGGCGATGACGATCGCGTCGACGAAGCTGACGTGATTGCACACGATCACGCACGGCCCCTCGGCCGGAATGCGATCCAGACCTTCCTTGTCGACGCGGTAGAACGTGTGGACGAGGAGCCAGGCCAGGAACCGCATCAGGAATTCCGGCACCAGCATATAGATGTAGAGCGCGACGACCGCGTTCATCAAGCCGGTCACGAGCAGCAGCTGCGGAATAGTCAGCCCCGCCTTGAGCAGCGCCAGCGCGATGCCCGCCGACGCGACCATGAAGATCGCGTTCAGGATGTTGTTCGCGGCGATGATGCGCGAGCGGAACGCGGGCTCCGAGCGCTCCTGGATCAGCGCGTACAGGGGGACGATGTAGAAGCCGCCGAACATGCCGATCAGGATCAGGTCGGCGATGACTCGCCAATGCGCGCCGACCGCGAAGAAGGCCCCGATGCCGGCAAGGCCCTGCGGCGCCAGGCCGCGGCTGGCCAGATACAGGTCGATCGCGAACACCGACAGCCCGATCGAGCCGAAAGGAACGAGGCCGATCTCGACCTTGTGTCCCGACAGGCGCTCGCACAGCAGCGAGCCCACGCCGATGCCGATCGAGAAGATCGCCAGCAGCAAGGTCGCGACGTGCTCATCGCCCCCAAGCACATCCTTGGTGAAGTTGGCGAACTGCGTGAGGTACGTCGCGCCGTAGAACCAGAACCAGGAGATGCCCAGCATCGCCAGCCATACGACGCGGTTGCCGTGCGCGAAGCGAAGGTTGCGCCAGGTCTCGGTGAACGGATTCCAGTTGATGCGCAAGGCCGGCGCCACCGCCGGCGTTTCGGGAATACCGCGCGAAACCAGGTAACCAGCGAGCGCGATCGCTATGGCGGTGGCGCCCGCGAGGATCGGTCCGTCCGGCTTGATCGCGATCACCAGGCCGCCGACGATCTCGCCCAATAGGATCGCGACGAACGTTCCCATCTCCACCAGACCGTTGCCGCCGACCAGCTCGTTGCTCTTCAGGTGCTGCGGCAGGATCGCGTACTTGACCGGGCCGAACAGCGTCGAATGCACGCCCATCATGCCGAGGGCGACGAACAGCAAGACCAGGTCGCGCCGGTAGAAGCCGACCGCGCCGATGACCATGATCGCGATTTCGAATATCTTGATCAGGCGGATCAGGCGCGATTTCTCGTATTTGTCGGCAAGCTGCCCGGCGGTCGCCGAAAACAGCATGAACGGAAAGATGAAAACGGCGGCGGCGATGTTGACCAGGTCGTTCGATGAGAACGTCGTCAGCGCCGCGGCCTGGAACGCGACGAAAATGACCAGAGCGTTCTTGTAGACGTTGTCGTTGCCGGCGCCCAAGAACTGGGTCCAGAAGAACGGCGCGAAGCGCTTTTCGCGCAGCAGCTGGAACTGGCTGTGTTCGGCCATGGTTCGACTCCTCCAGACGCTAGCGGTGAGACGCCAGGTAGTCCTGCACGGCGGCAAGCGCCGCCTGCACGGCGGGCGCGTCGGGCCAGAATTGCACTTCCTTGCCGACCTTTTCGCTCTTGAGCACGCCGGCCTCGCGCAGGACGCGCAGGTGGTGCGCCACCGCCGAGCGCGACAGGGTCGACGCGGCCACGATCTGCCCGACGTTGAGCCTCTCGCCCGGTTCGAACATCAGCAGGATACGCTGGCGATGCTCGTCGCCGAGGGCGACGAACACGCGGGTGATACGCCGCCAGGCACCGGGAATAGCGCGGGCATACGCCTGTTTCATGCCTAAATGACTAGTCGCATAGTCATTTGATTCTAGCCATCCGGCAGACGTTGTCAACCCCCTCTGGCGGAATCCCCGATGCCCGAGCGCCGCGGCGATTGGACTACAATGACCCGTTCCCACCGCCGCCAGCCTGACGATGCGCCAGTATCTCGAGTTCATGCGCCACGTGCGCGATCACGGCCAGCGCAAGGACGATCGTACCGGCACCGGGACGCTGTCGGTCTTCGGCTACCAGATGCGCTTCGACCTCGCCGCGGGTTTTCCGCTCCTGACGACCAAGCGCGTGCATACGAAGTCGGTGATCCACGAGTTGCTGTGGTTTCTCGCCGGCGACACCAACGTCCGCTATCTGCGCGAGCACGGCGTGACGATCTGGGACGAATGGGCCGACGCCAACGGCGATCTCGGACCGATCTACGGATACCAGTGGCGGTCGTGGCCGGCGCCGGACGGGCGGCATATCGACCAGCTGGCCGACGTCGTCGCCCAGATCAGGAAGAATCCCGACTCCCGGCGGCTGATCGTGTCGGCGTGGAACGTCGGCGACATCCCGCGGATGAAGCTGCCCCCCTGCCACGCCTTCTTCCAGTTCTACGTGGCGGAAGGAAAGCTCTCGTGCCAGCTTTATCAGCGCAGCGCCGATGTCTTCCTCGGCGTGCCGTTCAACATCGCCTCGTACGCGCTGCTGACGCATCTGGTCGCGCAGCAGACGAGCCTCGAACCCGGTGACTTCGTCTGGACGGGCGGCGACTGCCACCTGTATCTCAACCACCTCGAGCAGGTCGAGATTCAGCTGGCGCGCACGCCTCATCCGCTGCCGAGGCTCGTGCTCAAACGAAAGCCGCCATCGCTGTTCGATTACCGGTTCGATGACATCGAGATCGCCGATTATCAGTTCGATCCCGCGATCAAGGCCCCAGTCGCCGTCTAGGTACGGCGATCTCGCGTCGAAAGCAGCGTTTACTCGAAACGGAGATTTCGATGATCAGAAAACTCGCATCCGGCGGATACCGCCTCTATTCGCGCAAAGTCGATCCGAAGACCGGGAAGCGGCGCAACCTGGGCACGTTCAAGACGCGGGCAGCCGCCGAAAAGCACGAGCGCGAGGTTCAGTACTTCAAGCGGCATTGACGGGCATCGCCGACGGTCGGCCGCGAGCAAGGCGGGCAAAAAAAAGCCCGCTGGAGGAGGGAGCGGGCAAGGGGGATCCGGTCGGGCGGTGCAGTCAGACGACGCTCCTGGCGGCGTTGACGCGGTCGGCCAACTCTTCGAGTGCGACTTGTTGCGACGGCGACAGCGCCTGCTTCGGGCCGTGGTCGATCCCGTCGGGCTCGCGGGACCCTTCGGCCTCCGCAAGCCAGTACGCTGCAAACTCGGGTGCGAACCTGTCCATCGCCGTCTCCTGCTTCCGCATGCATCGGCGCACATTGCGCGCGATGCCTTCGCCACAGCTCAAGCAATCGCTGTGCCAACCAGGTGGAGAGTCGATGAATCAGTGGCTTGCCCGTGGGGACGCGGCGGAAAGGCAGGCGCGGCATGTAAAACATCGCCGCGACTTGTGAAAAGTGTCGTATGTAAACGACACGCTTCCGCTGCAGCGCAGCAAGCCATTGATTAGAATGGGTCATAACTGTCTCTGAACAGAGACATATGTGCGTAAAACGCAACAAACCGCGCCCAAAGCGTTTCGGCGCGGACCGAAGCCTCAGTTTTTGGCTTCCTTGAACATCGCCGGCTCGAGCCGGTGTCGCTGCAGCAATTTGTAGAACTCGGTGCGGTTGCGTTTGGCCAGCGTCGCTGCCTGCGTCACGTTCCCCCCAGTGATTTTCAGCAACCGGACCAGATAATCGCGCTCGAATTGCTTACGCGCCTCCTCGAAAGGCGCCAGCACGCCGGAATCCTCGCGGAGCGCGCCATGCACGAGGGTGGCGGGAATCACGCTGGTCGTCGTCAGCGCGACGGCTTGCTCGAGCAGATTCAACAGCTGTCTCACGTTGCCTGGCCACGGGGCACTGATCAGCAAGGCCATCGCGTCCGGTGCCAGCGTGGGCACCGGCTTCTTGTACCGCTCGGCGAGCTTGCGCAGGAAATGCGTGGCCAAAAGCGGAATGTCCTCGCGTCGATCGGCCAGCGGCGGCAGCTTCAGCGAGACCACGTTCAGCCGGTAATAAAGATCCTCGCGAAACTGGCCGTTTTCCTTTTGCGCGTCCAGGTCGCGGTGCGTGGCCGAAACGACGCGAACGTCGACCGGGATCGATTGGGTCGCCCCTACCGGGCGCACTTCCCCTTCCTGCAGTACCCGCAGCAGCTTGACCTGCAGCGGCAACGGCATGTCGCCGATTTCATCGAGGAAGATCGTTCCGCCATCGGCCGCCTGGAACAATCCCTTGTGCGCCTGCACTGCGCCGCTGAACGCGCCCCGGGCATGGCCGAACAATTCCGACTCGAGCAAAGGCTCCGGAATGGCGCCGCAATTGACGCCGATGAACGGCCGCGTCGCGCGCCGGCTGGCGCGATGGATCGCGCGCGCCAGCAACTCCTTGCCCGTGCCCGACTCGCCGAAAATGAGCACGCTGGCATCGGAATCCGCGACCAGGCGCGCTTGCCGCATCAGGTCCTCCATGCGCGGGCTGCGGGTGATGATGCCGGCGCGCCATTCGCCGGTCGCCTGCAGCGCCGGCTCGGGCTCGCCGCCGCTGAGCCGGACCGCCGCGGCGACCTTCTGCAGCAATTCCTGGCTGTCGAAGGGCTTGGTCAGAAAGCCGAATACGCCGCGCTGCGTCGCCGACACGGCCTCCGGTATCGTTCCGTGCGCCGTAAGAATGATCACCGGCATCGCCGGATGCTGGCGATGGATGGCGTCGAACAGCGCCAGGCCGTCGATGCCCGGCATCTTGAGGTCCGTGATCACCGCGGCCGGGCGCTGGACCGCCAGCGCCGCGAGCGCGGTTTCGCCGCTGTCGGCGGTGCGCACGCGATAGCCGGCCGACGTCAGCCGCAGGCTGATCAGCTTGAGCAGATCCGGATCGTCGTCGACGAGAAGAACGTCGCTTGCCTGGGTCATCGATATGCTTCCATCGGACACTAGCGTCCCGTGCCGCCGCCGCCGCCGCCGCCCGCGCCGCCTGCATTGCGACTCCGTTCGAGCAGCAGGGTTCGTTCGACCGCCCGCAATTGATCCAGTTTTTCCTGTGCCAGCGCGGAGCGTTTTCTCTCCTCCGCGACATTGCGAACGCGTTCGGCAATCTGGGCGTAGAGCACGAGGGCGAGTTGTTTCAGCGGCGATGCGCCGCCCGTCTTGCCGGCGACCGATTCGAGCAGGGCCAGCGCGCGACCGTCGTCGGGCGGACCGGCATTGGGTATGGTCAGCAGCACCGCCAGCCTGATCCGGTTGGCATCGGAGCGCGCGCGCGGATTGCTCCCCTGATTCACCGCCGCAAGCTCGCGTCGCAGTTCATCGGCGGGAGCGATCGCATAGCGCTGCAGATCGACCAGCAGGGCCATCGTCTGCTGCTCGTCCTCGTTGATCGGCGGCGCCGCCGGTGGTTCCTGCGCCGCGGCAGCCGGCGCGGGTGACGTCGCCGGAGGTTGCGGCGCCGGCGTCTGCGTCGGCGCCTGCGCGATCCACCGTCGTTCGAGCTCGGCCGCTTGAATCGGCCGCGCCGCGATGGGGAATCCCTGCGCCGCCAGCAGCGGCGAGCCAGGCGGCGGCGCCGCCCATGCACCGATGCCGATCAGCATTGCCACCGCCGCACCCGCGCGGGCCGCATCCTGCCGCAGGCTCACCCCTCCTCCTGGAGGGTGATGATCGGCTTGGCGTCGCTCGCCGGCGCGCGCTGTCCGGGCATCGCCAGCGGCAAGTACAGGCGGAAGTGCGCGCCGCGCCGTCCGTCGGCTCGATCGATCAGCTCGATGCGCCCGCCATGAGCGAGCGTGTATTCGCGCGCGATCGCCAGCCCCAGCCCGGACCCCTTGATCCTGCCTTCGGGCGCGGTCTTGCCCTGGTAGAACGATTCGAAGATGTGAGGCCGATCGACCGCGCTGATGCCCGGGCCGCCATCGATCACGTCGAGCACCGCTTCGTCGCTCTCGGACCGCAGCTCGATCAGGATAGAGCCGGAACGGGGCGAATACTTGATCGCGTTCGACAGCAGGTTGTCGACGATGGCGCGAATCTTTTCGCTGTCCCCGACGATGATCGACGGCGCGAGCTTCGTCTCGACCGTGATCAGGCGCGCGAACGCCGCGAGCTTGTGCTCGCGCACGACGCGCCGCACGACATCGGCGAGCGCCACCGGGCCCAGAGTCTGCGGCTCGATGCTGCGCGTCTGGTGGTAGTTGAGCAGATCCTCGATCAGCTTCTGCAGCGACAGGGTGTTCTCGCGGACGATGCGCACGATCTCCCTCTGCTCGGGCGACAGCTCGCCGCCGACTCTGTCGCGCAGCAGCTCGGCGCCTTCGCGCACCGCGGTCAGCGGCGTCTTGAGCTCGTGCGAGACGTGCCGCAGGAAGCGGTTCTGCTGCTCCTCGAGCTCGTGCAGGCGCGAGCGCAGCCATTCCAGCCGCTGCCCGAGGTAGCGCATGTCCTGCGGACCGTTGACCTCGATCGCGTGCGTGAAGTCTGCGCTTCCCATCTGGCGGATCGCCTGATCCAGCTGCCGTATCGGACGTGCGATCAGGACGGCAAAGGTGATCGCCAGCAGCATGGCGATCAGTCCCGCAGCGAGCGCCAGATAGCCCCAGGTCTTGCTTCCTTCGGCCGCGGTCTGCTGCAGATGCTCGATCTCGCGCTCGGTCAGCCGGTTGGTCGCATTGAGCATCGCCTGCGCGTCTTCGGCCATCGTCGCATAGCCGTCGGCGAGCGTCTTCGCGGAGCCGGCCGGTCGCTGCGGCGTCTTCAGCAGCGAGAAGAGGCCGCTTTCGTTTTCGGCCAGCCTCTCGAGCTGCGCGATCTGCGTCCGGTCGAGCGGAAGCTGCATCAACTGTTGCGTCGTCTGCCGGAAATCCTGCCGCAGTCGTCCGTAATCGTCGATCAGCTGAGGATCGTCGAGGATCAGCTGCTGGCGGACCAGGCGCTCAAGCGTCGTCGCCTGTTCGTAGAGCTGGCGGCTGGCGCGGCCCGCCTGCGCGGCCTGCAGCACCGCCTGCTGACTTTGCGTCCCCAGGCGGTCGAGACTGACGATCAATTCGACCAGCGCATACAGCAGCGGCAGACTTACCAGCAGGAAGCCGAGCAGAATGAACTTGAGGAATGAGCGCGGGTAGTACACGGAGGGTCAGAGGCGGGCCGCTATAATCGGGTTGGACGGCACATGACAGCGCCAAGGCGGACGGAGTGTACTGCGCCAGAAGTTCCGAAGATAACGAAGCGGATGGGTTTGCCCCTCAGGCAAGGCGCGAGACCGGAACCGTAGCATAAGCTACGGTGAGGTCGAGCAACGCAGCATCAGGGCTTATTTGCCAACAAAGCCGCCGCGAACTATCGAGCGAATTTCTGACTCAGTACACCACCCAGCGAGCCACGCGTGCACGATACACCAGCCCCTGCCGCCCCGCCAAGCGCGGTGCCCCGGATTGCGCTGATCGCCGCCGTTGCGCGCAACGGCGTGATCGGCCTGCGCGGTCGATTGCCCTGGCGCCTGCCCGACGATCTGAAGCGCTTCCGCGCGTTGACTACCGGTCACGCGGTCATCATGGGTCGCAAGACCTGGGATTCGATCGGCCGGCCGCTGCCCGGGCGGCAGAACCTCGTCGTGACCCGGCACCGCGATTTCGCCGCGCCGGGCGTCGAAGTCGCGCATTCGCTGCCCGAAGCGATCGGACTCGCCACGCTGCCCTCTCCGGTATTCGTCATCGGCGGTGAAGCCATCTATCGCGCTGCGCTCCCGCTGGCGGATCTGTTGCTGCTGACCGAGATCGACCGCGACTTCGACGGCGATGCGAGGTTCCCCGATTTCGACCGCGCACAATGGCGCGAAACGGCGCGCGAGTCGCGACGGCTGGACGGCGACGCCGGCTTCGCCTACGATTTCGCGTCCTATTCGCGCCTGCACCCGTAGGGCGCGCTTGCGCTCAAACAGCGCTTCGATTGGAGATTCGCATGTCCGAAGATCACTTTCACGTGCATGGGCCGCACGATCACGAGGTGGAGCATCGCGCGCAGCACGATCCGTTCGCCGGCCGCATCGCGGTGATGACGGCCATCTTCGCGACCATAGGCGCGATCTTCGGCTACATGGCCGGACACACGCAGAACGAAGCGCTGCTGTACAAGAACGAGGCGGCGATCCGCAGGACCGAGGCGTCGGACCAGTGGAATTTCTATCAGGCCAAAAGCTCGAAGCAGAATCTCGCCGAGCTGGGCGCCACCTTGACGACCGGCGAGCAGCAGGCGCGTTATCAGAAGGAAGTCGATCGGTACAGGCAGGAAAAGGAAGAGATCATGCCCAAGGCCAAGAAGCTGGAGGACGAGTCGACGAAAGCGGAGGAAAAAAGCGAGGCGTCGATGCACGTCCATCACCGCTGGGCGCAGGCGATGACGCTGATCCAGATCGCGATCGCACTGGCCGCGATCACGATCCTGACGCGCAATCGCGGCCTGCAGTACATCGCCTACGCAGGCGCCGCGATTTCGATCGCGCTGGGCGCGCTCGCGGTCGCACACGTCTGAACGGCGCGGCCGCCCGCTAACGCCTAGCCGAGGTTGCGCAACTCCCGCAGCGCAACCGACAGCATCGCCGCGTCGGGCTGGGCGGCCAGCCGCAGCTCGCCGAGGAGCTGTGCCGCGCGCTCGATGCCGCGCCGGTTGCGATCCTGCCAGGCGCCGATAAGCAAGGTCGAAGTAGCCGCGGCCGCGCCGCCGACCACTTCGGCGGCGATCGTCCGTTGCAGCCCCGACAGATCGTCCTGCATCGCGCCTCGGGCCAGCATCTGCCAGTGCTGGTCGCCTGGAAGCGCGGCGATCCTGTCGCGCAGCCACGCCAGGCCGAGTCGCGTCGCCAGATCGAAATAGACGTCGGCGACGAGCTCGACCGGGCGCTGCGCCGCCTCCGCGACTTCGATGATGTCGAGCGCCGCGTAGAGCGTGTCGAACGTGGCGACCCGCGCCGCGAGGTCGTGCGGCACCGCCTGCGCCTCGTATTGGGCGATCTCGGCGTCGACGCGCGTGCGCTCGGCGTCGTCGAGCAGTTGCGGCAGGCGCGAGGCCAGCGCCTCGATGCGCGGCGAGAAATGCGCGATCGTCGCCGCCATGTCGTCGCCCAGGCGGCGCGAGCGCAGGAACCACATCGTTCCCCGATCGATCAGCCGCGACGTCTCGATCAGCATCGCCGATTGCACGGCGTCGTCGACCTTGTTGTCGAGCGCCTCGATCTGCTGCCACAGCGACACGAAGCCGAAGATCTCGCGATTGAGCAGGTAAGCGCGCACGATCTCGTCCGGCCTCGAGCCGGCGGTCTCGGTGATCCGGTGCACGAACGTGCTGCCGACGCGGTTGATCATGCTGTTGGTGACGTGCGACACGATGATCTCGCGCTTCAGCGGATGGCGCGCCATATGCGCCGCATACTGCTGGCGCAGCGGGCCCGGAAAATAACGCGCCAGCGCGGTGCCGACCCAGGGATCGTCCGGGAGCGCCGATGCCAGCAGCTCCTCGTACAGCCAGATCTTCGAGTACGCAAGCAGGACCGCGCGCTCGGGGCCGGTCACTCCGAGGCCCTTGACGCGCCGTGCCGCGAATTCCTCGTCGTCCGGAAGAAATTCGAGCTCCCGGTTCAGGCGGCTCTGTTTTTCGAGGTACTCGACGAAGCGCTGCTGCGCGTCGAGCAGTTGCGGAGCGATGCGCCCGGTCACCGAAAGCGCCTGCGTCTGGAAATAATTGTCGCGCAGGACCAGCGCGGCGACATCGTCGGTCATCGTTGCCAGCAGTGCATTGCGCTGCTTCTCGGTCAGCTCGCCGTCGCTGATCGCCAGGCCGAGCAGAATCTTGATGTTTACTTCATGGTCCGAGGTGTCGACGCCCGCCGAGTTGTCGATCGCGTCGGTGAATATCCTGCCGCCGGCCAGTGCATATTCGATCCGGCCGAGCTGCGTGCATCCGAGGTTGCCTCCTTCAGCGACGACCTTGCAGCGCAGATCGCGGCCGTTCACCCGGAGCGCATCGTTGGCGCGATCGCCGACCTGGGCGTGGCTTTCGGCCGAGGCCTTGACGTAGGTGCCGATCCCGCCGTTGTAGAGGAGATCGACCGGCGCCTTGAGGATCGCGTTGACCAGCTCCGCGGGCGTCAGCGCATCAGCCGGAACGGCCAGCGCTTTTTTTACCTGCGGCGTGATCGCGATCGACTTGGCGCTGCGCGGATACACGCCGCCGCCGGCGGAAATCAGGCTGCTGTCGTAGTCGGCCCACGACGAGCGTGGCAGCTTGAACATCCGCTCGCGCTCCGCGAAGCTGGCGGCCGGATCCGGCGCCGGATCGAGAAAGATGTGCCGGTGATCGAACGCCGCGACCAGCTTGATGTGACGCGAGAGCAGCATGCCGTTGCCGAATACGTCGCCCGACATGTCGCCGATTCCGGCGACGGTGAAGTCGGTCGTCTGCGTGTCGACGCCCATTTCGCGGAAGTGCCGCTTGACCGATTCCCAGGCGCCGCGCGCGGTGATGCCCATCGCCTTGTGGTCGTAGCCGGCCGAGCCGCCGGACGCGAAAGCATCGCCGAGCCAGAAGCCGTATTCCTTGCTGATGGCGTTGGCGTAGTCGGAGAAGGTCGCCGTGCCCTTGTCGGCGGCCACGACCAGGTACGGGTCGTCCGGGTCGTGGCGCTTCACATCGCGCGGCGGCACGATGCCCTCGCCGACGCGGTTATCGGTGATGTCGAGCAGCCCGCGCAGATAATCCTGATAGCAGGCGATGCCTTCTTTCAGATAGGCGTCCCGGTCGGCAGGCGGCGGCGCGCGCTTGAGGACGAAGCCGCCTTTCGAGCCGACCGGTACGATGACCGTGTTCTTGACCATCTGCGCCTTGACCAGGCCGAGCACTTCGGTGCGGAAGTCCTCCGGCCGGTCCGACCAGCGCAAGCCGCCGCGGGCGACCTTGCCGCCGCGCAAATGCACGCCCTCGAACCGCGGCGAATAGACGAAGATCTCGAACATCGGCTTGGGCTCCGGCAATCCGGGAACCTTGGACGGGTCGAACTTGAACGAGACGAAGCTCTTGCGCCGGCCGGCGGCGTCGCGACGCCAGAAATTCGTGCGCGTCGTGGCCGTCACCAGCGCCAGGTATTGGCGCAGTACGCGGTCCTCGGACAGGTTGTCGACCTGCGCGAGCGCCGCTTCGATCGCGCGCGAGAGCTCGGCCGAACGGGCCCCGGCGCCGGCGCCGAGCCCGGGATCGAACCGCGTCTTGAACAGCTCGATCAGTCCGTGCGCGACCGACGGGTGCGCGGCGAGCGTCGCTTCGATGAAAGGCTGCGACAGCGGAAACCCGATCTGCCGCAGATATTTCGCGTACGCCCGGAGCACGACGATTTCGCTCGCCGGCAGACGCGCCGCCAGCACCAGGCGATTGAAGTCGTCGTTCTCGACCTCGCCCCGGAAGATGCTGGCGAACGCCTCTTCGAACACCTGATGCACGATATCGATCTCGACCTCGGTATCGGCCAGCCCCGACTGCATGCCGAAGTCGTGCATCCAGATCGGCGGCATGCCGCGCGGAGCTACGCGATGCGGCCGCTCGTCGAGCACGTTGAGCCCCATGCGCTCGAGCATCGGCAGGCTGTCCGACAGACTGACCGGTTCCCCGAGGTGAAACAGCTTGAAGCGCAGCGCGCCGGCCGCCGCCTCGAGCGGTCGATAGAGGCTCATCGCCAGCGGCTCGGCCGTGGTCAGGCGCGCCATCATCTGGATATCGGGCACGGCTTCACGCGCGGTGAAATCCTCGCGGTAACCGGCGGGAAACGCATCGCCGAACTGGCGGAAGAGCTCGTTGCCGCGCGCCTCGCCCAGCGCCTCGATCAGCGCCTGCTTGAGCTCGTCGTCCCAGCGCCGGGCGGCGGTGACCAGCCGCGCCTCGAGCCCGCGCACGTCGACATCGGGAATCGCGCCGGGGGTCGTGCGCACGGTGATCAGGATGCGCGCCAGCACCGATTCGGTCAGATAGACGTTGAACTCGGAGCTCGTGCCGTTGAACGCCTGCACCAGAATCTGCTGCCACTTCTGCCGCAGCTCGGTCGTGTAATTCTCGCGCGGCGCGTAGATCAGGCACGACAGGAAGCGCTCGAACGGATCGCGCCGCACGAACAGGCGGAAGCGCTGGCGATCACCCAGATGCAGTATGCCGACGGCGGTGCGCAACAGATCGTCTTCGGTCGTCTGGAACAGCTCGTCGCGAGGGTAAGTTTCCAGGATGTTGATCAGAGCCTTGCCGGCGTGGCTGCCCGGCTGCAGGCCGGCGCGCGCCACGACGTTGGCGATCTTGCGTCGCAGCAGCGGGATCTCCGCCGGGTTGGCGCTGTACGCGGTCGAGGTGAACAGGCCCAGGAAGCGGTCCTCCCCGCTGACCTCGCCCTTGTCGTTGAAGCGCTTGACCGCGATGTAGTCGAGATAGCCCGGGCGGTGCACGGTCGAGCGCGACGTCGACTTGGTCACGACCAGAAGCTCGGGCCGCCGCGCATACGCCTTGACCTCGGGCGGCAGCGCGGCAAAGCTCGTGGCGACTTCCTTGCTCTCCCCTTCGCGCAATATGCCCAGGCTCGAGCCCGGAACGATCTTCAGCGCATCGTGGCCGCCGATGACGACGAGCTCGTGGCGGCGGTAGCCGAGAAAGGTGAAGTGGTCATCGGCAAGCCACGACAGGAATGCCCGGCCCTCGGCCAGCTCGTCGGCCGGCAGCAGCGGCGGGCGTTTCTGGTTTTCCTCGAGGATCGCGCCGACGCGCTCGCGCATTTTTTTCCAGTCCTCGACCGCCGCACGCACGTCGTCCAGCACGCGGACGATGTCGGCACCGAGCTCGTCGAGCTTGGCCGGATCGACGATGCGGTCGACCTCGACATGGATCATCGATTCGCGCCGGGCGCCTTCGGCGTCATCGGCGACGCCGGTCAAAGTGCCGTCGGCATCGCGCACGACAGCGACGATCGGATGGATGATCAGGTGCAGCGTCAGTCCGTGCCGATTGACCTCCATCGTGACCGAGTCGACCAAAAACGGCATGTCGTCGTTAACGATCTCGATGATCGTGTGCGTCGACTGCCAGCCGTGCTCTTCGATCGACGGGTTGAAGACCCGGACGCGGGCGTGCGCCGGGTCGCGCCGCCGCGCGAAATTCCAGTGCGACAGCGCGGCGCCGTACAGGTCGGCCGGCGCCCGCTCGGCCAGGTCTTCCGGATCCACCTGCCCGTAGTAGCGCTGGACGAAGGCAGCGATCGTGTTGCGCTGCGCAGCCGGCACCTTCGCCTGCACCAGCTTCAGCACCTCCTCGAGGTGCTGAGCCCGGCCGAATTCGGCGGTTACTGTCACGGGGACCTCCACGCCGAGATCATGCGCCCTTAAGCGGCACGACCGGCGCTTATTGTGGTGCCGGGAGGGGGAATCGAACCCCCACTCTGTTGCCAGAACTGGATTTTGAGTCCAGCGCGTCTACCAATTCCGCCATCCCGGCCGGCGGCCTGCATCGAATCCGCCCGACAGGCCAAAGGCGACGCATTTCGCTTGGCGCCGCGTTGCCGGCGCGCGGTGAAGGCGGCATTATCGCGGAAAGGGCGCGCCGCTTCAAACCGCGAACATCCGGCGCGCGCCGCACGATGACTCCCCGCACGCCCTACCGCCTTTCCGATTTCGATTTCGACCTGCCGAGCGAGCTGATCGCGCAAGCTCCAGCGCCGGAACGTTCGGGAAGCCGGATGCTGCACGTGGCCGGCCCGCGCCTTGTCGACCTTGGCTTTGGAGCGCTGCCAGAGCTGCTGGTTCCGGGCGATCTCCTCGTCTTCAACGACACGCGGGTCGTGCGTTCGCGCATCGTCGGGCGCAAGCCCAGCGGCGGCACGGTCGAGCTGATGCTCGAGCGCATCGTCGCGGCGCGCGAGGCCTGGATGCAGTTGCGCGCCAGTCATCCACCGCGCGTCGGCGCGATGATCGAGCTTCCCGGCGGCGCGTCGGCGACGGTGTGCGAGCGCGACGAGCGTTTTTTTCGCCTCGTCTTCGACCTGCCGACGACGCTCGCCGCCTATCTCGAGCAGCACGGCGCCGTGCCGCTGCCGCCGTACATCGCGCGAGCGGCGGAGCCCGCAGACGCCGAGCGCTATCAGACCGTCTATGCGCGCCATCCCGGCGCCGTCGCGGCCCCGACCGCGGGGCTGCATTTCGACCACGCCTTGCTCGCCGCGCTGCGCGCGCGGAGCGTCCGCTTCGCCTATGTCACGCTGCACGTCGGCGCCGGAACCTTTTTGCCGGTCGAGAGCGACGATCTGTCGCAGCATCGGATGCACAGCGAGCGCTTCAGCATTCCGCCGGAGACGCTGGCCGCGATCGATGCCACCCGCGCTCAAGGCCGCGCCGTCGTCGCCGTCGGCACGACGTCGCTGCGTGCGCTCGAGGCCGCCGCCGCGGGAAACGCCGGCAACGCAGGCGTCGAAGCCGAGACCTCGCTGTTCATCACGCCGGGCTTTCGCTTCCGCGTCGTCGACCGCCTGTTGACCAATTTTCATCTGCCGCGCTCGACCTTGCTGATGCTGGTGTCCGCGTTTGCCGGGTACGAAGCGATCCGCGCCGCCTATGCGCATGCGATCGCCGCGCGGTATCGCTTTTTCAGCTATGGCGATGCGATGCTGATCGAACGCGACCGCGGCGCTTCGGCATAATCGACGCGCGACGAATAGCAGCATTGCCCCTGTTACAATCGCCGCGATGGAATTCTCGGTCGGCGCGCGCTGCGGCGGCGCCCGCAACGCGCAGCTCAGGCTCGCGCACGGTGTCGTCGAAACGCCGGTGTTCATGCCGGTCGGCACCTACGGCACCGTCAAGGCCATGGCGCCGAACGAACTCGCCGAAGTCGGGGCGCAAATCGTTCTCGGCAATACGTTCCACCTGTGGCTGCGTCCCGGCATCGAGGTCATCGCCGCGCACGGCGGCCTCAACCGCTTCATGGGCTGGGACCGCCCGTTGCTGACCGACTCCGGAGGCTTCCAGGTGTTCAGCCTCGGGCCGTTGCGCAAGGTGAGCGAGGAAGGCGTGGCGTTCGCCTCGCCCGTCGACGGCGACCGCCTGTTCCTGACGCCGGAGATCTCGATCGATGTGCAGCGCGCGCTCGATTCGGACATCGCGATGGTGTTCGACGAGTGCACGCCTTTCCCGGCGAGCCGCGACGAGGCGGCGGCATCGCTGCGGATGTCGCTGCGCTGGGCGGCGCGGTCGAAAACCGCGCATGCCGGCAGCTCCAACGCGCTGTTCGGCATCGTGCAAGGCGGGATGTACGAGGACCTTCGCGACGAATCGCTGGGTGGACTGACTGCGATCGGCTTCGACGGCTATGCGATCGGCGGCCTGTCGGTCGGCGAGCCGAAGGAAGCGATGCAGCGCATCGAGGCTCACCTCGCGCCGCGTCTGCCGGACGACAAGCCGCGCTACCTGATGGGCGTCGGCACACCGGAAGACATCGTGGAGGCTGTCGGGTACGGAATCGACATGTTCGATTGCGTGCTGCCGACGCGCAATGCCCGCAACGGCTGGCTGTACACGCGCCACGGCGACGTCAAGATACGCAACGCCCGCCACCGCACCGATACGAATCCGCTCGATCAAAGCTGCGACTGCTACACCTGCCGCAACTTCAGCCGAGCCTACCTGCATCATCTGCAGCGAGCGAATGAAATCCTCGGGGCGCGGCTCAACACCATTCACAACCTGCATTACTATCTGACGCTCACCGCCGAATTGCGGCAGGCGATCCGCGACGACGCGCTGCCGGCTTACGCCGCTGCGTTCGAGCGGGACCGCGGGCAAGCCGCGGCGGCCGAAGACTGAACGTCCGCTGCGCCCGGGGTCCGTGGCCCCATCCGGCATCCCCGCCGGGTCCGGCCAGCCGTGTCGACCATGGTAGAATTACCGGTTAAATCAGCAGTCCCAATGCGAGTCCGCCGGCCGGCCGCAGTTGCCGCGCAGCAAGCGCCGGCCAGGCGAATTCCGATGCGAGGAGAGCAATCGTGTTGATCAGTCCCGCCTTTGCCCAGTCGACCAGCGGAGGTCCGTTCGGCGGCGACCTGATGGCGTTCCTGCCGATGGTCGCCATCTTCGTCGTTTTTTACTTCCTGCTGATCCGGCCGCAGCAAAAGCGCGCCAAGGAAACCCGGGCGATGCTCGAAGCGCTGCAAAAAGGCGACGAGGTCGTGACCGCCGGCGGCGTCGTCGGCAAGATATCGAAGATCTCCGAGGGCTATGCCGACGTCGATATCGCGCCGAATGTGACGATCACCGTGCAGCGCAGCGCGATATCGCTGCTGCTGCCCAAGGGCACGATAAAGAACCTCTGAACGCGAGCATCTTGGGCGCCGGCCGCGCGAAAGGCGCGAGCGGCGTCCGTCGCGATACGCGCCGCCTTTTGCCGGACCTCCAATGAATCGTTACCCCGCCTGGAAATACATCCTGATCGCCATCGCTCTGGTCGTCGGGATCTTCTACACGCTGCCCAACTTCTTTCCCGAGGTTCCGGCGGTTCAGGTCTCGACCAGCAAGGCCAGCGTCAAGATCGATGCCGGCACGCTCCAGACGGTCGAGGATGCTCTCAAGGCGGCCAATGTCAGTTTCGACGGGGCGCTGCTCGACAGCAACGGCGTCAAGGTCCGCCTGCCCGACCCCGATACGCAGCTCAAGGCCAGGGATGTGCTGCAGCAGAAGTTCGGCGACAACTATATTGTTGCGCTGAATCTGCTGTCGACATCGCCGCACTGGCTGGCGTCGATCGGCGCGTTGCCGATGTATCTGGGCCTCGACCTGCGCGGCGGCGTCCACTTCCTGCTGCAGGTCGACATGAAGGCGGCCCTCGACAAGGCCGCCGATCGCTATCTGACCGACGTCCGGTCGCTCCTGCGCGAGAAGAAGGTGCTCTACTCGGGCATCGCGCGCGAGGGCCAGAACGTCGCCGTGCGCTTCCGCGACAGCAGCGAGCGCAACAAGGCGTACAACGAGGTTGCCAACGCCTTTCCCGACCTGCAGCTCAACAACGTCGACGGCGGCACCGACTTCAAGCTGGTCGCGGGATTGAAGCCCGAGGCGCAGAAGCGCATCCAGGAAGGCGCGGTACAGCAGAACATCACGATCCTGCGCAACCGGGTCAACGAGCTCGGCGTGGCCGAGCCCATCGTGCAGCAGCAGGGTGCCGACCGCGTCGTCGTGCAGCTGCCGGGCGTGCAGGACACGACCCGCGCCAAGGACATCATCGGCCGCACCGCTTCGCTGGAAATCCGCATGGTCGACGACGACCCCACGGCGCAGCAGATGGCGCTTTCGGGCCAGGTTCCGCTGGGCGACGAAAAGCTCACCGAGCCCAGCGGGACCCCGATCCTGGTCAAGCGGCAGGTGGTGCTGACGGGCGATCGCATCAGCGACGCGCAACCGGGCTTCGACGGGCGGACCAACGAGCCGGCAGTGCACGTGAATCTCGACGCCGCGGGCGCGCGCATCTTCAAGGAGGTGACGCGGGAGAACGTCAACAAGCGCATGGCGATCCTGCTGGTGGAAAAGGGCAAGGCCGAAGTGATCACCGCGCCGGTGATCCGCGAAGAAATCGGCGGCGGACGCGTTCAGATCAGCGGCCGGATGAACACGCGCGAAGCCAACGACATCGCGCTCCTGATGCGCGCCGGGGCGCTGGCGGCGCCGATGGAGATCGTCGAGGAGCGCACCGTCGGCCCGTCGCTCGGCAAGGACAACATCGAAAAGGGCTTCGACTCGGTGCTTTACGGCTTTATTGTCCTTGCCGTTTTCATCTGCTCCTACTACATGCTGATGGGCGTCATATCGACGATCTCGCTCGCCGTGAACCTGCTGCTGCTGATTGCGATCCTGTCGATGCTCCAGGCGACGCTGACCTTGCCCGGAATCGCCGCGGTGGCGCTGACGCTCGGCATGGCGATCGACGCCAACGTCCTGATCAACGAGCGCATACGCGAGGAGCTGCGTTGGGGCGACACGCCGCATGCCGCGATCCAGGCCGGCTACGAGAGGGCCTGGAACACGATTCTCGATTCGAACGTGACGACGCTGATCGCTGGCCTGGCGCTGCTCATTTTCGGCAGCGGACCGGTGCGCGGCTTCGCGGTCGTGCACTGCCTGGGCATCATGACGTCGATGTTCAGTGCGGTCTTCGTTTCGCGCGGACTGGTCGCGCTGGTCTACGGCGGCCGTAAGAAGCTCGTAAAAATCTCGATCGGGCAGATCTGGAAGCCGGCGACATGAAACCCGCCGCGTCCGACTGCACCCAACGGTAGAGAGCGAAGATGGAATTCTTCAGGATCAAGCACGACATCCCGTTCATGAAGCACGCGTTGGTGTTCAACGTGATTTCGTTGGTCACCTTCCTGCTCGCGGTGTTCTTCCTGGCGACCCGCGGTCTCAACCTCGGCGTGGACTTTCGCGGCGGCACCGTCATCGAGATAGCGTATCCGCACGGAGCAGACCTGACGCGCGTCCGTGCTGCCGTCGACAAGATGAGCCTCGGCGAGTTCGCCGTGCAGAGCTTCGGCAGCTCCAACAGCGCGCTGATCCGGCTGCCGCTGAAGGAAGGCGTGTCGACCGCTCAGCTCTCCGAGCGGGTGATGGCGGCGCTGCGGGCGGACGACTCCACCGTCACCCAGCAGCGCGTCGAGTTCGTCGGGCCGCAGGTCGGCAAGGAGCTCTACGAGAACGGCGCGCTGGCGCTGTTGCTGGTGAGCTTCGGCATCGTCGCCTATCTCGCGCTGCGTTTCGAATGGCGCTTTGCGGTCTCGGCGATCATCGCGAATCTGCACGACGTGATCATCATCCTCGGCTTTTTTGCCCTGTTCCAGTGGGAGTTCTCGCTGCCGGTGCTGGCGGCGGTCCTGGCGGTGCTCGGGTACTCGGTCAACGAATCGGTCGTGATCGCCGACCGGATCCGCGAAAACTTCCGCAAGATGCGCAAGGCCAGCGTGCCGCAGATCATCAACGGCGCGATTACCAGCACGCTCTCGCGCACGATCATCACCCATGGCTCCACGCTGATGATGGTTCTTTCGATCTTCTTCTTCGGCGGCGAGACGCTGCATCACTTCGCGCTGGCGCTCGCCATCGGCATCTGCTTCGGCATCTACTCGTCGGCGCTGGTGATGGCCTCGCTGGTGATGTGGCTGGGGGTGTCGCGCGAGGATCTGGTCAAGCCGGACAAGAAAAGCGGCGCGGCGGGTGCCGAGAAGATCCTGCCCTGACGGGCCGGCAGCCGCGCCCGGGCAGGCGCGATGCTGACCACGCTGCTCTATTCGCTGCTGGCGCTCGACCAGACGCTGGCCGAGCTCGCGGCGCAGCACTCCTGGGTGCTGTTCGTCGCGCTGTTCCTGGTGATCTTCGCCGAGACCGGGCTGGTCGTATTCCCGCTGCTTCCGGGCGACTCGCTGCTCTTCCTGGCCGGCACCGTCGCCGCCGCGAGCGGCATCGATGTGCATCTGCTCGTGCTCGTGCTCTTTGCCGCGGCGGTGGCGGGGGATTCGGTCAATTACGCCGTCGGACACTTCCTGGGGCCAAAGGTGTTCAATCTGCCGCCCGACAGCCGGCTGTCGCGCTGGCTCAAGCCCGAATACCTGGAGCGCACGCACCGCTTCTACGAAAAATACGGCGGGTTCACGATCATCATCTGCCGCTTCGTCCCGATCGTGCGGACGTTCGCGCCGTTTCTCGCCGGCGTCGGCGCGATGACTTACCGCCGGTTCCTCTCGTACAACGTCATCGGTGGCGCCGTCTGGGTCACCTCGCTGGTGTACGCCGGCTACCTGTTCGGCAATATTCCGTGGGTAAAGGAAAACCTGACCGTCATCGTGCTGGTGATCGTCGGCGTTTCGCTGCTGCCCGTCGTCGTGCAGTGGCTGCGCGAGCGCCGGCAAGCCCAAGGTCAGGCAGACGATGGGGCGCGGCCACCGTCCTAGCCACCGCTAGACGCGCTTGGCGAGCGCTTCCGCCTTGCCGAGGTAGCTCGACGGCGTCAGCGCCTTCAACCGCTTCTTCGCTTCCGGCGGCAGCGCCAGCGTGTCGATGAATGCGTGCAGCGTCTCGCGCGTCATTCCGGCCTTGCCCCGGGTCAGAGCCTTCAGCTGCTCGTACGGATTGTCGATGCCGTAGCGTCGCATCACCGTCTGGATCGCCTCGGCGAGCACCTCCCAGTTTGCATCGAGGTCCGCGGCAAGACGCGCCGGATCGGCGGCGAGACGGCTCAAGCCCTGGCGGCAGGAGACGTAACCGAGCAGCGCGTAGCCGAAGGCGACGCCGACATTGCGCATGACCGTCGAGTCGGTCAGGTCCCGCTGCCAGCGCGAGATCGGCAGCTTCTGGGCGAGGTGATGCAGCAACGCGTTGGCCAGCCCCAGATTGCCTTCCGAATTCTCGAAGTCGATCGGGTTGACCTTGTGCGGCATCGTCGATGAGCCGACCTCGCCTTCGCTGACTCGCTGGCGAAAATAGCCGAGCGACACGTAGCCCCAGATGTCGCGGTCGAAATCGATCAGGATGGTGTTGACTCGCGCCAGCGCATCGAACAGCGCAGCCACCCCGTCATGGGGCTCGATCTGGGTTGTGTACGCGTTGAACTGCATACCGAGGCGCGAGACGACACGCCGAGCGAGCGCTTCCCAATCGACTTCCGGATACGCCGCCAGATGCGCGTTGTAGTTGCCGACGGCGCCGTTGAGCTTGCCCGGGAGTACGACGCCGATTTCGATGAGCGCGCGCTCGAGCCGGACGACGACGTTGGCCAGCTCTTTGCCCAGCGTCGTCGGCGTCGCCGGCTGGCCGTGCGTGCGCGCGAGCATCGGCAGCGCTGCATGCTGGTGCGCGAGCGAGCGCAGATCGTCGATCAGCGCGGTCAGCGCCGGCATCAGCACGTCGCGGCGCGCCCCGGCGATCATCAGGCCGTAGGCGAGGTTGTTGATGTCTTCCGACGTGCAGGCGAAATGAATAAATTCCGCGGCGCGCGCGACCTCGGGCACGTCGGCGAAGTGCTCCTTCAGCCAGTATTCGATCGCCTTGACGTCGTGGTTGGTCGTGCGCTCGATCGCCTTGACCCGTTCGGCGTCGCTGACGCTGAAGTCGTGCGCCGTCTGCGAGAGCGTCTGGCGGGTCGCGGCGCCGAACGCGGGGACTTCGACGATCGCCGGGTCGTCCGCCAAGGCCTCGAGCCAGGCGAGCTCGACGCGGACGCGCTCGCGGATCAGCGCATATTCGCTGAAGTGTTCGGCGAGAGCTGCGACCTTGCCGCGGTAGCGGCCATCGAGCGGCGACAGCGCTGTAAGGGTGGAAAGCGCCTCGGCGATCGGCATAAGGCAGACGATTTTCGCTAGCCAGGTCGAGCCGAAGTGTAGCACGGCCGAAGCGTCGGTCCGTGCCGACGGGCACACCGCCGCGGTGCTATAATTGACGTCAATCCTGCAGTGCTGCGCCCGCTGCGGTGTTCGCTGCAGCTCCGACCGCAGCTCCAGTTTGGGCGCCTGTTCCGCCGCCTGAATCGACAATGAAGCTGCTCGCATCGCCAACGAGTCCTTACGCCCGCAAGGTGCGCATCGCGCTCGCCGAGAAAAAAATCGATTGCGAGCTGGTCGAGGCGTCGCCGTGGGTCAAGGACTCGATCGTGCCGACGCACAATCCGCTCGGCAAAGTGCCGGTGTTGATTCTGGACGACGGCACAGCGCTCTACGATTCACGCGTGATCGTCGAATACCTCGACACGGTGAGTCCGGTATCGCGGCTGATCCCCGAGCCCAGCCGGCAGCGCATCGCCGTCAAGCGCTGGGAAGCTCTGGCCGACGGCATGTGCGATGCCGCGATAGCGATCGTGCGCGAAGCGGCGAGGCCTGCCAAGCAGCAGAGCAGCGAGGCGATCGACCGCCAGCGCGAAAAGATCGAGCGCGGCATCGTCGATATGGCGGCGGAGCTCGCCGACAAACCTTGGTGCAACGGCGAGGCGCACTCGCTGGCCGATATCGCGACCGGTTGCACGCTCGGTTACCTCGACCTGCGGCATCCGACGATCGCCTGGCGCAGCGAGCACGCGAACCTGGTCGCGCTGTTCGACAAGCTGTCGAAACGTCCGTCGTATTCCGAGACCGCGCCGCCGCGGGCTTGAGCCGGTCCGCGGGCCACGAGCACCGGCGGCGATCGGCCGGCGGTCGCCGGATTCGCGCCGCCGCTACAACGCCTGCTTCAGCTGCTCCAGGATCGCCGGATTTTCCAGCGTCGACACGTCCTGCGTGATGTTCTCGTTCTTGGCAATCGACCGCAGCAGGCGACGCATGATCTTGCCCGAGCGCGTCTTCGGCAGATTGTCGCCGAAGCGGATGTCCTTGGGCTTGGCGATCGGGCCGATCTCCTTGCCGACCCAGTCCCGCAGCTGCTTGGCGATCCGCTCTCCTTCAGCGCCTTCGGGTCTCGCCTGTTTCAACACGACGAACGCACAGACAGCCTCGCCGGTCATGTCGTCGGGCCGGCCGACGACGGCGGCTTCCGCCACCATCGGATTGGCGACCAGCGCCGACTCGATCTCCATCGTCCCCAGGCGATGGCCCGACACGTTGAGCACGTCGTCGATCCGGCCCATGATCGTGAAATACCCGGTCTTCTTGTCCCGTACCGAGCCGTCGCCGGCGAGGTAGAGCGCGCCGCCCAACTCTTCCGGATAATAGGACTTCACGTATCGGTCCGGGTCGCCCCAGATCGTCCGGATCATCGCCGGCCACGGCCGCTTGATCACCAGTATGCCGCCATGCCCGTGCTCGACATCGTGCCCGGTCTCGTCGACGATCGCGGCGACGATGCCGGGCAAAGGAAGCGTGCACGATCCCGGCACCAGCGGCGTGACGCCGGGCAGCGGCGTGATCATGTGTCCGCCGGTTTCGGTCTGCCACCACGTGTCGACGATCGGGCAGCGCCCGCCGCCGACATTTTCGTGATACCAGATCCAGGCCTCGGGATTGATCGGCTCGCCGACGGTGCCGAGCAGACGCAAGGTCGACAGATCGTAGTTCTTCGGTGCCGTCTGCGGCGCCACACCCGATGCCTTGATCAGCGAGCGTATCGCGGTCGGCGCGGTGTAGAAGACGGTGACTTTGTTCTTGGCTATCGTCTGCCAGAAGCGTCCGGCGTCGGGATAGGTAGGCAAGCCTTCGAACACGACTTCGGTCGCGCCGACGGCCAGCGGTCCGTACGCGATATAGGTGTGACCGGTGACCCAGCCGATGTCGGCCGTGCACCAGAACACGTCGGTCGGCTTGATATCGAACGTCCAGCGCATCGTGAGCGCCGCCCACAACAGGTAGCCGGCGGAGCTGTGCTGAACGCCCTTGGGCTTGCCCGTCGAGCCCGAGGTATAGAGGACGAACAGCGGGTGCTCGGCGCCCACCCATTCGGGCGCGCAGGTGTCGGGCTGCCCCGCAACGAGCTCGTGCAGCCACAGGTCGCGCGGCGCCGCGAACGGCACCGTTCCCCCGGTCCGGCGGTAGACGACGACCTTGCGCACCGCTTCGCAGCCGCCCATGCCGAGCGCTTCGTCGACGATCGTTTTCAGCGGCAGATGCTTGCCGCCGCGGGCCTGCTCGTCGGCGGTGACGACGGCGACCGCACCGACGTCGATGATGCGCTCCTGCAGCGATTTGGCCGAGAATCCGCCGAAGACCACCGAATGCGTCGCGCCGATGCGCGCGCAGGCCTGCATCGCGACGACGCCCTCGATCGACATCGGCATGTAGATGATGACGCGATCGCCTTTCCTGATGCCGAGCGACTTGAGCCCGTTGGCGAAGCGGCAGACGCGGTGATAGAGCTCCTGATAGGTAACCCTGGTGACGGCGCCGTCGTCGGCCTCGAAGATGATCGCGACCTTGCCGGCATTGCCGTTTTCGAGATTGCGCTCGAGACAGTTGTGCGAGACGTTGAGCTCGCCATCCTCGAACCACTTGTAGAACGGCGCCTTGCTCTCGTCCAGCGATCGGGTGAACGGCTTGTGCCAGGAGAGGTTTTCGCGCGCAAGCTTCGCCCAGAAACCCGGATAGTCGGCCGCCGCGGCGGCGTTCAGCCGATCGAAATCGGCTCGGGTGACGTTCGCCTGCGCGACAAAATCACGCGGCGGCTCGAATACGCGTTTTTCGTTCGATACCGATTCGATCGTCGACATGTTGCCTGCCTCCTCGATGGCGCGGACGAAAGGACAGCGTCCCCTCCCGTTCCCGACCGCTCGACCGCAGTCTACCGAGACTTGCCCTTGCGGTGCAATTGGCGACGACACGCGGCGTTCTGCGCTGGCCGCGCGGAGCCGGATCAGGGGGCCGCGATGGTAGAATTGCGCGTTCCGAGCGCTGCGCTTTGCCGGCCGTTTCGCCCGATGTTTGCGTCGACCACCCGCCATGACGACGATCAAGCAACAAGACCTGATCCAGAGCGTAGCCGACGCGCTGCAATATATTTCCTATTACCATCCGGTCGACTACATCGAGGCGCTGGCCGACGCCTACGCGGTCGAGGAGTCGCCGGCCGCCAAGGACGCGATCGCGCAGATTCTGACCAATTCGCGCATGTGCGCCGAAGGCCACCGCCCGATCTGCCAGGACACCGGCATCGTCGTCGCCTTCGTCAAGGTCGGCATGGATGTGCGCTGGGAAGGTGCCACGATGTCGCCGACCGACATGATCAACGAAGGCGTGCGCCGCGCTTATCTCGATCCGGACAACAAGCTGCGCGCTTCGATCGTCGACGACCCCGCGGGCGCGCGCAGGAACACTCGCGACAATACGCCCGCCGTCGTGCACTTCGACCTCGTGCCCGGCAACACCGTCGACGTGCGGATTGCCGCCAAGGGCGGCGGTTCCGAAAACAAGGCGGAATTCGTGATGCTCAATCCCTCGGATTCGATCGTCGACTGGGTGGTGCGCACCTTGCCGACGATGGGCGCCGGCTGGTGCCCGCCGGGCATGCTGGGCATAGGCATCGGCGGCAGCGCGGAAAAGGCGATGCTGCTGGCCAAGGAAGCGCTGATGCAGCCGATCGACATGGCGATGCTCAAGAAGCGCGGTCCGGCCAATCCCATCGAGCAGCTCCGCATCGACATCTTCGAGGCGGCCAACGCGCTCGGCATCGGCGCGCAGGGACTGGGCGGCTTGTCGACGGTGCTCGATGTCAAGATTCTCGATTATCCGACGCATGCCGCGAGCAAGCCGGTCGGCATGATCCCGAACTGCGCGGCGACGCGGCACGCGCATTTCACGCTCGACGGGTCCGGCGCCGCGAGCCTCGACCCGCCCGATCTCGCGCGCTGGCCCGATGTGCGGTGGGCGCCGGCGCCGACGGCAACGCGAGTCGACCTTGACCGGCTGACGCGAGAGCAAGTGGCGGCCTGGAAACCGGGCGACCGCCTGCTGCTGTCCGGCAAGCTTCTGACCGGCCGCGACGCCGCGCACAAGCGGATTGCCGATCTGCTGGCGCGCGGCGAGCCGCTGCCGCCGGGAGTCGATTTCAACAATCGCGTGATCTTCTACGTCGGTCCGGTCGATCCGGTGCGCGACGAAGTCGTCGGTCCGGCCGGACCAACGACGGCGACGCGGATGGACAAGTTCACCGAGATGATGCTGGCCAGAACCGGCCTCGTCGCGATGATAGGCAAGGCCGAGCGCGGCCCGGTTGCGATCGAAGCGATTCGCAAGCATCGCGCCGCGTATCTGATGGCGGTCGGCGGCGCAGCCTACCTGGTTTCGAAAGCGATCAAGAGCTCGCGGATTGTCGCGTTCGCCGATCTGGGCATGGAGGCGATCTACGAATTCGACGTCCGCGACATGCCGGTGACCGTCGCTGTCGACGCGACCGGATCATCGGTGCATCAGACCGGCCCGCGGGAATGGCAGCAACGCATCGGCAAGATCCCGGTCACCGTCACTTGAGCCAGCGCGTCGCGACGCTGGCCATGACGATCGCGGCGGCGCTTGCCGTACCGGCGCTCGCCTCGCCCCGCGTGCTGTTGTATGCGGCCGGCGACACGCAGCAGCTGCGCGCCGCGCAGCGCGGCGTGCGCGAGGCTCTCGGTCCGACCGCCATCGTCGAGATTCCGGCCGACGACAGCGGAGAGCGTCTGAAGTCGGCGGCGCGGGAGAATCCGGATGCTGCCCTCATCGCGTTCGGCCCGGAAGCCGCGGTGCGCGCGGCGCACGATGCGCCTGCGCTCGCCACGGTCGACTGCATGTCGGCGCAAGCCGGGGCGAGCGCAAAGGCGGTTCCTGCCGCCATTCCGGCAGACCAGCAGACGGCCTGGCTCAAGCGATTGTTGCCCGACGCACGCTATATCGGCGTGCTGTACGATCCGGCGCAGAACAGCGCGCTGGTCGGTGCGCTGGCCGCAGCGCTGCGGGCCGCGGATCTCAATCCGGTGCTCGCGACGGTCGCGACGCCGGCAATGCTGCCGCCGGCGCTCGCGCGCCTGTCCAGCTCGGCCGACGTGCTGCTGGCCGTCCCTGACACGACCGTCTATACGCGGGAAACGGTCAAGGCGCTGCTGTTGTTCTCTTTCCGCCGCAAGCTGCCGCTGATCGGATTGTCGGAGAGCTGGGTGCACGCCGGTGCGCTCTACGCCCTCGACTGGGATTACCGCGAGCTGGGCGCGGTCTGCGGGCGGCTCGCGCTGGAGGAATTGGCCGGCGCACGCGCCCCGGCACCGGTGCCGCCGCGCCTGCACATCTATGTCAACCAGCGCAGCGCGCGATTGTTCCGCATGCGCTGGGACGAATCGATCCGGCGCTCGTTCGACCGGGTGGTGGAATAGGACGATGGCCGGACGTGCCGCACCGACCAACGACGAGCGCGCCGCGGTAGATGCGCCCGCGCGTCGGCGCGTCATGCGCGCGGGCTTGCTGACCAAGCTCAATCTGCTCGCCATCGGGCTGATCGTGGCGACTGCCATCGGCGTCAGCGTGCTCTTGGTGACGCAGCAGATCGAAGCCGAGCAGGAACGGCTGAGAACGCAAGGGCAGACGGTGGTCGCCATGCTGGCCGACCTGTCCGAGTACGCCGTTTATACCGCCGATATCAGCGCGCTCGAGCGGCTGTTGCAAAGTCTCGAGACCGACCGCGACGTCGCCTATGCGGCCGTGCTCGACGACCAGGGCCGGCTGATCGCGTCGAGAGGCTACGGCGACGCGGCGATGCCGCCGGCGCCGGCCGCCGAGCTCCATCCGGGCGCCATCGAGAGCAGCGTGCGGCAGGTGAAGGGGCGGCGCTATCTCGAGCTGGTCGCACCGATCGCCGAGGCAGGGAACGAGCGCGCGCCCGCGGCGTCCGGCGCACCTGCTGCGGCCGACCCTCCGATCGGCTACATCCGGCTGGGCTTGAACTACGAGCGCAATCGGGCGCTGATGCAAAGCAACATCATCGGCGCCTTGTCGGTCGTCGCCGTGCTGACGGCGATCGCGATCGTGGTCACGCTGTTGCTCACCCAGCGGCTTCTGTCGCCGATTCGAGACCTGATGCGCGCGGCGAAGGCCGTCGGGGCCGGCGACCTCGGGGTGCGCGTAAAACCGACCTCGAGCGACGAGCTCGGCATGTTGACGCGCGCGTTCAATCAGATGACGCAGCGGCTCGCGCAGTCGCAAGGCGAGGTGACCGGTTACCAGCGCACGCTGGAAGAAAAAGTCGTCCAGCGGACCAAGGAGCTCGAGATCGCGATCGCGCAGGCGTACAAGCTCGCGCAGCACGACATCCTGACCGGGCTGCCCAACCGCGCGCTCCTCAACCAGCGCCTGAAGCAGATACTCGCGCAGGCGGCGCGCGACCATCACCAGGTCGCATGCCTGTTTCTCGATTTCGACCATTTCAAGCGGATCAACGACACGCTCGGCCACGACGCCGGCGACCACCTCCTGCAGGCGGTGTCGCAGCGGCTGAGCCACGCGGTGCGCGAGTCCGACACGGTGGCGCGCCTCGGCGGCGACGAATTCGTCGTCATTCTTCCCGACCTCGACCCCGAGCGGGCGACGATCGAGATCATGGCGGTGCTGACGCGGGTGCGCGAATCGTTCCTTGCTCCGTTCCGGCTTGGCGACCAGACGCCGACGCTGACGTGCTCGATCGGCGTGTCGATCTATCCGACCGATGCGACCGATCCGGGCGGGTTGATCCGGCAGGCCGACACCGCGATGTATTCGGTCAAGGATACCGGGCGCAACACCTATCGGTTCTATACCGCCGACATGAATGCGCGCGTGCAGGCACGGCTGCAGATCGAGACCGACATGCGCCGCGGCCTCATGGACGACGAGTTCTTTCTCGTCTACCAGCCGCAGATCGAGATGGCGAGCGGGCGGGCCTGCGGCGTCGAGGCGCTGCTGCGCTGGCGCGATCCGGAGCGCGGGATCATCGGGCCGGCGGAATTCATCTCGATCGCCGAGGAATCCGGGATGATCCAGGCACTGGGCGCGCGCGTGTTGCGCGATGCCTGCCGGCAGGTGACCAACTGGCACCGGCAGAACATGCTGCTGCGCCTGTCGGTCAATCTCTCGGTGCAGCAGCTGCAGCACGACAGCTGGCTGTCGATCGTCGAGGAAGCGCTGCGGGTCAGCGGACTTCCGGCCCGCTACCTCGACCTCGAGATCACCGAAAGCGTGATCATCACGCACCCGGACAAGGCGGTCTCGACGCTGGTCAAGCTGAAGCAGATGGGCGTTTCGATCACGATCGACGACTTCGGCACCGGTTATTCGAGCCTGTCGTACCTCGCCCGGCTGCCGATCCAGGCGGTCAAGATCGACCAGCGTTTCGTGCGCGGTATCGAGCAGAACTCCAGTGACGAGGCGATAGCTCAGGCCATCATCGCGCTGTCGCACAGCCTGGGTTTGCGCGTGATCGCCGAGGGTGTCGAAACCGCGGCTCAGTTCGAATTTCTCAAGAAGCACGGCTGCGAGGAGGCGCAGGGCTTCCTGATATCGCACCCGCTCGGTGAGGCCGAGCTTCGCGCATGGTGGCAGATGCAGGACGAGGAGAATCGCATCGTCGGCCGGCAGGTCGACATGTGGAGGAAGTGACGGGGTTGTCCGCGAGCGAGGCGCGAAGCGCCGCAGCCATTAGACACGGCAGCGTCATCCCGACGACAAAAGATCCGCCCGCGTATCGACGTCGCGCAGCACGCCCGGGTCGTCGACGGCGATCAGCTCGATCTCGGCGCGGTGCGCCGCCAGCAGTTTCTTTGCGCCTTCATCGCCGGAAAGCCGTCGCAGCTCCGCGAAATAGCCGGCGCCGATCGCCACCGGATGACCTCGGGTCCCGCGATGCGTGGGCGCCGCGAGGACGGCGCCCCGCCGCAATGCGGCCGCGATGCGCGCGACGGTCGACGGCGAAATCCAGGGCATGTCGGCCAGGGCGATGATCGCCCCCAGCGCGTCGGGAAAGCGCTGCTCCACTTCCCGCACGCCGCAGCCGAGGCTTGCGCCGATCCCTTCGGCTGCGTCGGGGCATCCGACGACGAGCGCGCCGGATTCGGCGAACAGCGCTTGCAGCGCGGCGTCACCGGGTCGCACGACGGCGACGACCGCGTCGACCGCGGCCGCGAGCGCCGCCAGCGCGGCCGACGCCAGCGGCCTGCCGTCGGCGAGCTCCGCCAGCAGCTTGTCACCGCCGAAACGCGAGCCGCTGCCCGCGGCGAGCAGCACGCCGACGACCGGTCGCTGCGGCATCGCGATTCCGCTGCCTACGGCGTCAGAAGCCGGAACCTGCCGTCCTTGACGACGACCAGCACGCGCGCCCGCTCGTCCATGCCGTTGTGGTTGCTCGCGCTCATGTTGAACACGCCCTGGCAACCGACGACGCCCTGCTGCTGCTCGAGCGCGTCGCGCAACGCAACGCGAAATTCCTCGGTGCCGGGTTTGGCCGCCTTCAGCGCGATCGGGATCGCGCGCTGCAGCAGCAGTCCCGCGTCGAACGTATTCGCGCCGAAGGTCGCGGGGCGGGTCCCGAAGCGCTTTTCGTACGCGCTCATATAGCCGGCCGCGACCTGCTTGATCGGATCGGTATCGGCGATGTCGTCGATCACCAGCATCGATCCGGCGGCGAGTATCGTTCCTTCGACCTTGTCCCGGCCCAGCCGGATGAAGTCATCGGTCGCCACCGCATGCGTCTGGTAGACGCGGCCCTTGTAGCCCTGGTCGTAGAGCGTCGCCTGCGGCAGCACCGCGGGCCCGCCGACCGCGGCGATCAGGACGGCATCGGGCCTGGCGGCAATGACCTTCAGCGCTTGCGCGGTGACGCTGGAGTCGTTGCGCGCATAGCGCTCGTTGGCCACGATCGCCATGCCCGATTTCTCGGCCAGCGCGCCGAACACCTTGTACCAGTTCTCGCCGTAGGCGTCATTGAAACCGATGAAGCCGACGGTCCTGACGCGGTTTCTGCGCATGTGCTCGATCAGCGCCGAGGCGATCAGGTCGTCGTTCTGCGTGGTCTTGAACACCCAGCGCCGCTTGGCGTCGATCGGCTCGACCACCGATGACGTGCCGACGGTGGCCAGCAGCGGGACCTTGTTCTCGGCGATGATGTCAAGAATCGCCAGCGCATTCGGCGTCGTCGACGGACCGATGATCGCATCGACGTGATCTTCGGCGATGAGCTTCCTGGCGTTCTGCACGGCGCGGGTCGTATCGCCGCCGTCCTCAAGCTGAATGTAGTCGATCGTCGTCTCGCCGATCCGCGTAGCGAGCAGCGCGCCGGTGTTTTTCTGCGGGATGCCGATCGCCGCGGTCGGGCCGGTCGCGGACACCATCAAGCCGATCCTGACCTGCGCGATCGCCGGCTGACAGCAGCCGGCGAGCGTCGCGAGCAGCAGAACGATGCGATACGGCATGGCGGCTCCGGCGACGACAAGAAAGTGCGAATGCTATGCCCTGACGGCAGCCCGCGCAAACACCGTGTTGCCGCGAGCGCGCCGGCTGCGGATCGCTTGCGCCGTCCGCCCTGCAGCGGTAGAGTGAGATCGCGACTTGATTCGCCATGGAGGCATGCGATGAGACGCAGACTCTACTTCGTCCTGCCCGACCTCCCGAGCGCACGCAAGACGATGGACGATCTCCTGCTGGCGCGCATCGAGGAACGTCACATCCATTTTCTCGCCAGGCCCGGAATGCCGATGGACGGGCTCCACGAGTGCAATGTGCTGCAATCGACCGATCTCGTGCACGGCGCGCAAACGGGCCTGATCGCCGGAGCCGTGCTGGGCTGCGTCGTGGGTGGCGCCGCCGCCTATTTTCTGCTGAATGAATCGCGTTTGCAGATACCGATCGTCATCGGCGCGGCGCTGGTCGGCGCGCTGCTCGGCGCGTGGTTCTCCAGCATGGTCGGCTCGGCGCTGCCCAATTCGCGCCTGAAACAGTTCGAGCCGATGATCGCCGAAGGCAAGCTGCTGCTGATGGTCGACGTGCCCGAGCACAGCGTCGAGGAGGTGAAAATGCGCGTCGGCCGCGACCATCCGGAAGCAGTTTCGGGCGGCACCGACCCGCACATCCCCGCGTTTCCTTGACCGCGGATTTAGGCGTGCTGTCCGGCCGCGTAGGCGGACGACCACGCCCATTGAAAGTTGTACCCGCCGAGCCAGCCGGTGACATCGACGACCTCGCCGATGAAATAGAGTCGCGGCACTTTTGCTGCGGCCATCGTCTGCGATGACAGCGCGCGCGTATCGACGCCGCCCAGCGTAACTTCCGCTTTGTTGTAGCCGAGCGTGCCCGACGGCAGCACCGGCCAGGCATGCAGCAGAGCGGCAAGCTGGTTCAGGCGCTTGGCGCCGAGCGCACTGGCCGGCACGGCAGCGCCATACGCTTCGCTCCATTGTTGCGCGAGCCGCCGCGGCAGGCGCTGCGCCAGGATGTTGTCCAGCCGCGCCGTCGACCGGCGCTCGCTTTCCAGCCAGGCATGCGCGTCGCCATCCGGCAGCAAGTCGACCGACAGCGTATCGCCGCCGTTCCAATACGACGAGATCTGGAGGATGGCCGGGCCGGACAGGCCGCGATGCGTGAACAACAGCGCGTCGCGAAATCTGCCGCGGTTGCAGGACACTTCGGCGTCGACCGAAACACCCGAAAGGTCGCCGTAACGCGCCAGAGCCGCGGGATCGAACGCCAACGGGACCAGCGCCGGCCGCGGCGGGACGACGCCGATGCCGAACTGCTCGGCGATACGATAACCGAACGGCGTCGCGCCTATTTTCGGCACCGTCAAGCCGCCGGTCGCGATGACCAGCGATTCGCCGCGAACCGTTCCCATGGCGGTCGACACCGCAAAGACGCCGCCTTCGTGCGCGACGCCTTGCACCGCGCAAGGCATTCGCCATTGCACACGCGCGCGATCGCACTCCGTTTTCAGCAGCGCGATGATGTCGAGCGAGGTCCGGTCGCAAAAGAGCTGCCCGAGCGTCTTTTCGTGCCAGGTTATCCGATGACTTTCGACCAGCGCGATGAAGTCGCGCGGCGTATAGCGCGACAGCGCCGAGCGGCAAAAATCAGGATTTTGCGACAGGTAGTTCGCCGGCCCGGCGTGAAGGTTGGTGAAATTGCAGCGCCCGCCGCCGGAAATGCGGATCTTCTCGCCAAGCTTGTCGTAGTGCTCGATCAGCAGGACGCGCCGCCCGCGGCGACCGGCGACGGCCGCGCACATCATTCCGGCGGCGCCAGCGCCGACGACGATGACGTCGAAGCCGGCAGGATTGCTGACCGTACGTCGTGAACTTTTCAACGAAATGGGCCTCCCGGCCCCGGGCCGGATCAGAAGCTTGGAATGCGCCGACGTTTCGCCGAGAATGATACCGGCGTCGAGTCGACCCCATGAAGGCCTGCCTGGATGAGCGCGCAAACATCTCGCAGAGTAAGCTTGCCACGGCTGGCAGAAGCCGGACTGGTCGCCGCATACCTCGCGGCATATGTCGCGCTCGATTGGGTAAGCTACATCGACCCGATCGGGCCGCTCGGAATCACGCCGTGGAATCCACCGCCCGGCCTGTCACTGTTCTTGCTCCTGCGCTATGGCCTCGGCTACGCACCCTGGCTATTCGTGGCTGCAGTACTCGCGGAGCTGCTGGTGCGGGGGGGACCCGCACCCTGGCCCGTATTGATTGTCGCATGCGGCGTCCTCGCCGGCGGCTACACGACGGTAGCGGCATTGCTTCGCCACCGTTTTCGAATTCACAACGAATTCACGACTTTGCGTGACACGGCGGTCTTCACCGCCACGGTCGTGGCGGCAACCGCCATAATTGCGATACTGTATGTTGGCGTATTCGCACTAGCCGGCGTCTTGCCTCCAGGGAAGTTGCTGGATAGTGTCGCGCAGTTTTGGATTGGCGACGTGATCGGCGTCGTGGTCACGACACCCGCCTTGTTGACCTTGGGTCGCGTCGAATTGACCGCAACCGGCCGCCCATCCGCGGAAACGGTGGCGCAGGTCGGCGCCCTAGGCTTAGCACTCGCGGTCGTGTTTGGATCGGGACTCGGCGCGGAACTCAAGCTCTTCTATGTGCTTTTCATTCCGCTGATTTGGATCGCCATGCGCCGCGGCGTGGCAGGGACGACATGGGCGATACTCCTTGTGCAGATCGGTCTGATTGTCGCGCTCAATTTTGGGGGCCATGGACCAGGCGAGTTTCTCGATTTTCAATTCCTTATGCTCGCTTTGGCGCTTACCGGTCTGTTCCTTGGTGTGACAGTCGAGGAAAGGCGTACTGCCGAGCAAAAGCTACGGGAGAAGCAGTTCGAACTCGATCGCAGCCTGCGCGCCGCGGCCGCGAGCGAACTGGCGTCAGCGCTGGCGCATGAACTCAATCAACCCCTCTCCGCGGTGGCGTCATACACGCGTGCGTGCCAGTTGTTGCTAGCCGACGGCGATCCGCACCACGAACTCGTGCCGACTTTGAACAAGGTGGTCGCAGAAACGAGCCGCGCGGGTATGGTGGTGCGAAGGTTGCGCGAATTTGTCAGGATCGGAACCGTGCGCCAGGAGCCACTCTCGCTCCACGTGCTGCTCGATACCGCGGCCGAGGCCGCGCGCTTGCGCGCGCAGCGCCATGACATTTTGCTGAGCGTAACCGCAGACCGCGGACTTCCGGACGCATTGGGTGACCGCGAACAGCTCGAGACCGTACTCCATAACCTGATCATCAACGCGATCGACGCTCTCAAGGGACAGCGCGGGAGCAGGACGATCTGTTTGTCGGCCGAAATCGGCGACCCCGGATTCTTGCGCGTCACCGTCGCCGACAATGGGCCCGGTGTACCGCGCGAATTCGAGACGACGCTGTTCCAGCCACTGGCATCGAGCAAAACACAGGGATTGGGTTTGGGACTCGCAATCAGCCGCACGATTGTCGAGGCGCACGGCGGCCGGTTGTGGCTCGAATCCGCCGCTGCCGGCGCGTGCTTCTGTCTGTCGATTCCGATAGCAACATAACGACCGCGCCATTCGTACTGTGGAGTCAATGCGAACTCGCCAATCCGTTTACATCGTCGATGACGATGAAGGTGTTCGCGATTCGCTCGCCCTGCTGTTGCGCTTGAACGGATACGCGCCGCTGCCATTCGCGTCCGGTGAAGAATTTCTCGAAGCAATCGAAACCGGACCCTCGGACGGCATCGCATTGCTCGATCTGCGCATGCCCGGAATGAGCGGACCGCAGGTGCAGTCAGAGCTCCGCGCACGCAAGCGGCAGATTCCGGTCATTGTACTTACCGCGCACGGCGACGCGTCCTCCGCCCGCAACGCACTCAAGGCAGGCGCATTCGATTTCATCGAGAAGCCCGTCGACGATGTGCTTCTGATTGCCACCATCGAAGCGGCGGCCGCCAATGCGCGCGTCACGCGAGTAGCGTCCGAGCGGCGCGCCGAAGTCCGGCGTCGGCTCGGCCGCCTGACACCGCGTGAGCGCGAAGTAATGCGCATGACCGTCTCGGGAAGCCACAACCGGGAGATTGCGCGGGAGCTCGGTATCAGCCCCCGCACTGTCGAAGTTTACAAGGCAAGAATGATGGAAAAGCTTGGCGTCGACCGATTGCCCGACCTCATCCGGCTCGCGATGGACGCCGACCTCGCTGTGGATTGACGCCATAAGCGAGTCCCTTACGGGCCTACGCGTAAGGGGGTCACGGATTAGTTAAAAGGCCGGTTTTTCGTAAGCTTCGGAGAGTGGCGCATGCCGCGCGTCGCGCCGCGCAGCGCCCTCCGGAGGTGTGCGATGACCCGCGTCCTTATCCCATTTAGCGAACCTGAAGCTGCGGCTCGCGCCGTCGCGATGCTCGTCGGCGAGGCCCCGGATCGGCAGACATCGGTCCATTTGCTCGCCGCAGTCGAACCGCGCGTCTCGGGCAAGGTAATCCTCTACGTTTCTCGAGCACACGCCGAAGCCCTGGTCCTGGCGGCGGCGAAGCGATGGCTCGCGCCGCTCGAGGCCACGCTGGCGGCGGCGGGAATACCCTGTACATCCGAAATCGTCGTCGGTCCCATAAAGGACGCGATTCGCAACGCCGCGGCGCGCGTCGACGTCGATCGCATTCTGCTGCCCGCGACGAAGTACCGCTGGCTGTCGCCGCGCGAGCGGGCCCGTATCGAACAGCGGGGGCGGCATCCCGTAACGCTGGTCGCCTGACTTCCCCGGAAACCGGATGCGCATTCAGCACGCCCTGATCGCGGCAGCGCTCGCGATGGCGGCGCCGCAGGCGCTCGCCGCCGAAACCATGCTCAATGGCAGCGGGCTGTCGCCGCTCTGGGTCGTGCCTTTCGCCGGGATCCTGTTGTCAATCGCGGTAGCGCCGGTCACCGCACCCGCATTCTGGCATCATCACTTCGGCAAGACGACAGCGTTCTGGTCGCTGGCCTTTCTTATCCCGTTTACCCTCAATTACGGCATCGATCTCGCCGGGCGTGAGGTCGTGCATACGCTGCTTCTCGAGTATCTGCCTTTCATCATCCTGCTCTTCGCGCTGTTCACCGTTTCGGGCGGCGTTCATATCCGCGGGAATCTGCACGGCTCGCCAGCGCTCAACACCGGATTGCTCGCCCTGGGCACTCTGCTCGCCAGCGTCATGGGAACGACGGGAGCCGCGATGCTGATGATCCGCCCGTTGCTGCGTGCGAACGACAACCGGCGGTATAGAGCCCACGCCGTCGTTTTCTTCATTTTCCTCGTCGCCAACATCGGCGGAGCGCTGACACCGCTCGGCGATCCGCCGCTGTTCCTGGGTTTCCTCAAAGGCGTCGACTTCTTCTGGACGACACGAGTGATGCTCTGGCCCACATTGACCGCCAGCGTGATCCTGCTCGCGCTCTTTTACTGCGTCGACCGGTACGTGTTCTGGCGCGAAGGCCCGCGGCCTCGCGTGCTCGACCCGACGCCCGACTCGCGGATACGCATCGATGGCAAGGTTAATTTTCTTCTGCTTGCGCTCATTCTCGCTTGCGTGCTCTTGTCGGGATTGTGGAAGCCCGGATTGACGCTCGAGGTCTACGGCACGACAATGGAGCTTCAGAGCGTGCTGCGCGACTTGGCGTTGATCGCGCTGGCGTGGCTCTCATGGAAATTGACGCCCGCAAAGTCCCGGCACGCGAATCACTTCTCCTGGGCTCCCATCGTCGAAGTCGCAAAGCTGTTCGCGGGGATCTTTCTCACCATTATCCCGGCGATCGCGATGCTGCGCGCTGGCAACGAAGGCGCGCTCGCGCCCCTTCTTGCGCTTGTGTCCGGGCCCGACGGCCGTCCAGTCGACGCGCTTTACTTCCTGCTGAGCGGCACGCTATCGTCGTTCCTCGACAACGCGCCGACATATCTGGTGTTCTTCAATCTCGCCGGTGGAGATCCGGTCGTCCTGATGGGACCTCTGGCGACGACCCTCGCCGCGATTTCCGCGGGCGCGGTGTTCATGGGTGCAAACACCTACATCGGCAACGCGCCCAACTTCATGGTCAAATCAATCGCCGAGGCGCGCGGCGTCAAGATGCCCAGTTTTTTCGCCTATCTCGGCTGGTCCCTGTTGGTGCTGTCGCCGATCTATGCGTTGCTTACCGTCGTCTTCTTTCGTTGAGGCTGCTTCGCGAGTCCTAGCGACCGAATCCGTCAGGGCCCGAAGAACTCGCGCACGCGGTCGAACCAGTTCTTCGCGCGCGGGTTGTGCGCGGCAGGATCTTCCGCGTTGATCGCCTCGAACTCGCGCAATAGATCCTTCTGTCGCACGGTCAGGTTGATCGGCGTCTCGATCGCGACGTGGCAGAACAAATCGCCGTGCGTGTGGCTGCGTACGCCCTTGATGCCTTTGCCGCGCAGGCGGAAAACCTGCCCGCTCTGCGTTTCGGGCGGCACCTTGATCTTGGCATGGCCGTCGAGCGTCGGGATCTCGATTTCGCCGCCGAGCGCCGAGGTGGCGAAGCTGATCGGCATTTCGCAATGCAGGTCGTTGCTCTCGCGCTGGAATACCGGGTGCGGCTTAAGGCCCACGACGACGTACAGGTCGCCCGGCGGACCGCCGTTGAGTCCGGCCTCACCCTCGCCAGCGAGTCGGATGCGATCGTCCTGATCGACGCCGGCGGGAATCTTTACCGACAGCGTCTTCTGCTTCTTGACCCGACCGGCGCCGCCGCAGGTCGCGCACGGCTCGGGGATGATCTTGCCGGTGCCGTGACATTGCGGACAGGTCTGCTGGATCGAGAAGAATCCCTGCGACACGCGAACCTGGCCCTGCCCATTGCAGGTCGGGCAGGTCTTGGCCTGTGTGCCGGGCTTGGCACCCGAGCCATGGCAGGCGGCGCAATTCTCCAGCGCCGGAACCCGGATCTTGGCCTCGGTGCCGCGCGCCACTTCCTCGAGAGAGAGCTCGAGGTTGTAGCGCAGATCGGCGCCGCGATAGACGCCGCTGCCGCGTCCCCGCCCGCCGCCGCCGAAAATCTCGCCGAATATGTCGCCGAATGCGTCGGCGAAGCCGCCGAAGCCTTCGGGGCCCGCGCCGCGCGCGCCGGCCGCCCCGAAGCCGGCCGAAGGATCGACGCCGGCATGTCCGTACTGGTCATATGCCGCGCGTTTCCTCGCGTCGGAAAGGACCTCGTAGGCCTCTTTGGCTTCCTTGAATTTGTCCTCGGAGCCCTTGTCCGCATTGCGATCCGGATGGTGCTTCATCGCCAGCCGCCGATACGCCTTCTTGATGTCGTCTTCGGTCGCGTCGCGATTGACGCCGAGCGTCGTGTAATAGTCCCGCTTAGCCATGCCTCTCCAGTGCCCCAATCCCAAGCAGATCGATCAATAGCCGATCTGCGCACTCGTTACCACCACAGCAATCAATCACCGCTGCAAGACGACAAACAGCCGGATTGAGCGTCGTCTTGAGGTGACGCTCGAATCCGGCCAATTAGTCACGCCGCGCCGGCGCCTCAACTCGGCGTCGACGCTGCTCCGGCGTGACGCAATATCACTTCTTGTCCTTGACTTCCGTAAACTCCGCGTCGACGACCTTTTCGTCTTCGGGCTGCTTCGCCCCTGATCCATCGCCGCCCTGGCTGCCGGCGCCGCCCGCCGCCTGCGCTTCGGCCTGCGATTGCGCGTACATCGCTTCGCCCAGCTTCTGCGACGCCTTCATCAGCGCCTCGCTCTTCGCTTCCAGCGCGTCCTTGTCCGCCTGCTGATTCTTCAGCAGCTCCTCGGCGTCCTTCAGGGCCGCCTCGATCTTTTCCTTGTCGTCCGAGCCGACCTTGTCGCCGTATTCACCCAGCGACTTCCTCACGCTGTGCACCATCGCGTCCAGGCCGTTGCGCGCCTGCACGGTCTCGAGCAGCTTCCGGTCTTCCTCGGCATGGGACTCGGCGTCCTTGACCATGCGCTCGATCTCGGCCTCGGACAGCCCCGAGCTCGCCTTGATCGTGATCTTGTTCTCCTTCCCGGTAGCCTTGTCCTTGGCGCTGACGTGCAGGATGCCGTTGGCGTCGATGTCGAACGTGACCTCGATCTGCGGCATTCCGCGCGGCGAAGGCGGAATGCCTTCCAGGTTGAACTGGCCGAGGCTCTTGTTGCCGCTCGCCATCTCGCGTTCGCCCTGCAGCACGTGGATCGTCACCGCGGCCTGGTTGTCGTCGGCGGTGGAGAACACCTGCTGCGCCTTGGTCGGAATCGTCGTGTTCTTCTGGATCAGCTTGGTCATCACGCCGCCCAGCGTCTCGATGCCCAGCGACAGCGGTGTCACGTCGAGCAGCAGCACGTCCTTGACGTCGCCCTTCAGCACGCCGCCCTGGATCGCCGCACCGACCGCGACCGCCTCGTCGGGATTGACGTCCTTGCGCGGCTCCTTGCCGAAGAATTCCTTCACCTTGTCCTGCACCTTCGGCATGCGCGTCTGGCCGCCGACCAGGATGACGTCACTGATATCGGACAGCTTGACGCCGGCGTCCTTGATCGCGATCCGGCACGGCTCGATCGTGCGCTCGATCAGATCCTCGACCAGCGATTCGAACTTGGCGCGGGTGATCTTGATCGACAGGTGCTTCGGCCCCGACTGGTCGGCCGTGATGTACGGCAGGTTGATTTCGGTCTGCTGCGAAGACGACAGCTCGATCTTGGCCTTTTCGGCGGCTTCTTTCAGCCGCTGCAGTGCCAGCACGTCGTTCTTCAGGTCGACGCCCTGATCCTTCTTGAATTCCGTCACGATGTAATCGATCAGGCGCTGGTCGAAGTCCTCGCCGCCGAGGAAGGTGTCGCCATTGGTCGACATCACCTCGAACTGGTGTTCCTTGTCGACGACCGCGATCTCGATGATCGAGATGTCGAACGTGCCGCCGCCCAGGTCGTAGACGGCGATCTTGCGGTCGCCTTCCTTCTTGTCCATGCCGAAGGCGAGCGCCGCGGCGGTCGGCTCGTTGATGATCCGCTTGACCTCGAGGCCGGCGATCTTGCCCGCGTCCTTGGTCGCCTGCCGCTGCGAGTCGTTGAAATAGGCCGGGACCGTGATCACCGCTTCGGTCACTTCCTCGCCGAGATAATCCTCGGCGGTCTTTTTCATCTTGCGCAGGATCTCGGCCGAGACCTGCTGCGGCGCGATCTTCTTGCCCCGCACCTCGACCCAGGCGTCGCCGTTGTCGGCCTTGCCGATCTTGTAGGGCATCAGGCCGATGTCCTTCTGGACTTCCTTTTCGCCGAACTTGCGGCCGATCAGCCGCTTGACCGCGAAGATCGTGTTCTTTGCGTTGGTCACCGCCTGCCGCTTGGCGGGCGCGCCGACGAGGATCTCGCCGTCTTCCTGATAGGCGACGACCGAAGGCGTCGTCCGCGCGCCTTCGGAGTTCTCGATCACTTTCGGCGTGGTGCCTTCCATGATCGCGACGCAGCTGTTGGTCGTTCCGAGGTCGATGCCGATGATCTTGGCCATGCTTGTTTCCTTCCTTTTGCTGGATGCTTGTCTTAGGCGCTAAGTGGGGTTTTTTCGGTCGGCTTCAAGGCAAGCGCACTTATCCGGCCTCGCCGCCGCGCTCCCTGGGCTTGGCGACGGAGACCAGCGCCGGCCGCAGGATGCGATCGCCGAGCATGTACCCCTTCTGGAAAACCTGGGCGACGCTGCCGCCCGGCTGGTCGGATTCGACCATCGTCATCGCCTGGTGGCGGTGCGGATCGTACTTTTCGTGCAGCGGATCGATCGCGGTGATCTGCGCTTTGTCGAAAGCCGCGTTGAGGTTCTTCAGCGTCAAGAGCACGCCGTCGCGCAGCGCCTCGATCGATGCGGCGGGCGCCGCCAGCGTCTGCTCGAGCGCATCCTTGACCGCCAGGAGTTCCTGGGCAAAGCGCTCGATGCCGTACCGGTGCGCCTTGGCCACGTCGTTCTGGGCAAGCTTGCGCACGTTGTCGGTTTCGGCCATCGCGCGCAGCCACGCGTCCTTGAGGCGCGATGCCTCGTCCTCGGCCTGCTTCAGCAGCGTGGCGAGATCGGGGGCGGGATCGCCCGGCCGGTCGGCCGGCCGGCTCGCCGGTGTATCGGTCGGGACGGGAACCCCCGCCTCGAATTCACCGGAAACTTGACTGTTATGGTCGGGATTTTCGCCCATTGTTGCTCCTCTGCGAACAGCAGAGATATGGGGCTGTTTCGATGCGCTTCAACCGCAACAAGCCAGAAATGCGGCGAATCGAGCGCAATCCCGGCGCGGGACTTTGGGCGGACCGCTCTGGAAGGGCGAATCGCCCTAGCGGTCGGCCCCCAGCGCCTTCGCCCGCGCCTGGGAGAGCTCGCGCGCCGCCGCGTCCGGGGGCAGGTCGAGCCAACCCTGCAGATTGCGCATCGCGAGGTCGGCCAGCGCGGCGATCCACGCCGGCCGCTCGTTCAGGCAGGGAATGCAATGCAGCTCCTGGCCGCCGGCACCGAGAAAAGCCGCCTGCGCGCCGTGGCCGAGCTCCTCGAGCGTTTCCAGGCAGTCGCTGACGAAGCCGGGGCAGGCGATGTCGACCCGGCGCATCCCCTGCTTCGCCAGCGCGAGCAAGACCGGCAGCGTATACGGTTCGAGCCAGCGGGCGCGGCCGAAGCGCGACTGGAACGAGACCTCGTACTGCTCGCTGGTCAGCCCCAGCTCGCTGGCCACCAGCCGCGCGGTCTTCTGGCAATGGCAATGGTACGGGTCGCCCAGATCGAGGCTACGCCGCGGCACGCCGTGGAACGACAGCAGCAGCTTGTCCGGCCTGCCGTTTTTCAGCCAGTAATCGTTGATGCTCTGGACGACCGCCTTGATGTAGCCGCTGTCGTCGTAATACGGCGCGGCCACGCGCACTGCCGGGACGGTGCGCATCGCTGACGCGGCGGCGAACACCGCGTCGACGGCGGACCCGGTGGTGCTCGCCGCGTACTGCGGATATAGCGGCAGCACCAGCACCCGGTCGCAGCCGCCGGCCTTGAGCCTTTGCATCGCGCCGTCTATCGTGGGCCGGCCATAGCGCATTCCAAGCTCGATCTGCGCATGGTCCGACGGCAGACCGAGCTCCTTCAGCCGCTGCCCCAGATAGCCCTGCAGCAGCGTCTTCTGCTTCAGGCTGTGCACGAGCAAGGGCGAGCCGTCCTTGCTCCAGATCGTCGCGTACTTCCGGGCCGACTGCGCGGGCCGCACGCGCAGGATCACGCCATGCAATATCGGCAGCCACGCCGCGCGCGGTATCTCGATCACGCGGGGATCGGACAGGAATTCGGCGAGGTAGGCGCGCACGGCCGCGGTCGTCGGCGCGTCGGGCGTACCCAGGTTGACCAGCAGCACGCCGATGCGGCGCGGGCGGTCGTGCGCGAATGCGGGCTCGGGCAGGAAGCTCATCGGTCGTCTGCTGCCGTGCTAAGGCGCGCAGCGCAGCGCGGCGCGGCCGAACGGGCAGCACGGGCGCGCGATCGGTGTCACGCGATGGCGCGTCCGTTGGCTGCGATCAATCGTCGGCTATCTGCTGCGACAGCGCGCTCGACAGCAGCTTGGCCGTGACGTCGACGATCGGCACGACGCGCTCATACGCCATGCGCGTCGGGCCGATGACGCCCAGCGTGCCGATGACCTCGCCGCCGGCCTCGTACGGTGCCGTGACAACGCTGCATTCGTCGAGCGGCAGCAGTCCCGACTCGCCGCCGATATAGATCTGCACCCCCTCGGCCAGCTGCGATGCATCGAGCAGGTGCAGCAGCGACGTCTTCTGCTCGAAAAGGTCGAACAGCAGGCGCAGGCGCTGCATGTTCGACGAGAAATCGCCGGCGTTCAAGAGGTTCCGCTCGCCGCTGACGACCAGCGATTCGTCGCGGTTCAACGCGCCCTCGCCGACATCGACCGCCGCTCGCATCAGTCCGGCGATGTCGTCGCCCAGCGCGCGAAGCTCTTCGGCCAGCCGGCCGCGTATCGCGCCGAGAGGCGTGCCGGCGAAATTATGGTTGAAGAAATTGGTCGCTTCGACCAGTTGTGCCTGCGTGTATGGGCGATCGGTGTGCAGTATGCGGTTCTGCACGTCGTTTTCGGCCGTCACGATGATCAACAGGACCCGGCGCTCGGACAGCCGCAGGAATTCGAGATGGCGGAACGTCGCTTCGCGCCGCTTCGGCGTCATCACCACGCCGGCGAATTGCGTCAGCTGCGACAGCATGACGGCCGCGGCGTTGACGATCTGCTGCGGTTGATCGGCATGCAGCTCCTCCTCCAGCCGGCGGATCTCGATCTGCTCCAGCGGCTTGACGACCATCAGCGAGTCGACGAAAAAACGGTAGCCCTTGGGCGTCGGAATTCGGCCCGCCGAGGTGTGGGGGCTGGCGATGAAGCCCAGCTCCTCCAGATCGGCCATCACATTGCGTATCGTCGCCGGGGAAAGCTCCAGTCCCGATTGCCGCGACAGCGCGCGCGAGCCCACCGGCTGGCCGTCGGTGATGTAGCGCTCGATCAGCGTCTTTAACAGGTGTTGCGAGCGAGAATCCACGATCGGACTATTGTACCGCCGGCCCCGTCGGCAAAGCGACGGCTGCGCCGGCGCGCGCGTTTGGCCCGCCTGCGCGCATGTGCTTTAATCGCTGCCATGGGGGGTCCGGCACAACGCTTCGCCACCGTCGCGCTGATCGGCCGCTACGCGAGTGCCGGCATCGCCGAGCCGCTGCAGCGCCTGGCGGCGTTCCTGGCGGAGCGCGGCCACGATGTCGTGCTCGATGCGGAGACGGCGCAATGCACGCCGCTGCCCGGCTACCGCACCGCGCCGGCGGAAGAGCTCGGGCGCAACGCGCAGCTTGCGATCGCACTCGGCGGCGACGGCACGATGCTGTCGATCGCCCGCCGGCTCGCGCCGTTCGATGTGCCGCTGATCGGCATCAACCAGGGGCGACTCGGATTCCTGACCGACATCGCGCTCGCCGACATGGAAAAGGCGCTGTCGGCGATGCTTGACGGGCGCTATGTCGAAGAGACGCGCACGCTGCTGGACGCGACGCTGACCCGGGCGGCCGGCGGCAGCGAGCGCGCGCTGGCGCTGAACGACGTCGTCGTCGGCCGGGGCGCGATGGGCGGAATGATCGATTGCGCGGTGACGATCGACGGCAATTTCGTCTACGCGATGCGGGCCGACGGCCTGATCGTCGCCACCCCGACCGGATCGACCGCGTATGCGCTGTCGGCGCAGGGTCCGATCGTCGATCCGGTCGTCGCCGCGCTGCTGCTGGTGCCGGTCGCACCGCACGCACTCACCAATCGGCCGTTCGCGGTGCGCGATTCCGCGGTGATCGAGATAACGCTGCTGCGAGGCAAGGACGCGAGCCTGCATTGCGACGGGCAGTCGCATTTCGCACTGGTCGAAGGCGATCGGGTCGTCGTCCGGCGCGCGGCGCACCGGCTGCGCCTGCTGCATCCGGAGGATCACGACCATTTCGCGATGCTGCGCCAGAAGCTGCACTGGAGCGAGACGCCGGAGCGGCTGCGCCCTTAGGCGAAGATCCCACCCGCCTAAGGCATTGGTCGGAGACCGGTGCGGCTTGGTTCCGGCGATAATCGGGGCGCGCGCCCAAAGCGCCGGAAAAACGAATCGATGCTTCGCCTGCTCTCCATCCGCAATTTCGCCGTCGTCGAGGCGCTCGAGGTCGAGTTCCGGCCCGGATTCACCGTGCTGACCGGCGAAACCGGGGCGGGCAAATCGATTCTGCTCGACGCCTTGTCGCTGCTGCTCGGCGACCGTTTCGAGACGCGGCAGTTGCGGGCAAGCGCCGAGCGCGCCGAAATCGCCGCCGAGTTCGACGGCGACGAGGCGCCGGAATTGCGCGCGTGGCTTGCCGCGCAGGACCTCGGTGACGATGGACCGCTGCTGCTGCGCCGCGTGCTCGATGCGCAGGGGAGAAGCCGGGCATACGTCAACGGGCGCCCGGCGACTCTCGCGCAACTCGCCGACATTGGCGAGCGCCTGATCGACCTGCACGGACAGCACGCGCACCAATCGCTGGGCCGGCCCGAGGCGCAGCGCCAGCTGCTCGATGCCTTCGGCGGCGTCGAGCCGCTGGCGGGAAAG